>ERZ724520.1053-NODE-1053-length-14320-cov-4.032247_pt1 | contig 14320 bp, 10 predicted proteins | sample MGYA00376053_ERZ724520 | MGnify/ENA primary metagenome ERZ724520 (study PRJEB28724, sample SAMN07190886) | activated sludge metagenome | isolation source: activated sludge of sewage treatment plant in Hong Hong | place: USA: Christiansburg, Virginia | collected... | reverse complement strand
GCCTTGCACTCGCCGTAATTCAGTATCGCCATCCAGCACATACTCAAGCGCTGTCCTGTCACTGGATGATACTTCTTGTGCCATATGTGCAACACGCCAGCCAGACGGGATAGACATGTCACCGGCATCCAGTTGTACGTGACCAAGCAAAAGCTGAAAAAGGCTGGACTTGCCACAGCCATTGCGGCCGATAACACCGACATGCCGGCCCGGATTGACTGTCAGGGAGGCATTGTCCAGCAATCGCTGCACACCACGCAGCAAGACAATATTTCTCAGCGAAATCACCAGCGACTAACTCGCCAACGTATCCGCAATAATGCGATACACCGCTGGATTAAATGCAAATCCCACATGGCTGGAGTTGACCGGAACGTGGGCAATCTTGTCATGCTCAGCCAGGCGCGCTGCGGATTCGGCAACAATGCCATCATTAGGACTGTAGATGACAGTAGTTTTGGTTTTTCTGTCAACGATCACATCCTGCTTCAACCAACCGTCAAAATCCTGTTGTTCATCCGGCGTGCGACTCGCATTCAATGCTTTCAGGATATTCCAGGCAGCAGTCCCCCTGGGGTCACCATACGGCGCACCCAATGTAATCACATGGTTCAGGAATTGAGGGACTTCCTCAGCCATACTGTTGGCATAAATACCACCAAGGCTCCAGCCAATGACACTGATTTTTTGCCCTGTCTCGTTATACAAATCTTCAATGCGTGCAGCAACACGCGCTTCCATATCTTCACGGAATGCATTGATCTGGTCGATTGATGTAATACGGGTTTTTGTAAAATTTACACCCAGATTCCACGGCCGCGCATCGTAGCCCCAGCGATTGAGATAGTACCGCAGCACATACATGATGCTGTCTCCTGCCCCGTAACCGGGCAAGACCAGAACCGGATGGCCGTCACCGCGTGGCGCAGTCAACAGCTCACGATGCTTGAGTGCAATGCTGCTGATTTCCAGCGCTGCGCGCGGAGCCTCCAGTAATGACCACCATATTGAAGGTGGCTCAATCACCTGTGTGAGGCTGTCTTGTTTGTCATCAACATCTGCCATATTGCTATCCGCCTGTTGCTACCCGCCTGATATCGTTTATGCCAGATGATAATTGTCAAAACCGGCAATGGTCATTGTATCGCTCTATGCGCCAGAAAAAACGCCGGGCGCATAGTGCTCGCTGGATATCTATGCCTTCTGCGGAAAGCCGCAAGCGTACTGCACCCAGTTCTGCCGTGTTAAGCACGGCAGCCCCTCTCTCTTCATACCGCTCTACAACGCGTTCAGCAGGGTGCCGGAAACGGTTATGAAAACCCGAGCTGACAACAATAGTGCTTGCATTGACCGCATCCAGAAATCCGGGGGAAGAAGATGTCTTGCTGCCATGGTGGGGAGCGAGCAATATATCAGCAGAGATATCGATTCCTCTGCCGAGTATTTTGTTCTCTACCTCTTTTTCTATATCACCTGTCAACAGTACGCGTTTTTTCCCCGCGTCAACCAACACAACGCACCCACGGTTATTGTCACTGGCATATGTAGCATTGTCAGGCGAAAGCACCTTGAAGATAACGCCATCCCAACGCCATTGCATACCTTCCCGACACGGTAAAAATGATTCCCGACCAGAAAGCTGTTCTGGCGTACCAGACCATAACTGCCGGGCTGAAAATTCATTCAATAATCCTGTTCTGCCTGCAGCATGATCACTATCGGAATGGCTCACCATCAGCATGTCAATTTTATCTACGCGCAGATTTCGCAGAGCCGGGGCAACAATATCGCGACCTGCATCAAAGCGATCTGAGCGGCGATCGCCAGTGTCATACACCAGCACATGCCGCGCTGTACGGACAATTACAGCCAACCCCTGCCCTACATCCAATACAGTAACTTCTGCTCCAGACTGCGACAAACCCATATCACCGGGATAGAACAAAGGCAAACAAAGAAAAACTCCACACAATCTCAATGGCACACCCGACGGAACCAAAAAAAACAGGAATAGTGCAATAGAAGCGAGAACCAGGGCAGCAATACTGACTCCCCCCAACACCCATTCCCAATTCTTGCCTATATCGACTCCATAGTGCATGGCTTGCCAATATACATCGAGCGTCCAACCAGACAATTGCAATAGCACTTCAGCCAACTGTTGCGAAACAGGACACACGAGCAAAGCAGCAAAACCCAATGGCAGCGTGAGAAAACTGACCCATGGCACGGCCAATAAATTCATTGGAAGCGACAACAGCGGCATACGCGCATAGACATACAACAACACAGGCGCCATCAGAATAAAAACGACCCACTGCAATCTTAACGATTCAAACAGCATGGAAAGCACTGATGGATTTCCAATTTTTTTATACCCATAATTTGACAATAACAGAACAGCTGTAGCCAAATAAGAAAACCAGAATCCAGAAGAGAGTACAGATAATGGATTAATCATCAAAACCAACAGCATTGATACAAAAAACACATAGCCAAACGAAAATCTTCCATATAAGAATCTTTGCAATACAGCTACCGTCACCATAATCAAGGAGCGTTGCGTAGCCACTGAAAATCCTGCCAACAGCGCATAAATAGTTGCAAATACAATAGCTGCACAACCAGCCCAATAGTCAGCCGGCAGCCAGCGCAACGGAAACACCAGAAAGCTCAATCCCCTGTTAACAATAAAATGTACAAGGGCAGCGACAAGCACAATATGAAGGCCTGACACTGATAGCAAATGTATGGTTCCACTATCACGCAACGTCTGCCACTGGAAGACATCAATGTCAGCATAACTGCCTATCAACAGCCCCATCAGTGTGCTTTTGGCGTTATCACTGATTGAAGAGGCGTTGATCCAACCAGCGATCGCTGATCGCAAATTCAGCACGAAGCCAGGACGGTACGGCTCACAATATTTCACACTGCGAACATATCCAGTGGCCAGATACCCAGACTGTAACAGCCAGGCCTGATAGTCGTATTGCTGTAAATTCAACAGTCCACGGGGGCGCTTTAATTTCACAAGCAAATGATATCGGCAGGAAAAATCAGGGGGCGGCGAATCAATCTCCTGATCATACAAGCCAAGCCTGATCTTGCCACCTAACTCTTCCGCATAAAAATCAAACTGCCAACCCCGCTCAATAGCCCGAGGAAAATCGATAACTGTTCCTCTTATTTCAATCTCTTTGCCATCCAGTTCTTGTGGCAACCATCGGCTGAATGCCAATAATCCGGAAATAACCGCAAATGAGAAACCAGCTATCAGCCACCCAAGAGCTGACAAGCCAATATATCTGGAGCAACATATAACCCACGAAAAAACAAAAAAAGATGCAGCGACAGGCAGGGAAAAATCAAATGGATTAAGGACTCCCAGCAGAGAACCCATACACAACAGGATGGAAATGCATAAAAAAGACAACGGAAATTTTTGTATAGCTTGCAACCCGAAACCCTCCATGGCCTCAACGGTAAGTGTATTGGCATATCTCTCAGGGCGGCATCCATACCGCACAGATCTAACAATACAAAATCAAGTGGACTAAATTAAATCAGGAAAAATCCCTCGAGTATGCACGCTGGAATGCATCATGCATTTCCGCAGCAGATTCATAACGACTCTCCGGATTTTTCTGTAGTGCTTTAGCAATTATTCGACGCGCACTATCCGGCAATCCCGGCCTCACTTCGTCAACCGGCCTGAATTTACACTGGACAATCTGATAAGAAAGATTGGCAAGATTATCACCTTTAAAAGGCAACTCACCCGTCAACAACTGGTAGAACGTTACTCCCATGCTGAAAATGTCTGATTGCCGCCCTACAATTTCCCCCTTGATTTGCTCTGGAGACATGTACAAGGGACTACCAACAAGTTCACCTGTTTTGGTACGGGTTGCTGATCCATCCAAAATCCTTGCAATACCAAAATCAGCCACTTTCACTTCATTGGTTTTACTGTCGTACAGTATATTGCTTGGCTTGATATCCCTATGAATAATGCCATGTGAATTTGCTTCATTCACCGCATCGGTGACTAGCGCCATGATGTAGTAGACAAGTTCCACATCCAGTAATTGACCCTTGCGAATATACGCAGCCAACGAATCACCTTCGACATAATCCATCGCTATATACGCCAGATCAGCCTCCTCACCTGCATCATAGATGGTGACAATATTTGGATGCCGGAGCTTACCCGCTGCTGCTGCTTCCCTGAAAAACCGTTCTTTTACAGCAGCTAATTCTGCCGCGTCAAACTGGTTGTAGTGCAACGTTTTAATAGCAACTTTTCTTGATATTTTAGGATCGAAGCCAAGGTAAACTACACCCATTGCACCGCGCCCCAGTTCCCGCTCTATTCGATAGCGGCCAAGATACTGCCGGGGCTTATTTGGAGAAACAGCTGACGGCCTTGCTACTTGTCTTTTGGTTAGCTGGGGCTGCAATAAAGTTAACGTGTCAGCATCGTCGAAATCACCCGCACTACCCATCCCTCCTATAGTCGGCTGAACTCTTACAACATTCTTCTTTCTGGAAATATTCCAGAAATTTCCAGACTTTTTGCTTCGATTATTGATAGCTATATCTGGAACAGCAACAGGATAAAAAGACCTTCTCAAGCACCATAGCAACACCATCACGTGCCCAGCAACAAGAAACAACAGCCACTGCGACACAGGGAACCACTCACGATGCAGTATAAAAACAACCTGTTGCGTGAGCACCAAGGAAAAAAACATGATAAAAGAAGCAAATGTACTGATTTTTATTGGCAAGAATGGCAATAAAACCAGATAAACAAGCAAGAAAATCATAACGGCAACATGCAACTGAAAAAACCACTGCGCAAACTCAGCAACACTTGCGTCCTTAATGCTTAATATAGCTAACAAGAGATCATCGGCGCTCTTATCAACCGCTTCGCCTATAACAACTGTCTTGTTATGAAGCACTGCAAGTGCAGACTGTTCCGTTAACTGTGATAACGCATAGCGGCTTGTTACAGGCACTTCATCGCCATTCAGTACCGAAAAAAACGGCAGTAATGGAAAAAGCTTTTCCGAGGGCATCGCGCCATTTTCAATCTGTTCTCTAGCTATACGCCTGTCCGTTAAAAAAGACTGGAAGATAGCTAGGCTTTTTTTAATAGACTGCAATATATCAGGAGAAACAGCTACACCAACAGGGTTTGCATGCTCAAATAATGCGCTCATTCTGTAATTGGTCCAGAGCGTTTCGTGCAGCACGAGCTTAGCTTCAACTGCACTGCTTGATTTTAGTTGGTCAAGAAAAGCAATCATTGCAGTGGCACTCACCGGATCATGCAAAAAGCGCTCCATTTCATCAGCAGGAACATCAACCCGGACAAATGCCTTGGCATCAATTGAATGGCTTTGGAGCCTGACCCCAAGCCTGAACAGACTTCGATCCAGCCAGGTATTGCCCGTCTCCGCAATATAAGGGAGAGCCAATAAGGCAATAAAAAGAACCAGCAATAATAATCGGGCATCAAGAATAGCAGCTATATAGCGCCATCTATCATCATGAATGATTGCGCGCACCTTCATGAGATCAATTCCATGTTGCCCTTATTTATAATCAGTTTTTTGCCTCGGCACTATCGGCATTATTTTTTTGCAGGACAATTTTTGCTGATTGCCGCAGCTGCTGCTCATAAAGCGAAAACTCTACATTGCCAGTAGAAGTGTCAAGTTTTTGTTGCACAGCCTTGTATTCCTCGCCGCTCTTGTCCAGTTGAACATCATTCACTTCCGCAAGCTGCAAAATGGCATAATCGCCTTTGGCCAACAGTACAGATTCAACAGATATAGAATTATTTGCAGGCATTCCCAGCTTAAATGAGGTTGCCAGTAGCTCGGCATCAACATCTTTTGCTGTCCGTGATTTAGCCTTGACAGAAACAAGTGCCAGTTTTTCTTCATCTGCAATACTTTTTAGAGCTACACCTGATTGCACTTTCTTTTTAATAGCCTCAGCTTTGTCTCTAATTACAGTCGCCGCTTGCTCCTTCTTGATTTTGCCTACGATCTCACTTTTAGCATCGACAAGCTCGCGGGGCCTGGATATCTCATGGTTGTTCACCCGAAGTACGACAGCCCTGTCTGCGGACAATTCTATTGCCTGACTGTTTTTTCCGGAATCAATCAGATCGCTTGAAAATGCCGCATCAATCACCTTTTGTTGGCCGGCAATACCCGCTCCACCTCTACGGCCAAATGCAGTTGTTTTCTGGACACTCATCCCCAGCTCGGATGCCGGGCCAGCCAAATCGCCAGCGCTGTAAGTACTTTCTGCAAGTTGATCGAGTTTTTCAGCGTAAATGGCGCTGGCTTTTGCTTGCTTCAATTGCTTCTCGGTATCCGCTTTTCGCTCCTCGTAGGATGGAAATGCCGTATCTCTTTTCTCCAGCAATTGAATTATGTGATAACCGAATTCAGTCTTCACGGGCTCCGAGATATCACCCGGGGCAGCAAGAGATGCCAATGCCGCTTCAAATTCAGGCACAAACGTCTCACCTTTGGTAAACCCCACGTCGCCGCCTTGGGCAGCAGACTCTTTGTCATTGGAATACTGTTTTGCGAGAGATGCAAAATTATCTTTATTAACCTGCATCCTGATTTTTTCAATCTGGGTCTTTTCTGAACCATCGGGTCTGGTCTCTATCAGAATATGCGCAGCCCGGCGTTCAGTAGACGGCTTGAAACTGGCCGCTTCCTGGTCATAACTGGCACGAATATCCTGCTCTTCCAACTGAATGCTTTTTTGTAAGTCGTTTTTATTAAGATCCAGATATTCAATGCTGACTTTTTCTTCCGTCATGAACTCATTGCTGTGATCTTTATAGTACTGCTCAATAGCCTGATCATCAGGATTTATGCCATCCATCACATTCTGTACAGGAAGCTGTATATAGTCGAAGCTGCGTGTTTGCCCGGCAAGAGCGGCTGCAGAATCCACCTGGGCGCTGGTAACAAATGCCGTTCCTGCAATACCCTGTTGCAATTGGTCCAGCGCCATCTGCTCCTGCAGTTGCACACGATACATAGTAGGCGTAATTCCAAAACTGCGTAATTTTTCCTTATAGTAATCGACACTAAATCCCTTTCCGTCTTCCCTGAACGTCGGATCCTGGACAATCTCACGATCAAGCGTTTCCGGCCCAACCGTCATATTCATGCTGTCAGCCTGACCCTGCAATAATTTGCGGCTGATAATTGAATCCAGGGCAGGTTCGCGCAACATCTGGTCATTAAGAAATGCAGGGTCAACCTTGCCGCCTAGCATCTGTATGTAGCGCTGCCGCATAACCTTGGTGGTCTGTGCGATCTCCGGCTCTGTAATCTCTTCTCCGTTTACTGTAGCCACAGGCTGTGCCTGACCGCTACGCTCAAACAGACTCTCCACACCCCATAACGCAAATACCGCGCAGAAAAACCCTACGATTACAGTAGCAAAAACGCCCTTCATTTTTTCACGGATGAGCTCCAGCATGCATACCCCACGATTTACATTGTTTTTCTGAGTCCATTGCAGGCTCTTACAAGCCTTCTTCAGGCACGCATCTTAACAAAAAAAGGCGCATCAAGATGCGCCTTTCAGGGAAATCCCGCTGCGATATAACGGGATTTGATGATCGAGTTGCTATCAGTTCAAAGCATCTTTCAACGCTTTGCCAGGCTTGAAGCCAGGCTGTTTTGATGCCTTGATTTCAATAGATTCACCAGTTTTTGGATTACGGCCTGTACGTGCGGCACGTTCTTTGACAGCAAATGTACCAAAACCCACCAGCGTTACCTGGTCATTGTTTTTCAGCGCGTGCGTGATGCTTTCAATTACAGCATCAAGAGCGCGGCCAGCTGAAGCCTTAGGCAGATCAGCAGCGGTAGCAATAGCGTCAATCAAGTCAGTTTTATTCACGGAGAACCCCTTGGATTATGTTCCATTAAATGAGATCAATCTTATTCGGTGGGCCTGCTTGGCACCGGCCTATTCGCTCGAGAACCCTTTCCTGCTGCCTGTAGCAATAAAACGCTAACCCAGCCAGTACGCGAGGGCAGGATTTATACTCCTGCATCCCCAGAGGGTCAAGCTTACTGGCGCATTTTGGGGCTTTTTTGGCGCTATTGCTGATGCCGGTCGCCCTAATGTGTGCTTATGCGGCCGATATTGTCCTTGTCTGCCGGCTTGTCTTCCTGTGAAAGGCCAAGGTATTGCTCATCAGACAAAGGCTCAGGCATGTGCAGTAAGGCTATTTCCAGCACATCATCAATCCATTTCACTGGTTTGATCAACAACTCTTGTTTGATGTTGTCCGGTATCTCCTTCAAGTCACGTTCATTTTCCTGGGGGATAATCACCGTGCGGATTCCTCCGCGATGAGCGGCCAACAACTTTTCCTTGAGTCCACCAATGGGCAACACCTGTCCGCGCAGTGTAATTTCGCCTGTCATAGCCACATCGGAGCGCACTGGGATATTGGTCAGCACTGACACCAGCGCTGTACACATCGCCACACCGGCACTGGGTCCATCTTTGGGTGTTGCACCTTCTGGCACATGGATATGCAAGTCAAATTTTTCGTGAAAGTTCGCAGGAATGCCCAGCACTTGCGACCGGCTACGCACCACAGTTAATGCAGCCTGGATGGATTCCTGCATCACGTCGCCCAACGAACCTGTCTTGACGATAGCGCCTTTGCCTTTTACCGCAGCGGCCTCGATAGTCAACAGCTCACCACCAACTTGTGTCCAGGCAAGCCCGGTTACCTGCCCCACTTTGCTCTCTTCTTCAGCACGTCCATAATTGAACTTGCGGACACCAGAAAAGGCCTCAAGGTTATCTGCATTAATAACCACGACTGATGTTTTGCTGCCTTTTATTCTGGGATTGGCTTTCACTACCTTCCTGCATATCTTGGCAATTTCACGCTCCAGCCCACGCACACCGGCTTCTCGCGTATAAAAACGGACAACATCGCGAATCGCGTCTTCGGTGATATCGCATTCCTTTTCGCTCAAACCGTTTTGCTTGAATTGTTTGGGAATCAGGTAGCGTTTCGCTATGTTCAGCTTCTCATCTTCTGTGTATCCAGGAATACGAATAATCTCCATTCGATCCAGAAGTGGACCAGGGATATTCATCGAATTGGACGTACAGATAAACATGACATTGGAAAGGTCGTAATCGACTTCAAGATAATGATCGTTAAATGTGTTGTTCTGCTCCGGGTCAAGCACCTCTAACAAAGCAGACGCCGGGTCACCACGATGATCCATGCCTATCTTGTCAATTTCATCAAACAGGAACAGCGGGTTATTGACACCCACTTTTGCCAGTTTTTGCAGTAATTTTCCGGGCATTGATCCAATATATGTGCGTCGATGCCCCCGGATTTCTGCCTCATCACGAACACCACCCAACGCCATCCGAACAAACTTGCGATTGGTGGCCCGCGCAATAGATTCACCTAGCGATGTTTTACCTACGCCTGGCGGGCCAACCAGACATAATACCGGCCCGCGCAATGTCTTGACCCTCTGCTGCACAGCAAGGTATTCAAGAATGCGTTCCTTTACTTCATCCAGGCCATAGTGATCACGATTGAGAATTTCTTCCGCTCGCTTGAGATCATGGCGCAAACGGGTCTGTTTACGCCATGGCATCGATGTCATCCAGTCGATAAAGCTACGCACAACCGAGGCCTCTGCTGACATCGGAGACATCATTTTCAACTTGCCGAATTCACGGCGAACCTTTTCTTCTGCCTCTGCCGGCATTTTTGCATCGACAATTTTCTTCTCGATATCATCGGATTCATTGCCTGCATCCGCATTGCCGAGTTCTTTCTGGATCGCTTTCATCTGCTCGTTAAGGTAATACTCACGCTGGCTACGCTCCATCTGTTTTTTAACGCGTCCGCGAATGCGTTTTTCCACCTGAAAGAGATCAATTTCTGCTTCCAGTACGCCCAGCAAGTGTTCAATGCGGGCAGATGGATCCGCCATTTCCAGAATGACCTGCTTCTGTGCCAGATCCAGTGGCATATGCGTAGCAATTGCATCAGTCAACCTGCCAGGTTCCTCTATCGCCGCCAGCGAACCGATGACTTCATTAGGAATTTTTTTACTGAGAGTGACGTATTCCTCAAACTGTTTCATCAATGTGGAAACAAGCGCTTCGGATTCATGAGGCACCCACACACTGTCTGGAAGTTTCTCTATCAACGCGGAAAAATGTTCGTCCCTGTCAAACAGTTGCCTGATTTCTGCGCGAGCGCCCCCTTCAACCAGCACCTTGACCGTTCCATCAGGCAGCTTGAGTAATTGCAGCACAGTGGCAACTGTGCCCACACTGTAAATATCATCTGCAGCAGGTTCATCATCCGAGGCATTGCGCTGGGCCACCAACAAGATCTGCTTGTCGGTGGTCATAGCATGCTCAAGCGCCCGTATGGATTTGTCGCGCCCGACAAAAAGGGGGATGACCATATGGGGATACACCACAACATCCCGCAGTGGCAACAGCGGCAATTCAAGTAGCTGACTCATCAAACCCCCGGGAGACCATAGGTTGTAAAGTAAAAGCACCAAAAAGAATTCACATCCCAGTCTAGACTACAGACAAATGCCAGTCATGTCCTGTACTGTTTGGCAATTCTGACCACACCTCCGGCCTGCTATTAATCTCTGGGCGATCGGTAGAATATCAAGGCCAACCCTGGCAATTCAGACAAAAAAAAGGCGACCCCTATTCAGGATCGCCTCTCCAGCTTTCTATTCACTGCCCTATTCGTCAGACGCCGCTTTGCTCATCACTGGGGGCTCAACTGTCTGGTATACCAGTAGCGGCTCGGAATCACCACGAATGACCGGCTCATCAATCACCACTTTGCGCACATTAGGCTCGGAAGGGACTTTGTACATGGTGTCCAGCAACACATTCTCAAGAATGGAGCGCAGTCCCCTGGCACCCGTCTTACGCTCCATAGCTTTCTTGGCTACAGCGCGCAGAGCATCTTCACGGAAATCGATTTCAACATTTTCCATTTCAAACAATTTGGAATACTGCTTGGTCAGTGCATTCCGCGGCTCTCAGTATCCGGATCAACGCCTCCTCATCCAGTTCTTCCAATGTTGCGATAATAGGCAAGCGGCCAACAAATTCCGGGATCAAGCCATAGCGCACCAGATCTTCCGGCTCCAGCTCTTTCAGGGATTCACCAATATTTCTGGTGTTATCCTTGCTTTTCACTTCCGCGCTGAAACCAATGCCGCCTTTTTCAGAGCGGTCACGAATCACTTTGTCCAGACCGGCAAATGCGCCTCCACAAATGAACAGGATATTACGCGTATCGACCTGCAAGAATTCCTGTTGCGGGTGTTTGCGACCACCTTGTGGCGGAACAGACGCAACGGTACCTTCAATCAGTTTCAGCAATGCCTGCTGTACACCTTCACCCGATACATCGCGTGTGATGGAAGGGTTATCAGATTTGCGGGAAATCTTGTCAATTTCATCAATATAGACAATACCGATCTGCGCCTTGTCTACATCGTAATCGCATTTCTGCAGCAACTTCTGGATGATGTTCTCGACATCCTCACCCACATAACCAGCTTCTGTCAGTGTGGTGGCGTCTGCAATGGTGAACGGCACATCGAGCAAACGCGCCAGTGTTTCTGCCAACAGCGTCTTGCCGCTGCCGGTTGGACCGACCATGAGTATATTGCTCTTGCCGAGCTCAACGTCGCCGTCTTTCTTGCCGCCACTCGCCCGCAAACGCTTGTAATGGTTATACACAGCAACGGCCAGAATTTTCTTGGCCTTTTGTTGGCCAATTACGTACTGGTCAAGAATTTCCTTGATCTCTTGCGGGCTGGGCAGCTTTTCACCACCAGATTCAGCAGCGCTTTCCTGGATTTCTTCACGGATGATGTCGTTGCAGAGGTCAACACACTCGTCACAGATAAATACCGACGGACCGGCAATCAGCTTTTTGACTTCGTGCTGACTCTTACCGCAGAACGAGCAGTACAACAATTTACTGTCGTCGCTGTTTTTGGCCATATTGATTCTCCACCAACCCTTTTTTCAGATAGCTTTCTGAATGATAACAGCGATATGACTATTTGGCAGTATCCGCGCCAATACGCCTGTCCAGCACCTCATCAATCAGTCCGAAGGCCACAGACTGCTGGGCGCTCATGAAATTGTCGCGCTCGGTTTCCTTGGCAATGACATCCACCGGCTGGCCTGTATGAAATGACATGATTTCATTGAGCCGCTGGCGTATCTTGATGATCTCTTCGGCATGGATCAGGATGTCCGTTGCTTGGCCTTGCGCACCGCCGCTAGGCTGGTGGATCATTGTGCGGGCATTGGGCAGACAAAAGCGCTTGCCTTTGGCGCCGCCGGCCAGAAGAAACGCCCCCATGCTGCAAGCCTGGCCGATACACATGGTGCTCACATCAGGCTTGATGAACTGCATGGTGTCGTAAATCGACATACCGGCTGTCACCGAACCGCCTGGCGAGTTGATGTAAAGGTGTATGTCTTTATCCGGATTTTCAGCTTCCAGAAACAGCAACTGGGCTACCACCAGATTGGCCATGTAATCTTCCACAGGGCCTACCAGAAAAATTACCCTTTCCTTGAGCAAACGGGAATATATGTCAAAAGAGCGCTCACCCCTGGCGGTTTGCTCAATGACCATGGGGACAAGGCCAAGATTCTGTGGTGCTTGTCGGATAATGCTGTCGATCATGCTACCTGTCCTTCATATGTGTGTTTATGCGCGGCGACCAGTGTACTGCGGGAAGGCAGCAAACTCATCATTCGGCATCAGATTCCTTGCGAATGACATCCTCATAGCCAACTGATTTATCCTCTACCTTGCCACTGTCAACAATCAGGTCAATTACCTGCTCTTCCAGTACCATGTTTTCTATGCCGGATAACAGCTGCTTGTTATTCAGGTAGTGGTTAATCACCTCTTGGGGACTGTTGTATACAGAAGCCATTTCCTCGATCTTGCTGCGCACACGGGCGGGATCAACTTTTACATCCTTCTGGCGGATGATTTCAGCGAAGATCAGCCCAGTTGTCACGCGTTTCCTTGCTTGTTCGGCGAACATCTCATCCGGAAAGATAGAAGCTGCATCAATCTGCTTCGCCATCTCACCAAATTGCTGCAACATCTGATTTCTCATTGCGCCAATTTCGTTTTTAATCAATGCGTTAGGCAATGAAACTTCATGTAACTTGAGAACTTCTTCCACTACCGCAGCCTTCAACTTGCTTGATGCAGCGCTTTTCATTTCACGGGTCATGTTATTGCGCACTTCCTTGCGGAACGCCTCAATGCCACCCTCTTCAATGCCGAAGCGCTTGAAGAACTCATCATCCAACTCAGGGAGTCTTTTCTCGGAAACAGTGTTCAGTTTGATACGGAACTCGACCGCCTGGCCTTTCAAATCCTCGCTGTGGTAATCCTCAGGGAATGCCAACGCCAATACTTTCTCTTCGCCCGACTTCATACCGACGATGCCGTCTTCAAAACCCGGGATCATCTGGCCTGCACCCAACAAAAGCGGGCTGTTTGCAGCCTGCCCACCAGCAAAGGGCTCGCCACTCTTGAAACCTTCATAGTCAATCATGACCTGGTCGCCGGTCTGTGCAGCACGCTCTACCGGATCGAATTTGGTCTGCTGCTGGCGCAGGTTCTCGATGGTCTTGTCGATATCTGCTTCCGTAACTTCGCCTTGCAGGCGAATCACAGAAACCTTGCCCAGATCAGCCAGCTCAAGCTCTGGAAACACTTCAAAGGTCGCAATGAATTCAAAATCCTTGCCTGCCGCTTCGCCGCCCTTTGCTTCAATGGATGGCATACCTGCAGGCTGCAGCTTTTCCTGCTGCACTGCTTCAAAATAGGCTTGGTTGATCAGTTCGCCCAGCACTTCCTGGCGCACACCGATGCCAAAGCGCTGGCGAACAACCTTCATCGGCACCTTGCCGCGACGGAAGCCGTCCAGACGGACATCGTGGGCAGCGCGCTGTAAACGCTTGTCAACTTCCGCATCAATACGATCAGCAGGCAGACCGACCGTCATACGACGCTCCAGGGAAGACACTGTTTCAACCGAGACATGCATGATCAATAAACCTCTGTTATTGGCGGTACAGGCAATCCGCGAGAATCATCGGGAATGCTCAGATTACAGGTACATAAAGACAGAATGGTGCGAAAGGAGAGACTCGAACTCTCACAGGTTACCCCGCTGGA
>ERZ724520.1051-NODE-1051-length-14339-cov-5.051456_pt1 | contig 14339 bp, 16 predicted proteins | sample MGYA00376053_ERZ724520 | MGnify/ENA primary metagenome ERZ724520 (study PRJEB28724, sample SAMN07190886) | activated sludge metagenome | isolation source: activated sludge of sewage treatment plant in Hong Hong | place: USA: Christiansburg, Virginia | collected... | reverse complement strand
TTCAGATATAAAAGTACTATTTGAATTATTGTAAGAAACCGCTAAAACGCTACCAAAATCCTTTTTAAACAATTTAAAAACATTAGCTTGTGTGTATTGCAAATTCAAATTAGGTAATGCATTTTTAGATTGCAAACTCCAATCATAATTCATCTTTTTTGCTTCATTAACTTTATCTGTATTAGATGTAATTTTCGAAAAATCTTGTGTTGATGCCAAATTTGAAGGTAATTCTCTTGTTCCATCGTCTAGACCTAACCAATCTGTTTTACCACCTTTATATGTTACAAAATTTTTAAATGTTGTTAATGAATTATAACCTCCCGCAACTGATATGCTCGATGAATTTTTATCAGGAATACTTTTTGTGTTTATTAAAATAACACCACCAGCAAAATCACCTGGCAAATCAGGAGTGGCAGTTTTAAGAATAACTAAATTATCTAAAATTGAAGAAGGGAAAATATCAAAAGCAAAAGCTTTTTTATCACTCTCAGAACTTGGTAATGGAGAACCATTTAAAAATGCAGTATTATACCTATCACTCATACCACGTATAATTGCAAACTTATTATCCTGTATACTTGCACCACTTACGCGTTTCAATACATCGCTCGTATTTCTATCTGGTGTTTTTTTTATGGTTTCAGAGGATATTCCATCACTAACTGATGCATTATTTTTTTGCATAACAAATATTGCACTTGCATTATCTTTATACATTTCTGCTTCAATTACAACTTCACCAGTAGTTGCAGCATCTGTTTGTTGTAAAGCTATATCCACATTTGCTACATCATTTGCTGTAACACTTACATTCGCAATTTTCTTCGTTTCGTATGTGATATAACTACATGCTACAGTATAGCTTCCAGGTTGTAAATTATCTAAAACATAATTGCCATCAAAATCACTAACTGTAACTTTTGCTGTGCCATCTATAACAATAGTAGCTCCAGGTAAACTTTCACCAGTTTTCCCATCAATAATTTTTCCTGAAATTTTTCCTGTTTGTGAATTAGCAGCTGTTGTTAGTAATAACAACAACCATATTATACACTTATTTTTCTTGAACATACTTAAAATTTTTACGTTGCAAAAAAACGACCTTTACCTAAGATTAATGTCAAGTGTGTATTACCATAATATTAAATTGAAATATTAAAAACATACATTAAAGTAACATTTACTTAACATTGAGAATTTCAATTTAAAATTCAATACCTATAATACTCATATCATCTGTTTGTGAAGCATTATCTTTCCATGTAGAAAAAACAAAATCTATCAATTCTTTTTGATCCTCCATGGAATCATGCTTGATACTTTGCAAAAGATTTAACAACTTCTTTCGAGTAAATTTCTTTGTATTATCATTATTAAACTGATGTTTAAAACCATCAGAGAAAAAATAAAGTTTTGCGTTTTTTTGCAAGTCAAACGTTATCGTTTTAAACACACGGTTTTTTTCTATTTGCCAACCACCAATTGGGAAGCTATTACCTTTTAACAAATGTATTTTATCATTTTGGCAAATTGCAAATTCACCTCCAGCTGTGGCATACTGAAATTCTCTTGTTATAGTATTATATGATATTATACTAATATCCATCCAATCATTATTAAATTGCCCATCATGTTCGTTATTAAAAGTTTCAATCCACTTTTTATCGAGTTCAGTTAAAATATCCCCAACATGCGTAATGTTTTTTTGAATAATATAATTTAATAAACTAATCCCTAAAACCGATAGCATAGCACCAGAAACACCATGACCTGTACAATCTGAAAGTGCAAAATAAATCACATCGTTTTTTTGAGTTAACCAATAAAAATCGCCACTTACAATGTTTTGTGGTTTGTACAATACAAAATAATCCTTTACATTTTTTCTAAAATGTCTATCCTTTGGAAATAGGCCATTTTGAATTGTTTGGGCATAAGATAAATTCAAATCATCTTGAACAATTTTAGTATCTATAGAGTCTGATTGCATAGTGCAAATATCAATGCTCTATTTAAAGTTAACAGCAATTGATTATTAGCATATCATTAAACTTACAACAAAAAAAAAGCCCTTTACATTTCTGTAAAAGGCCTTTATTAAAATCTATAATTACTTACAATGAACTATAATTTGTAGTTTTTACTAAATTACCATTTTCATCCCATTGGTTCCAAACACCAGTTTTTTCACCATCTTTATAACTCATTTCAAATAACTTAGTTCCCTTTTCATTGTAAACATACCAATTACCATCTTTTTTATTATTAAGATATGATGCTTGTGATATTAAAGTACCAGTAAGGTTATATCTTGTCCAAATACCGAATTTTAAATTATTTTCATAGCTACCTTTTTCCATAGCGGTACCATTTTCGTAGTTTTTCACAAACTCACCATTAAGTTTACCATCCTTTATAGTTAATTCTTCTTTAACTTTTCCATTTTCAAAATAAATTACTTGTTTACCAGAATAAGCTAAACCACTTTTATAATACATACCATTAGAAAATGTTATATTATCATTGTTAGAAAAAGAAATATCTTGAGAAAATACTACAGTTGTTATAACTAAGGCTAGGGTTAAAAATAAATTTTTCATAATTCTACTGTTTTAATACAGTACAATTATACTAAATAAGTATATTTTTGTTACAATAATAACAAAAACTTAACTTTAACTTTACATTGAAACTTACCTACTCTTCATCCAAATTTACATCAAATTGACCTAGAGAGCTTGATAAATCAGTACTAGAGATGGTTTTTGTTTTGTATCCAACTTGTGAAAATTCAATTGTAAAGGTTTCTCCATCTTTTAACTTAAGGTTTATGAAAAAATTACCATTTAAATCAGAATACATTACTCTTTCACCATTAGATAATTTAATGCTTACTCCACCTAACAATTCATTGCTATTCACATCGCTTACCTTCCCGCTAAATAGTATTGTTCTAACAGTGGGCTCATTGGTAGCAAATACAGCAGTTTTACCCAAAAATAAAAGAATAAAAATTAAAATTGATACAAATGATTTAGTTTTCATGCTAAGTTAAATTATGCACTACAAACTAACAACATGAACTTAAAACTAACTTAACCCAAATATTACCAAATTGTTAAGGTTAACCATAATAAGACTAGAAAATAGAATTACTTTAAATTTTTAATTTTTATTAAGCTTGTATTTAAAATAACAATACAATTTATTCCTAGAGTAGCTGTTTCCTCTATCTTTTTACCTGGATATTGAAATTTCAATTCTTTATGAATGCCTTTATAGAGTTTTAAAAACAATTCTACATCTTTAATTAATTTCTTAGAAATTTTCACCTTAACGGTTGGTGCTTTAGCTAATTCCTTCTTAATATGCGAAACTAAAGAAGAAGTTTTAATTTTATGATCCTCTAATTCAATTTTGAAATCATCTTTAAGAATTTGCTTTAATGCCTTATTAATTAAAATATAAGACAAACTCAATGATTCAATAAAATACTTTGCATCAAATGCCGTTTTATTTTGCGTAATTAAGCTCTTAATAGTCGTGGCCATATAATATCTAATATTGATTTATAAACAAATTTACAACTTACAATGTATATTTTTTATTAAATAATAATCTTAACTTAGTAGAAATGACTGCAGAGGCCTTACATATATCCAAATTTTTAGAACTCAGTAATGGAGAATTAATAATAGATGTAAGAGCACCCATAGAATTTGCAAAGGGACATATTACAAATGCCATTAACATACCTTTATTTGAAAACTCAGAACGCGCTGAAATAGGAACATTATATAAACAACAAGGAAAAGAAGTTGCAGTAACACGTGGGTTAGAAATTGTATCGCCCAAATTAGTTGTATTTGTTAACCAAGTAAAAGAACTAAGCAAAAATAAAAAAGTATTTGTTTACTGTTTTAGAGGAGGAATGCGAAGTAACAGTTTTGCATGGCTTATGAATACTTCAGGTCTTAATGCTTACATATTAGAAGGAGGTTATAAAAAATACAGAAACTACGTTTTAGATTATTTTAAACTAGAAAAAAAACTTATTGTTTTAGGTGGAATGACTGGTAGTGGAAAAACTGATATTTTAAAACAACTAAAACTTCAATCATTTCAAATTATAGATTTAGAAAAATTAGCAAACCATAAAGGTTCCGCTTTTGGTACTATTAATGAACCTAAACAAAATCCTCAACAGATTTTTGAAAATAATTTATTTAATGAATTAAGTACTTTAAATAATAATTTACCAATTATAATTGAAGACGAATCACTAACAATAGGATACAATAAAATACCAATTGGGTTGTGGCATCAAATGAAAAAAGCTCCCATTATAAAACTTGACATTCCTTTTGATTTGAGAGTTAACAAATTAGTAAGTGATTATACAACAACTGATATTGAGGCTTTAAAAACATGTGTATTAAAAATTCAGCAAAATCTTGGAACTCAAAACACCAAACTTTGTTTAAATTATTTAGATGAAAATAATTTAACTGAAGTGGCTCGCTTAACGTTATTATATTACGATAAAAGTTACACTTTCACCTATAATAAAAAAACTGAACAAAAAATTACCATTGTAAAATTAAACACAATGGATTTAACTGAAAACACAAATAAAATAAAAGAAGTTATCCAATCTATTTTTTAACAATGGAAATTAAACTAACCCAATTTAGCAAAGCATCAGGGTGTGGATGTAAAATTGCTCCAGCTGTATTAGAAGAAATTTTAAACGGATGTAAGACAGATTTAACTTACAAAAATTTACTAATTGGTAATGATACTAAAGACGATGCTGCGATTTATGAAATAGATGAACATAATTGTATAATAAGTACTACCGATTTTTTTACACCAATAGTAGATAATGCTTTTGACTTTGGTAAAATTGCTGCATGCAATGCCATAAGCGATGTATATGCTATGGGTGGAAAACCAGTAATGGCTGTTGCAATTTTAGGTTGGCCAGTTGATAAAATACCCGCCTCACTTGCGCAACAAGTAATTAAGGGTGCGCAACATATTTGTGCACTTGCTGGTATTCCTTTAGCTGGCGGACATAGTGTTGATACCCAAGAACCCTTATTTGGACTAGCTGTTACTGGTTTGGTAAAGAAAGAACATATAAAACAAAACAATACAGTTAAAGAAAATGACGTATTATTCCTAACAAAACCTTTAGGTATTGGTATATTAAGCACTGCATTAAAAAGAGGTTTGTTAAACGACAATGATTATTCGTTGTTATTAAACGAAACTACCTCCTTAAATAAAATTGGCGAGAAATTAGGGGCTTTACCATACGTAAATGCCATGACAGATGTAACGGGTTTTGGATTTATTGGTCACCTTTTAGAAATGCTAGAAAACTCAGCTTTTTCTGCTGAAATTTTTAAAGATAACATAACACTAATTGAAGCGGCAAAACCTTTTATTTCTCAATTTATTTTTCCTGATAATACAACCCGAAATTATAATGCACAAATAAAAAATGTTGAGGGGTTAACAGATCTTGACTTTATTAAATATTGCGACCCTCAAACATCTGGAGGACTTTTATTTAGTGTGAGTAAAGAATATGAAAATGAAATGGAAGATTTCCTAAAAACAGAAAAGCAATTTTATGCAAAAGTTGGTAATATTGTGGTTAAAAGAGAAAAGGCGATTTATTTTACATAAATAACTTGCTTTATTTAATAAAAATTATAATTTTGATATATTGTATAACTTAAAAAAAATAACATGAAAACTAAAAACGTAATTTTATCAGTAGCTTTTTTACTAGCAGCAAACATTGCTAGTGCATTTACAATCAGGTATTACAATAACGACTCTAAAAAGTATGTTATGGAAGTTAAATCAAATGGATCAACTCAAAAAGTTGAGTTTTCTGGTTCAACAACAAGTTCTGCATCAATACAAACTAGCGCATCTGAAGTAGAAATTAAAACAGAATGCGGTTGGGTAAAAGTAAAAGATGGTGCTAAAATCACTATTAAAAATGGTTGTATTAAAATCGATTAATCTTTTAAAATAATTTATTACCGTTAAAAGCTCTGTATAAACAGAGCTTTTTTTGTAAAATAAAATTCTAATAGAGATGCTTCCAAAATAAGAAATGTTTTAAATGATAATTCTTATTTAACACATCGTTTTTAAAATTCTGAACTAATAATTCAACTTGATTTTCTGTTATACACATTGCGTTTTCCAGCAATACATTTGCCTTTTGGGCATACCATGTTTGGCTCATCAAATTACAACAACGCTCAACTTCAGTTAGGAGTTTTTCTAATTCGCTTGCATTTGGATTAATACTTTGAAAAAGGGCATTAGCATGTGGATGATTCCAACCAAATAAATGTCCAAGTTCATGGGGTATTGTTCTTATGTTTACTTCAGAGATTATGTTATCAATGATATTCTTATTTAATTTTATCCTCAATCCACCCAAATCGGCTTCCGCTGGGTTATTGCCATTTATTTCATCAACAATTTGTATTAATATTTTACGTGGAGAAATACCAATTTTATGCTTAATAATTTCAACATTGCATATAATTTTCAGATTGTATTTACCAAAACTACCATTATAAACCCTTGATAATTGGCTAATAATAGCAAGCTTTAATTTATCTAAATTAAAATGGGAAGTGCTAGTATTATAAATTTGAAATTGTAGGCTAAGCTTAATTTGATTATTATCTTGTAATAAAGAAATCATACTTATTTACCGTACATTTCCAAGGCAGCATCAATACACAATGCCACATCTGGCGGTGTATGTAATGAAGAAGGAGCTCTTCTTTTACGACCTAATTTTGCAATCACTAATTTTTTTTCAGGAATACAAATTACATATTGGTTTAAAAGACCACGCATATAAAATATTTTCAATCCTTTATACTCTGTTAACCACCAAGAATAACCATAGGTATGATTTTTAGTAACTCCATCTTGATCCAAACCATCAAATGGCACAATAGAATTTGCAATAAAACTCGAATCCATTAATTGCTTCCCATTCCAGTTACCATAATGCATATAAAGTTTTCCCATTCGTGCAAAATCTTTTACATTACTATTTATACAACAAAACGCTTTTTCTAAACCATTTGCTTTATCTACACTCCACCACGCCGGTTGCTCACAACCCATAGGAGTCCAAAGTTTTTCACTCATATACTCCGATAAAGATTTATTAATTGCTTTTGTAATACAGTATCCTAATAATGCGGTATTACCGCTTAAATAATCAAACTGAGTACCCGGCTCGAAAACTTTTTCTGTGTATCTTAGAGTTGCTTTTAATAAATCCGTGCTATAATATCCTTCTGCTGGATAAGAAAATGGATTTGAATAACTTTCATCAAAAGCAATACCAGAACTCATTGTAGCTAGATGTTTAAGAGTAATTGCTTTTCTCCAATCGTTTTTAAATTCGGGGATATAAGTGCTTACTGGTTCATCAATACTTTTTATATAACCATCTTTTATAGCACAACCTAATAATGCACTAGTGTATGATTTCCCCATACTAAAAGAGTTTGTATGACTAGTGTCAGAAAAATTATCCCAATATTGCTCATGAACTAATGTGTCGTTTTTAATAATTGCATAAGCATGTATTTGAACTGATTTTAAATCATTTTCAATTTCAATAGGCATTTTTGCAGTATTATAATTTTTTGCAATTGGCCATGGCTCAGGACTATTTGCTTCAATTTTTCTGTTTTCAAAAATTAAATACTCTGTTGCACTTACTCCAGAACGCCCTTTGCAGTATGTGTTCCACAAACCTTTGTATAAATACCATCTTCCAGAAAAAAGAATTATAAGATTTAATAAAATAAAAATCACTAAAAGTGTTTTACCTAAAATTTTAAACGTTTTTTTTATCATAATTTATTTTTCTATTTATCAACTAAAGTGCACTCAAACAAATTGCTAAAGTGTTTTTTTAATTGTTGTTTTATAACTTCCATGTCAACATTTTGCCCGAGTTCTTTATTTAAACTTGTAACAGCCTTATCTTGTATACCGCAAGGTACAATATTTTTAAAATAATCTAAATTAGAATTCACATTAAATCCCCAACCATGCATAGTTACCCAACGGCTGCACCTAACACCCATAGCACATATTTTACGGGCCTTAAAAGCATCATCTGCATCTAACCACACTCCCGTTTCACCTTTACTTCTACCCGCTTTTATACCATACTCATCTAAGGTTAAAATTATTGTTTCTTCTAATAACCTTAAGTACTTATGTATGTCAGTAAAAAAATGATCTAAATCCAAAATTGGATAACCAACAAGTTGACCAGGGCCATGATAGGTAATATCACCTCCTCTATTTATTTTATAATACGTTGCATTCTTTTCTTCCAACTCATCTTGATTTACCAATAAATGAGAAGCGTCTCCACTTTTGCCAAGAGTATATACGTGCGGATGTTCAACAAATAATAAATGATTTTTTGTTGGAACTTGGGATTCCAAATCAGCATTTCTGTTTGCTATTTTTTGGGCTACAGTTTGGTTAAATAATTCTTCTTGGTAATCCCAACACTCTTTATAGTCAAGAATACCTAAGTCTTTAAATAGAACATTTTTATTCACTGTACTTAAACTTTGGCTAACTCGTTTTTTAAATTCGTAATCACATTAACTTCAACAGGATCTACATTTCGTAAATCTGCTACATAACATGAAATCCAATCGCCTATATTAATTAAATAAAAATATTCCTCAAGTATTGAATTACCTTTTGCTGTAATATCTGTAACTGATGAACTGTATTTTGTAAACAATTCTTTACAAATATCGTAACGCTTAATTGTTCTATCGTAATCAAATGAAGTTCTAAAAGTTACAACAGCTAAATTATCGTTTTTAGTTGTCCAGCCAACTAATTCATTATGATTCATTTCGGGCAAAGTATGGTGCCAGCAAAGCATTTTACTATTTTCATTAATTTGCTGTCTGAATCGAACTGCAACACCCTCGGCAGAACCCAATGAATAAATAACAGTAATTTTATCTACTAATAATTTTGCAATTTGCATTGCCTCATTTTTAATTGATGCATTTTCAGTATTAAGTAAAGTAATCGAACTTTTAACTTGAGCCAACAAATCTGTTTTTACAAAACCATTAAACTGAACAATTTTAATTAACTGTATTAAAGAATAACCAATACATGAACGTGGAGGATAACCACCAGGAATAATGATAGTATCATAATTATGTTCAGCTGCCAGCTTTTTAACTTCACCACCACTTGTTACACAAACAATTTGAGCATTTTTAGCAATTGCTTGATGCATGGCTGCAATAGTTTCTTCAGTATTTCCACTATAAGAGGAAATTATAACCAAAGTGTTTTGGTTTACATAAGCTGGTAGTGAATAATCTTTATTTACTAAAACGGGTATTCCACTTTCATTTTGGATTAATTCAGATAAAATTGTACCGCCAATGCCTGAACCACCAAGTCCAGTAACAAGTATATTATGTACGTTTTGTTTTTTAGTTAAAACAGCGTTGTTTGCTATATCGAGTGCCTCTTGTATTTGAGTAGGAAATCTTTCTACTAATGTCTTCATATTTAAAATTGCAATAAGTAAAAATAAGAAAAAATATTGAAGTTTGGAAGTGCTTGATAATCAAATAAATTAATGAATTTTATTCGAGTATTTAATCTATTGGTAGCGCAATTGGCATGGTGATTAACTATGGACTTTTTCACAATTTCAACTATGGAAGGCTGATAACGCAGATCATTAAGGTTTTTAAAGATAATAATGCTAGTTTAACATAATTAATAATTTGCAATCAAGTAATCCGTTAGAACTAAAAAAGTGATTATTTCAAAATGTATTCAGTCTTATTTTTATCTCCACTACTTTTAAATAAATTCAATTCAATTCCTTTTTTTAAGTCCCTACTGGCTGTTGCTGAAGACAAGTCTTTAAACACATTCATATAATCTTTCCTGGTAAATTTCTTCTTTCCTAAAGTGATGAAATGCTCTAACCTATCAATGTCTTTTAATATTCGATTGTTATAAGATAGAATGCTTTCCAAAGATTCATCAATAATACGAAGCATGTATTCAATAAAAAAAGTTGATTTCCCAGCCATATCACTCATAGCAAGTGATTTATAGTAATCTGTTTGTGTTTTGCTAATTAAAGTTTCAAAAGGAAGAAACTCAAATATTGGGTATTCAGACATTAAAATTAAAGTTTGCCATAACCTCCCCATTCGGCCATTTCCATCTAAAAAGGGATGTATAAATTCTATTTCGTAGTGAAAAACACAACTTTTTATTAATGTTAGTTCTTCTGTTTTTTTTAGATATTGAAATAAATCTTTCATCAAATAAGGAACATTATTATGAGGAGGAGCTACATGCTCTATTTTAGCTCCTTTTACTATTCCAACTCCCTGTTTCCTGAATGTTCCAGACCTATCTATTAAACCACTCATTAATTGTTTGTGAGCTTTTAAGAAATGTTTTTCTGATAAATAATTATTTCCACTTAGGCTTTCATAAACTTTAATTGCATTTAAAACTTCTAAAACGTCTTTCTGTGGACCAATAATTCTTTTGTTTTCAATTAAAGCAGTTATTTGCTCTTCTGTTAATGTATTTCCTTCAATTTGCAAAGAGGAATGAATTGTTTTTATCCTATTTTGTTTTCTAAGTTGAGGAGATTGCTTACTTAAGTAATTAGCATTTACCTCTCCAATTTTTTCAGAAATTGAACTTACTAATTTTAAAATTTTAGGAGTAATGTCGTAAGGCGGATTCATTGATAGTATCATTTGATACTATCAAAAATAGTCTTTTTCAACTTAAGTTCAAAATTATAGCTTTATTACGTTACTATTTCATTTCTCACACAATATACAGCAACGTAATTATTATAATTAATTGCTATAGGTAATTGCTATAGTTGCATTTTAAAACACTCTCATTGCAAACGAGGATGAGATGGGGCTATACTATATTTATTTAGGTGGAAGATAAGGTGCCAAAATACCCACATAGTCGTGAGTCATAATACTACCACCAAAAAACAACACAGTAATTGTCGGACCAATTAAAAAAGTCATGAATGGTAGTGCAAAAAACAAAAAGTTTAATAAAGAATTATTAATTCCGTAGTCTGCGTATTTGTTTACAGTTCTTTCAAGATACCCATATTTTACAAAATAGAAATAAAAAATAATTATAAATAATATACATGCTACTAAGTGTGTCAATACTTCAGGTAGTCGATTGTCAGGATCAATCAAATGTAATCTTTCAAACAGTCTAAATATGATTAATATAAGTCCAAAGAATAGTGGATAAATTAAGAAAAATGAATATTGACAAGTATTCCAAATTGAATCTTTTCTATCATTTTCAACTTGCCTTAAATAAAATTTTGCTATAATTAGTCCGAACATTTTTCCATAACCAATTTTTACAAATTCTCAAACATAATAATTTGACTTTTCCATTCTTGAGGAATAACAACGGTTTGGTGAGTTTTATAATTCATACAAACTAATATTGCTTTTCCAAATGCACACAGTTCGGGTTTGCCATTAGTTGTTTTTACTAGTAAATATTCGGTATCAAAACTTTTATTACCTAGTTTACTAATTTTTGTATAGCATACTAGTTTGTCTTCTAATAAAATAGGGAGTTTATACGTAATTTCTGACTTTGCTAAAATCATACTTATTTCTTGCCAATTTATTTTACTTCTAAACACATCATTAAAATACTCTACACGGGCAATTTCAAAATACGTTAAATGATTTGCATTATTTACATGCCCTATTTTATCAACATCCTTAAATCGTATTTGAATTTTAGTTTGATGTTTAAACGTTGAAAGTAAACTTAGAATGTCTTCCATAATTACATTTGACGATTTAAAAGTTGCAAGGCAAAGGTTCTTAAGTTTTCTATTTTTTCGGCATTAGCATAAATTTTACTTAAATGTTCCAAGGCAATATTTGTAAACTTATCAGCTTCTGAAATAGCAATCTGTTTAATATTTAATTGATTATAAATAGCAGTTACTTTAGCAACTTTATCATTTAAACTATCCGAAGTAACTTGCAATAATTTATGTAACTCTTCTTTTTGCAGAGGATTGGCCAACTCAAAGGCTTTTAATAATAGAAACGTTTTTTTATTAGATATGATGTCTCCTCCAACTTGCTTTCCAAATTTTTCATCATCAGCGTAAACATCCAATACATCATCTAAAATTTGAAACGCAATTCCAATATTTTTTCCAAATTCATAAATATGTTTTTGGTTTTCACTTGTTGCATTAGCACAAATAGCACCCATTTGCAAACTACAGCCCAATAATACTGCAGTTTTATATGTAATCATATGAATGTATTCTTCAACACTCACAGTTGTTTGTGTTTCAAAATTCATATCAAATTGTTGCCCTTCGCAAACTTCTAAAGCTGTTTTAGATAACAATTTTAATAAATCACAAATATGAACAGGATTAGATTTAGACAATTCGTCAAATGCTTTCACCATCATACCATCCCCACTCAAAATAGCTATATCAGTATTCCATTTTTCGTGAACCGTTGTACTGCCTCGTCTTAAAGGTGCTTTATCTAAAATATCATCATGTATTAGCGAAAAATTATGAAATAACTCGACTGCTAATGCAGATTGCAAAGCATGATTAGCATTAACATCAAACAAATCGCAACCTACCAAAGTTAAAAGTGGACGCACACGCTTCCCTCCTAAACCAAGTATATAAGCCATTGGCTCATACATTTCTTTTGGTTCAATAGTATTTAATACACCTTGTTGGCTATTAATTGCTTGTGTAAGAATTTGAAGTAAGGGTTGATATGCTTGCACTTTAATTTATTTTGCTTCAGCCATTTTTAATAAATAAGAACCGTATCCACTTTTAGTAAGAGGTGTAGCAATTTTTATTAATTGTTCTTTTGTAATAAAGCCCATTTTAAAAGCTATTTCTTCTATACAACCAATTTTTAAACCTTGGCGCTCTTCAATTACTTGCACAAATTGACCAGCTTGCATTAAAGATGCAAAAGTTCCTGTATCTAACCAGGCAGTTCCTCTATCTAAAATGGAAACTTTTAATTGTTTACGTTTTAAATATTCTTTGTTAACATCTGTAATTTCATATTCTCCACGTGGTGATGGTTTTAAATTTTTAGCAATCTCAACCACAGAGTTATCATAAAAATATAATCCTGGAACTGCATAATTAGATTTAGGTACTGCAGGTTTTTCTTCAATTGACAAAACATTATGATTCTCATCAAAATCAACAACACCATAACGTTCAGGGTCGCTCACATGGTAGGCAAATACAACACCTCCTTCAGGATCATTTATTTTTTGCAACATTCTACCAAGTCCAACACCGTAAAAAATATTATCACCTAAAACTAAGGCAACTTTATCACTCCCAATAAATTTTTCACCAATTACAAAAGCTTGCGCTAAACCATTTGGCACTTCTTGCACGGCATAAGTAAATTTACAACCTAATTGTTCCCCAGTTCCTAATAATCGCTCAAAATTAGGCAAATCCATAGGCGTAGAAATAATTAATATTTCACTTATACCAGCCATCATTAAAACTGATAATGGATAATAAATCATTGGTTTATCATAAATTGGCATCATTTGCTTACTCATTGCCAATGTTAATGGATGTAAACGTGTACCAGAACCTCCTGCTAAAATAATTCCTTTCATATTGTTTTACTAAAATTATAATTTATGCTTAAATATAATTGATTTATTAATTCCTTGCAATAGATATATTTCAAGCTCAATCACTTAATTATCAATTGATTGAGCAATAGATTCTAGAATAATTCCACAAGCAATTTTAATTTCTTCTTCTGTAATTATTAATGGCGGTGCAATTCTCATAGAAAATGTATTAAAAAGAAACCAATCTACTATTAATCCCTTATTTACACAGGTTTCAATAATTTTAAAATTAAGGTCCGTATTTTCAAATTCAACAGATAACATTAAGCCTTTACCTTTAACTGATTTAATTTTTGGATGAACTAATAAAGATTTAATTAAATTCGATTTTTTTTCAACCTCAGCAAATAATTTCTCATTTAATATAGTTTGCAAACTAGCGTATGCCGCTGCGCAGCAAACTGCATTTCCTCCAAATGTATTTATATTTCCTAAAACAGGATTATGTGTAAATTCATTTAATAATTTTTGAGAACTTACAAAACAACCAATGGGCATTCCTCCTCCCATTC
>ERZ724520.1049-NODE-1049-length-14342-cov-5.263666_pt1 | contig 14342 bp, 17 predicted proteins | sample MGYA00376053_ERZ724520 | MGnify/ENA primary metagenome ERZ724520 (study PRJEB28724, sample SAMN07190886) | activated sludge metagenome | isolation source: activated sludge of sewage treatment plant in Hong Hong | place: USA: Christiansburg, Virginia | collected... | reverse complement strand
CCCCATTATTTTATTGATAAAAAGCAAATGATTTTGATTATATAAACGTTAAACATGGACAAACGAGATTACACTCCAACCAAGTCTTCGAAACTACTGAGCAACATCACCAACACTCAGCTCTATTCCAACAAACCAACGACAGAGTACCAGCGATCTACCCCGATCAGTGAGACTCCACTAAACCAACGTGGAGCAGGGTCAAGCGAGATATCGATCATCAAGGATTACGAAGCCTTAAAAATGCAAGTAAAACAGCTATAATTCCAAAACAGACAACTATCAAACGAATCTTAAAAATTACGCTATGAGAAAAACATCCACGAAAACAAGTACCATCAAAAATTAAGCTATTAGTAAGATGTCATTTCCCAATTCCAAAAAGAAAAGAATTATCATCTAGAACTAATCAAAATCAAATTTGATGAGGAAGTCAATAAGACCAAACGATAGTATGATTATCGCTTGGACTAGTATCACAGATAAATGCGCAACAGAGATTATCAAAATAGAGAAGTTAATTAAAAAAATGGATATTTAGAATTGAAAACTAATTAACTTTTAAAAGGAGTTTAAACTTTGGAGGGAGAATTGATCAAATATAAGGAAAGTAACAATAATCTTTCAGGATTTCTCAGCAATTAATAGTTTAAAAAACAAAAATTAATGACCATTACTGATTAATTAGAAAGACAAAAATGCGAAATGGAAGCAGAAATTCATGTGCTTCTTGATATCTAAGCTGAAAAATCAAGAACTATAAATACCTTAGAGATCCAACTAAGAAATTCCTAAGCAACATAAAGATCTTTAAATGACAAAATAGCAGTTCTTACTGAAAATTTCGCAAACCTATAAGAACACATTGCAATAATGAAAGAAAGACTCATTTCAACTGATATGAGAAACTAGCAGCTCTAAAAGCAACTGCAAGGCGCCTAAATGCAGCTCTCCGATAAGGATAATTCAGTATTGCAGCAAAAATAATATTAAGTAAAACTCAGAAAAGATATGGAAGTGCTTCAGCAAAGAGAGGTAAGAAGAGAAAGACAAATCGAGGAACTAATTTTATAAAACTAGCGTCTAGTAAATTAGGCAAACAAAAACAGACAAAGCCTTCACGATCTATGCATCGTCCAAGGGATTGAAGTTTGATTCCATATCTTTATTTTTAACATACGGAAACAAGTAAAAAATCATATCCCTTTCATCGCATAAGCATGCTTGTATTTATCTTTAATAAACGCATATATTTCCAATGCTTTCATCTGGTCACTTTAATAAATGTCATATTCGTCCCACCGGAATTTTGGAATATCTTTTATCGCCCTTCTGATATTCCCCAGACATTCAGGACGAGATTGTGGGTGTTAGTTGATCCCATCTATACTCTTCATATTAAGTTTTACCATCAACCGACATAGCACAACTCTGAATAATAAGTTAGTTACCCGTTATTAAGTTAAAGATTTCCATTAAAACCGAGTTTTCTCATCCAAGGCACCTCGATGTTGGCCTCCATTGACGGAGCCATATTGTTATTCGATATCGTCTGATTAGCCATGGTTGTTTATAGTTTTTACTGTGGTTTTTCCTTGCTCTCACTATCCTACCGCTTCAAATATTTCACAAAATTTACTGATTTACTCTGCTCCTTTTTGTACAAATTATTAAAATGATTGATAAGATCCGATACCAAATCCTTTATCAATGTCTGTTCTCGCTTCACCAGTGACCGACTCTTCCAAAGATAGTCAGACCGTATAATTTTATTCTGAACTAAATATCCTAACACCTTCTTCAGATTAGACTCTTTCTGAATATCGTTCACTGGCCTCTAGTAAGTAGGCGTGACTGCCTTCTTTCCAGTTATAAACCAACTGTAATGAAACAAAAAATCAGTACAAATAATGCTATTATAAAGCATAGACTCACTTCTAATTTTATACTCACCTATTTCTGGATAGCTCCTCTCAATTGATCTGATCCACGAAATCGCATTCTACTCACTTGCTTATTTAAAACCTGGCACCAAAGGTTAATAATTCGCAATATATTTATTAGGTTATCTCTCAGTATCTCGAATCAATTACCATATGATTCCATAAAGCAGTGATTTCTATCCTTTTATTAACTATTCAACAAAGTACTCATAATTCACATTAAAGTCCCTCCGATGAGATTTTATCGTTTCAATCGACAACAGATAGTTGTTTCGACAGTCATCGATACTCTTCGGCTTGCGGCTAGCAAAACATTCAACCCCCAGAATTCTTAGTACAATATTACATAAAAGAGTACCGTTGCGATAAGGATCTTTAAAAAGCTAATGCAATTCCTCATCGATTTGATAGGAAGATAAAAACTTAAGAACCTTCATCTGCATCTAGAGAGTTATCGAAGGTATCATTGGCTTAAATTATTTTTTCTTGCTTGAACCCACTGAAGTTTTAATTCTCGATTTAGAAAGTGAGGAGTTGTGGAAAGATTTGTTCTTTTGAGGAGTTTCTATATTCTTGAATTTGCACAAATACATCTATTTATATCCTCTTTAAGTACGATAAATCTCATCATTAGGCTACTCGTTCTGGACTAGTCCATATGGTCCATTAATCTTAATGCTTGATTTTTAACTTTACACAGACTATTGCCTACTCTTTGGCTGAGGAGTCTCCTTTCTTGGTAACTCAGCAGAAGAACATGTGTTTTTTTGTTTGCTGACTGAGGAACTGTTATATCGAATTTATTCATAGGAAATCTATTCGTTGAGAGACTTCTTTTTAGAATTTTATCTTTAAATTTTCTTATTAATGGTATTTTAAAAACGAGTGATTGATGGCTACCGATTTTGTACTCTTTTGTTAAAAGAAAAATGTATAGCTGAAAGCATATTCCAAAATGCATTCGGTTGAGCTTATGGCACAAAATACTAGTATTGATATAAAAGCTATGATTTAAATTAAGGAAGCTCATTCAAAGCCGAAAACAATTTTTGATAATTTGAGTGAACTTCTGCTGATTTTTTAGGTTCTTTAAAGTAACACATCTGCTTGCCTCGACCTCGATAGTAATTTACAATCTCCAAAAATATGACTCCATCTTTACATATTGTTTGCAAATTTTCAAGAAATTTAGCTGCATTACTACCAAGGAGATTGATTGTTATGAGCCATTACAATAAAATTTTCTTCTTCTTTTCATCCACTTCAGGAATTTCAATCTTAAATATCTTTCTTTATGATTTTCGAGATTTTGCTGGCTTGATCTATACAGCTGCATTCAACTAAAGCGATTTTTCTTCTTCAGCTATTTTTTGATTGATGTTTTCAATGTTTTTGAGTAAACTTTAACGATCTGTCGGACGCGAAGTAATATTTTGAGGAGGGGTACGCTTTTAGTCAGGTTTTTCGTTACTCTTTGCTTATTTTTGTTTAGAGCGATAGAGCGGAGGCTTTTCATACATTTTCGGTATTGTCTTCCTACAATTAAGATCATCTCTGTCGTCACACTATGTAAGACTATTATTGGAGACAATGAATTTTTATCTGAGCGGCTCTTTTACCTCAGATTTCATATTTGATTCATTACCCTAAAACGACCTTTTATTGCTATCTTCTCTTGATAACTTAGAATCACTTGATAGTTTTGGCTTTAAAACTTTCACTGAACCTTTTCTGACTACCCTCTCTTGAGGATTTACTTCTTCGAGACTATCGTCATGCTGCGGCAGTTTATTTTAGAACGCAGAAATAAAATAAAGATTTTAAAACTCATTTTATTGCTATCGGGGAGGACTCATATCTTCCCTCATCGGAATTTACTTCTAAACTTTCTAGTTTTTTGAGAGGATCCATTCAATCAATGCTTTCATTTAATTTTCTTACTAAATGAGCTTGAACGCAGTCATTTCTCGTACTTTCTCATCAATTATGATACTTGCATCTCGTTTCAGATGATTTAGAATGATATTAATATTCAAAACATTGTTTCCCGTTTTATTCTCATCTCCCATCCTTATCTTTGATGAAAGCTCTCGGTTTTCACCTTGATAGAATACTTGAATAACTAACTGCATTAACCGAAGTCCTGAAACAAAATCTTTAGAGTGAGTAGCCTCAATACCCAAAGATTTTAGTTAAAGAGTAGTATCAGGTGACAGCATCTTAAATTCAAAATTATTAATTAGCAACAGTCTAATCGCTAAAGGAGGGAATTAAATTTGCAACATAAAAATGAAATTTTCTTCGCCAATATTTTGAATTCATCAGATCCCAATAAAGGAACACTTTGATAGAATTAATTACAAGCTCTAATTTGTAAGAAACAGTGCTTTAAAATTGATAATTATTGATATGTCATTTTTCAATAAACTTTTCGGGGGTGACGAGAAAAAGAACACACCACCACCACCTCCACCAAAATCTGAAGCTGAAAAGATAGAAGAGAAAAAAATTAAAATCGAAGCCGCTCTCAATGACTTGGATGGTAAGATCAAAGCTTTCGAGTAAAAGTAAAAAAAGTTCGAGAACAAAATCGAAGTTTTGAAGAACAAAGCCAAAGAGTTGATCGCTGCTGACAAGAAAAAGGAAGCCAAAAAATACGTAGAAGAAGCCACTAAAGTTCAAAAACAAGCATAAGTAAATACCATTTGACATAGAGTTACTCCTTAAGAAAAAAAGTATTAGTGGACAAGAAGTTTCAACTAGAGCAGGCAGTCATGGACATGGAGACCATTGATGCACTAGATAATGTTACTGACCACCTCAAAGAACAAGAAAAATATTCTGATAAACTACAAGATGTTATTCTCGACGGTCAGTAGGCCAAAATGAGGCAGAAAGAGATCGATGAGAAGATGAAAGAAATGCTAGGCGAAGACTCAGACGAGTAAGACGTCAATGTATATACCTTTCAATTTAGGATATGTTCAACGACTTGATGAAAGAAGTCAACGACAAGAAGAAACAACAAATAGCCGGCAAAAATGTGCAAGTTAATCCAGTCATTAACGCACCTGCAAAACAGACCCAAAAGAAGGAACAAGATGAGATCGAAGATATGTTGGCGAATTTGTGATCGAATGAATAGCTATTGATCAACATAAAGTATATGAAAATAATCAGGAAAGTATTATTAATATATTGTTCAAAGTGAAAAAACCTTCTAATTTTAGTTACATTTGTCGACTTCTTCAGAAATATCTTTTAATCTTACAATTTTGAGCCAATTTAATGATCGCTGTTAAAAAATACAAAGTATTAATGTTTACATTAACAAAGTCTATATCAAATAAAGCTAATTCAATTAAAAGCGAAACTAATCGATCTTTTTTAGACATTTTTATTGCAATATTTGTGCTATATTTAAATTTGATTAATAAAGACTATTAAAATGTTACTTTTAATCATCACATTCTTGATTTTTTAGCCCTCTGAATCTGAAAAACTTTTTTCTTGGCCTGAATGTAGGCTAACGCATCCTCATCTATATCTTCGTTACGGGGAGCAAGCTCAGCTTCCTCTCTGTCATCCTGTTGGTCATTTTGATTAAGTAAAGGATTTTCTAGATCAGCCACCGATATGCCGTAACGTCTGAAAAACCACTCCTCGAACTTTTGTATCATACTTGTCTTGAGAGAGGTAATGTTTTTGTCCAACTCTATAATTTCATTACGCAATAACTTAATCTTTTACAGTTAAATTTTGTAATCTCTTTTACTCAATTTCTTTTCCTTAATCAGCTCGAACTCTTATTCATCAATGATGTTTTTAGCCAGTTATTCTGGAGTTTTATTTTATTCCTTTTGATGTAACTTGGTTGAAATTTCCTACAATTTATCCTTCTTCTTTTGAATCTATTCCGTCTTTAGTTTTATGTCCTCCTTCTTTTGCTTTAAATCCTCAATATTCTTCAAAATCGAATTGTTCAATTCTTGTCCAGTAGTAGTCTTAAACTATTGATAGGCCTGATTCTTATCAACATTCACAATCTTCTTCTCAATCTTCACCTACTTCTTACCACTCTCAGGTGATTTTTCTTACTACTCTTCAAACTCATCTCTTGGAATGTTTACTAAATTTGAAATATTTCTTGTCGGCTTAGAATCTTTCACAGCCTTGCCCGCTCCAAAACCAAAGTTTTGCTCCTATTGACCCACTTTCACAGTTGAAGCTTTCTTCTCAGCTCCCTAATGTTTCTTCTCGTCCTCTGCTCTCTCCTGCTTTGGATGAGCATTATTTCCAATATCTCTCACAGCTGCCTTATAGATATTCCTAAATTGAACAAAAAGTTCTCTAACTTGCCTCAACGATTCAATCTGGATATCATCAGTCTTCCCATCCAAAAACTATTGAGCTAAAAGTTGTTGTTTATGCTGTTGCTCAGGAGAATAAGGCTAATAATTTATCCTTCCTCGACTCGCCAAAGTATCATGCATTGCCAACTCTTGTTTAAGGTCTCGAATGTCTTTCTCATATTTCTTCAAAAGTAACTTCGGGTCGAGATTTAAATCAACAGATATTTAGTTAGTCACCTTCATCATTCGAGATGCGAATTTCAAAGTTGATATTGTTTCTTACAGATGCGATGCTTCAGGCCAAATATTGGCTATCATACAAGTCTTAGAGTTTCCTCCTATTGAGTCTTTTAATAGATAAGTCAGCTTGTTTTGTCTATAAGGAATATGATCTCTTTGTTGATCACTCAAGGCTACCACAACTTGCTCAAGAAATGACAGAGACTTATTGATAAACTGAGCCTCTACTAAAGTCTTACCCTCTGAACCTGTCTTCTTGGTTCTCTAAGATCCAGCCAGATCGACCAAATTAATCTTTGACATCACCACTTTTTAGCTACTCTCGACCTTACTCCTAATCTCAAGATGAATCGTAAAGACTGAGTGAGCTCTTGAACTGCTTTTGTTCAGTTTATGCTCAGCCACAGTCTTATTGTTCTATCCCTCAAACAAAATCTGCTGGGCATCTTCCTAATTATCAGCTTGGCGGCGAGTTAGTCCTTTCACAAGCACATAACCTTTTTGATCCTCCTGAATACTTAACTGGTCTTTGTTATTTTAATCAAGCAAATCAATGAGAGTTTCATTGTAGAGCTCAAGAAAAGAAATAGAAACTTTGATGTGATGCTCGTATCTCGAGTTGACTTCCTGGTAAAGAGACGAAAGTAATCGAGGAACTATACCTCGATATTTGTAATCAGTCTGAGCGCCAGTCATCGAGAATGTCTTGCCAGCTCCAGTTTGACCGTAACAGAGAATGCAGCCCGAATAACCTTAAAGAGCACTGGTGAGTATCTCCTTAGAACTGAGGTTGTAAATGACTTCTTGAGAAGCATTCGAAAGTACCTTTTCAAACTGAAAAGCCCATTGATTCTGTTGATGATTTACTATTCCCGACTCGAGCGGACGTTCGACATGAATGTTGATATTGCTGACTAAAACAAGATTTACCCTGCCTGCTCATCGACTGTCATTTGCTGGTGTGCAAAATTTGATGTTGGACGTAAACGCACTACCACCTTGATTGGAGATTTTTTCATGAGAGTAAGTTTTATTTTAGAAAACAGGTATTATTATTAGTTATTATTTCACAAATATTAGATCATTAAGTTTATTGCTCAGTTAGGTTACGACATCGGTACTCCTACTATTACTTCGTGTAAATTCGATGATCAATCTTGCCATCCACCCACATGAACTTTCCTAACTTACCGTTAGGATGCTTGTATGTCCCCTCTCCGTGCCGAAGATCGTTCTTGAACTCACCCTCATAAATCTACCCGTTCGCCCAAGTAAACTTACCCCAACCATTCTTAATATCGTCAAAATACTCACCCTCAAACTCATCTCCCTCTGCTCCCTTCCATTTTCCATTGCCTTGCCTTTTCCCTTTCACAAACTCTCCAACATAAACACTCCCATTTACCCATTTATAAGTACCCAATCCGTTAAACTTTCCATCTTCAAACTGACCAACATAGGAATCTCCATTTACCAACCTCTCCACACCTTTACCATGTTTCAGTCCTTTTCTGACTTCTCCCTCATAATAGAGACCCTCCTGAGTTTTTATGATCGCCGTTCCTGTCTTCTATCCAGCCACGAAATTTCCAATATACTTAGTATTTTTTTAATCAATATGCTTGCCGTATCCATTCGGCTTTCCACCAGCCCACTCTCCATCATAACCCATGAAAGTATCAGATGATGAATCAGCTAGTATCTTGATTGTACCTTTGCCATGTCTCATTCCGTCCTTAAACTCTCCCAAATACACATACTTATTCGGCACAAATTCAAATCCAAAACCGTTCTTTTGGCTCTCAGTTGGAAGATCAGTCTCCCAATCCCCGATATAGAAAGTGCCGCTATAGTACCATAAGATGTTCTTACCAGCATCCAACTGAAAGTAAATACCATTCTTGAATTTCCGAGTGATTAATTTATTCGTCTATCGGTCAAATTTAACTCCAAATTTAGTAAACACCTTACGTCCTATCTATTCATACTATTCCAGAGTAAAACCTGTCTCAATTGTCTCCATTGGAAAACCCTATGGAATTTGTAATTTTTTCATAATCTTTTAACGAAAATTGTCCTCAATTTTTGCTATCTACCATATACTCACATCTTTTTTAAAAACAACACCATCATAAGGCTACACCTCAACTGCTTTTTCAACTTTCTCAGGATTGCTCTCAAATTTACTATTTTTTTCCAGAACACTCTTATTATTGTTCTTCTGTCTTAACCGATAATTCGACAACATTTTTTGATTGTTCTCATTTCTACCCTTGCTAGGCGCACTATTCAGACCAATTTCTTGAGAATTATGTTGTTAAAAATTAGTACTGCGATACTTACTATCTGCAAAAGTAAAATCCTCAGCCTGTGGCTTCCATTTATAAAAAGAAGAAGTTTCCGAATCCCTGCTCCCAAACCTAATATTAGCCCTATCAGAAGAAGGAGTTTTGAGTCTGGTAAATATTTTTCCACAATTAGACTTCCTCGACTAAATCGTTCTACTCCTCTCCAAATCCGCTTCCACCTGTTTACCAACTCTGCTATTTGCCTCCAAATTCATATTCTTCGATACAACCTGCTCATCTTCTTCCTACAGCGCATGGATCTTGTTCTTCAATTCGTCAATCTGACTGCTTAGAGTAGCCAGGTAGGCCTAACGATTGATGATCTGCCCAACCGCGATGTTGTAAATGTTGCCCTTGAGCTAAAACTGCTTGTCCTGCAGACGCATCATATTCAAATTAATGCTCCTCCTCGCAGACTGATTCTGTTTTTTTCTGTTCTATTGCGGTTTACTGTTCTATATTTCGGCAGTGTCCAATCCCTGTACCAACCTCCCCACATTCTCGCTTCGAATAGCAGGAGTTGCACTACTCAAAGTTACAGATTTAGAAGGAATATAGCACTCAGGAGGTGCAGGACTCGATCCTTCCTCACCCAAGAAGTTAGGCTCAGACTGCATCCCAATTTCGTATCGCTCCTTCTGCGCTTTGCTGCTGCGACGAAAGTGATTCATGTTTATTTTATTTAAAGATTCAATAACACCTGCAGTATTATACCCATACCATCCCACTTCTCCCAAAGTTTGTAATACATGGATAAAAACAAACGCAGTAACCCTACCCTAAACCAGAACCACAATTCCTAATCAGAAAAGTTCCCCTTAGACGAGGCATCCCCGAAAAGACACCAGAACTTTACGCCCTCGACGTACACAGCATCTGCCTCCCCTCCCGCAGCCGCAAAGTCATCTGGGGCAGCCTCCACACCGACAGCCACTACCAAGAATAAGTCAATCCCCAGATCATATACTCCCCCGCCTACCAGCAACTCTATTCCCAGTACCTGCTCCTGAGATAACAGCACGCACAACAGAAAAGCGCATTGCAACAAGTATCGCCCATCCAATTTAGGAAATAGAAGATGTTGGATTAGTACTATCAGGGGAAGAGGAGAAGAAACGACGGTTGCAAACACTAAGAGAGGGACTGTACGGGGAAATTGAGCATTTGAGGGAAGGACTAAATGAGGTCAGAGATAAAAATTACAACCTCCATGAAGAAATATACCACCAAAGAGGAGCGCACTACATGAACGTCAACGGCCTTTCCTTCCTCCAGGGAGGGGAAATGAGCTACGAGGAACTGCTGCAAATGGAGGAACAAATGGGCAACGTGCCCAAGGGACTCACCGAAGCTGAAATCGCACGCATACCCACCGGACCATATCTCAATCCGCAGAGCAGAGAGGAAATGTACTACTTAGCCAATGCAGATGCTGTATATGCTTTGACGAGCTGCAACAGGGAGAAGAAGTGCCTTTAATTCAGTGTCAACATTTCCATCACCGTGATTGCCTGAGAGACTGGCTACTCAAACAAAGTGTATGTCCAATTTGCAAGCAAGATATCACCGTAATTTGATAGCTTGGGCATGATAGTCGCATAAAGTTAACCACTTCTTTCATTTCCCCTTTTTGGTTCATCATAGCTTGTTTTAATTTATTGGAATATAGCATTTTTCTCTGTTACTTAAAGAGACGAAAGCTGATTAAAAGTTTGTTTCATTGCTTACCAATTAATAATTATAGACAAGAATGATCCTGAATAAAGTTACTATCGCGCCCTATCTCACTCCAACACACAATAAAGACCTCCCCTCGCCCAAAGAACCACAAACGGCTCCGAGACTGCTAAGCCTCAACAAAAAGGTGCACATTGGAAATCAGTTTGTATTGACCACGAGTAAAGAGAAATAAATTCTGCATTTTGATGATAGTATTTGTTTCACAGAACTCAATCGTAACATCACAAAAGACCTAAGGATCAAAGAAAAGTCAAACAAAAAATGCGTAAGCCAAATCTTAACCATTAAAAATATCTACTAAAGTCCGAAAACTTAGAGGAAAGTACCAGGATTAGAACAAATCGCGATTAAAAATTCACAAACTACTATGGATAGCTCCTATCAACTCGGCCTACTTTGTGAATGGAATCATACGACTGAGCGAAACCAGTCCAATCGCCACCATTCTAGTTACTCAACACGTAAGAAAAGCTGGAATAAACCAGTATAATAGTCACCCTTAGTCTAAGGAACAATTAATAATCCCATTTTATTTCGTAAAAAATCAATATTGGCATCAAATAGACCCCACCATAATGGACCAAACATACCAGAAAATAACTCATATGGAAATATCAGTTCAGAGTAAAGCAATCTAAACTTGCGGATTGCCAGTAGCGACAAAAGAAGGGATAGAACAAAGAAAAATAATTTTTTACAGTACAGCATGTACAACTTTTAAGACTCAGTATCAAACCCTAGGAAATCAAAGCTTTTGTAGTGAAACGACAATAAGATAAAGAAATGATGGAACAGAGACGTAAATAACAAAAAGGAGTGCAGGCCTAAATGCTTCAACAATTGCGAAAAAAGGAAGAGATCTTGAGGAGACACGCATTGCTACAGGAAAGACTCAGGGAACAATTAGCCAAAGATAAACAGATCGAATTTAGGGGAAAGATATACACTCGCGAGGCTAGTCGCAAAAATATGTTCATATAGTAAAACAATGAGCTAAATCCTTGGGAAGTTGAACCAGGAATGCAAGGCTCATCTATCCTTATTGATATTTTATGATAATATATAATATTCATGAACAATTAATCCCCTCGCATTGATCTCGTCATTGACATGCTCTTCCACACCGACAGCAATTATTCTTTTTTCGCTGCCTCCAAACTTGACTCCATATTCAACCTACTCAGATTTACAAACCAACACGAATCCGTAAATGAACTGCTACAAAAACTAAGGGAAATTCGAACCAATCCCAAAAGCATCGATCGATTTGAAGATTAAACTCTATAACTCATCGATTCCGCATTAAGAAGAAATGAATAATGAACCAAGCTGAAATCTTCTATTAGTTGATATTGAATAAACACTAAGCATAAGTTATTTATTCTATAGAAATCGTTGTAATTTAAATGAACTATAGAACCAACAATTTACCCAGCTACTACGAAAACAATCCAAGACTAGGCTACAGTAACGTCTCCAAAGGTTTTGGACAGTCCTACAGAAGTACTTTACTTTTCATTTAGATGCCGGAGATGATCACAATTTCGCTTAACTTGAGTTTATGCTAGAAAATTAACGGAAAAAGTTCAAGGAAAGCAAAGACAAACTAGAACACGATCTCGACAATGAACGTAAACTTCGTATTGAGTTCTAAAACAAACTTATCAAACTCAAAGACGAGTTTAGCCGCAAAGATGTTACCACTTCCGAACTGGAATTCAAGATTAATAACCTCTTACATCAAAATCAGGATCTCTCAGTGGAAAATGACCGCCTGAAACACGAATTAGCCCGCTTAGAGTAACTTTACGGAGGAAAGATACATTAGTTGTAGACTCAACTCTCCATGGAAACCCGTAATTTCGAAGAAACTACTATGCAGTACAATGCTGAATTCGAAAAGTTTAAGAAAGAGGGACAAGACTATGTCGAACAGCTAACTTTTTAGTTTTAACGAAAGATCAAAAACTTGTAAGAAAAAACCAAAGGATTAGAACTCACTCGAAAAGTATGTCATCTTTGATTTAGGACCTCTCTATGGAAAACAAAAAACTAAATGACATACTCATCAGCAACAAACTTACCTTCGAGGAAGAAATTCGAGATATCAAAAATAAAGCAAGGGATGAAGAAATCAAAAGAACTCAGCAACTGACCAGAAGCTTCGATCAAAAATTAAAAATGGTGGAATAAGGTAAATAAGTACACATTCGCAAGACACAATAGTTACTGAGAGCGTTACAGGAGAAAGAAAGATAGATTGGAGAACTTGAAGGTGAAAAATCAGAAGAGGTTAACAAACTAAGACAAGATTGCGCCGATTTCAGTCAGCAAATCAATCATCTTAACTATCTCCTTTCCAAACTCAAACAAGAAATCGCAGAAAAAGATAACCTGATTGGCCGCTCACTCAACGACAATGATGCTGAACTCATGACTTTAAGACAACAACTCTAACAGAAAAAAACTGAAAATTCCCAATTAACCTCAACTATTCGGGATATTCGAGGAAATTGGAAAGAGGCCGAGAGTGAGTGGTAACGTAGAAAGCGTGAGATGATGGAACGCAACAATTTGCTAGAAGGTGAGGCCCGTAAGTACAAGGAATAGTACCTTCGAATTTGCTAAGTGCTCAAGAGTAAAATTAATAGTGCCATAGACAACGTATCCTACAAAAAGTGATTTTAAATATCATTATATTTCATACATATGCTCTTGTAAAATACTATTTCGTCATTTTACTCATATACTCCTCAACACGATTGAGAGGAAAATCCATTGATACCAAAAGAATCAAAATTCTTGAAAAACGATGAATTCCATAAATCCATAAACCTGCTTGAGTAGTTGTCGCGATAACACCCTCATTATTAGCTTGCAGCAATTAAAATGCTCTCGTTAACTGACCTCCTAAATTTTTCCATTATTTTATTGTAGATTTACCAGTAAAAGTACCACAGTTATGGAAAATAAACTTGTAAGGATCGTTCGGTTTTATTAAATTAGGTAATGATTCATTAATTTTTACAATAAAACGGTCAGAGTTGTCATGAAAGAATCTATTTTGAAATATCAATTCATTGTAACTAGGATTTTGCTTAAAAAGACTCACAAAAAACATATTATTTTCACTAAAGAAACTAATCTTTAAAGGATTTTCTTATTACTATAAATATACCTAAAAAAACTAAAAATTATTACCATTCTATAGACCTAATAAATCGACTCCTTGCATCTTGCTAGTTGAAAGACTGGAACGACTATTCTATGCTGTTTACTAGAAGCCAACAACCTTTGTATTATAGATAAATCCAAATTTTTAGGAAATATAGGTTTTGGGTAATTCTGGTAAGGTCACCATCCTAGTTTTAAGTTGATCTTGGAAGATATAAGGTTCTCCAGTGGAGAATAAATACTTAGAAATTAGTTAAGTGGAGCTTTTTCCGAGTGAAGAAAAGGCCAGTACTCCATAAGAATAAACGATAAGATGAGAAATACTAGGATTATAACTTTGGAGAACGTTTTTAAAATATGAAAATTTGAGAGTACTGTTGACGTCAAGAGGAATTAATCGTAAATCTCGCATGGAATATGACAACACATCTAATCTTTGATCAAGTCTATATATTTATTGATAACGGATGACAAATGCAGTAACTATATGCTGCAATTCTTAGAATTTCTATCTAAAAACCCACCCTCTTATGCTTCCATAAAAC
>ERZ724520.1047-NODE-1047-length-14344-cov-10.961719_pt1 | contig 14344 bp, 19 predicted proteins | sample MGYA00376053_ERZ724520 | MGnify/ENA primary metagenome ERZ724520 (study PRJEB28724, sample SAMN07190886) | activated sludge metagenome | isolation source: activated sludge of sewage treatment plant in Hong Hong | place: USA: Christiansburg, Virginia | collected... | reverse complement strand
TGACCTTGCCCACGGCCAGCGCGCGCATCACCTCGTTGATGCCAACGGGGGGAATGTACGAAGGCCTGTCGGTCATCCAGCCGCGCATGGCGGGGTCCAGCGACAGGTACAAAACCTGGATCACAACTTCGCCGTCTGCCGGTGCGCGCACCGGCTCTTCCGTGCGGCTCCAGTCGCTGGCTTTGACATTGCCGTTAGGTCGGGCGGCGAGTTTGAATTGGTGGTTGACGGCTGTGTTGCTCATGGAAGTTCTCCGGGGGTGTGGAAGGAAGAACTGAAGTGTAGGGATGCACTTATTGCTTGCATAGTCACTAATTAGCCATAATATTGTTGCCCATATGACAACAATAGACCACAGGAGCCCTCCATGAACCCCCAACGCCTGGCCCTGTTCAGCGCCATCGTGCATGCCGGCAGCATCAGCAAAGCTGCGGCCACGCTGGGCATGGGCAAGTCGGTCTTGTCGCGCCAACTGGCCAAGCTGGAGGACGACCTGGGCACGCGCCTGATCCAGCGCTCCACCCGGCGCCTGACCTTGACCGAGATCGGCGAGCTGGTGTTTGCCGAGGCCCGCCACATTGACCAGGCCGTGGCGAATATCGAGCAGCTCACCGAGCAGCACCAGAGCGAGGTCAAGGGCCGCCTGCGCGTGACCTGCCCGCGCCCGCTGGGCCAGCGCTATCTGGTGCCCCTGCTGGTGGAGTTCACCACGACCTATCCCAAGGTCGAAGTGGCGTTGTCCGTGGACGACCGCATGGTGGACCTGATTGCCGAACACATCGACGTCGCCCTGCGGGTGGCGCATCTGGAAGACTCCACGCTGGTGGCGCGCAAGCTGTGCGACAACCCGCGGGTGCTGGTGGCCTCACCGGCCTACCTTGCGCGCCGGGGCGCGCCCCACGTACCCACCGATCTGCTGGGCCACGACTGCCTGCTGTTCAGCAGTGGGGCAAGGGTGTTTGACGAATGGAGTTTCACGAAAGACGGTGTGCACACGCCCGTGCGCGCACCGGGCAAGATCCACATCAACGACGGTATGGCCCTGGTAGCCGCGGCCGTGGCCGGCGGCGGTGCGATGGTGATCGACCGCCTGCTGGTGGGCCACGAACTGGCCGACGGCAGCCTGGTGCAGCTGCTGCCCGACTACCAGTTGCGTCCCGGGCAGCCGGTCTATGCGGTGTACCCGGCGCGACCCTGGTTGGCGTTCAAAACGGCGACCTTTGTGGCGTTCTTGCAGGAGCGGCTGTTTGCGTGACGTTGGGCGTAAAAAAAGGGGCACATGCCCCTTTTTTGGGAGTGAACACTGGTTACTTGCTGGCCAAGGCAGCCGCGCCGGCCATGGCCACCTGCTCATCTTGCGCGGCCAGTACGCCAGAGACACCGATGGCGCCGATGATCTTGCCGTCCACCACGATGGGCACGCCACCCTGCAGCGGCGTGGCACTGCGCACACCCAGAATGCGCAATGCCGATCCTCCCGGTGCCATGCTGTCTTCCAGCGCCTTGCTGGGGCGGCGGAAAGACGCGGCCGTGGTCGCCTTGCCAATGGAAATATCCACGCTGGCGGTCTGTGCGTCCAGCCGCTCCAGCGCAACCAGATGGCCACCGGAGTCAACGATGGAAATCACCACCTGCCAGTTGTTCTTGCGGGCCTCGGCTTCGGCGGCGACCATGGCCTTCTTGGCCTGTTCGATGGTGATGGGCGCGCCATAGGGTGCGGGGCCTGTCTGGGCCCAAGCGGGCGCAGCCATCAACAGGCTGCAAGCGGCGGCCAGACTGGCCAGCGTGATTCGGGTCGGTGTCATCGAGCGTGTCTCCAATGGATGCGAAGGGGTGTAAAACCACCGCCATATTGCAGCATTGCGCAGTGCTGCGCAATGGGGGCTACGCGGGGGCCTGGCGCATGCGCAGTGTTTCACCGCGTCTAGCGGCTGGTGTTGCCGCGTCCAATGGCGTCGATCAACTCACCCGCAATACGCTGCCAGATATTGCGGCCATCGGTCTTTTTGCGTGACGGATCGGCAGCGTCGGCCTGCATTTCGGCCAGGTCGGACGCCCAGATCGCCTTCATGTCCTCGGGCAGTATGTTGCCGTCCGGCAGAAAGCAACTGCCGTAGTTGTCGTCGAACACCACCAGCCCCAGCGCCGCCGCCGCGTCCACCGCGTAGGCAATCTGCTGCGTGCATTCCGTGGTGGGCAACTGCAGACAGAACGCCGCGAACTTGCATTCGGCAATGGTCACACGCGGATCTGCGCCCCAGAAAGATTCCAGCGTGCCAGCGCTGACCACGGGATTCGCCGCACATCGTTGGACCAGCGTGTTACCGAATTCGGTGAACGTGAAGTTTCTGCCGTCTGGCAATTCGCTGAGCCGCTCCTTGGTGTCATAGGCCTGCGCATCGGTGGACGGTAATGGAGCGTGCCGGGTGGGGTCCCAGATGTAGAGGTCGTAACTCAAGGTGTTGCTCCGATGCTGGTGGGGGGTGCTGGGGCCAAACTGGATTGTGACCCAAGCGGGCAACGCTTTGCCGCACGAGGGTCACAGCCCATGCAACCCTCCCGCGTCGCCAAAGCCCGCTATTCAAAAATGGGTTTAGCCGCGTGGCATATTCGCGAAAGATATTCACTGCGGGACGCAGCACTTTCATGGGGAATCTATTGCTCAAGAGTACTACGCCCATCACCGACGCGCCCGAGGCTGCAGGCGCTCACCCTGTGGGCCGTGCGCTGGAGCACACGCTCGAGCACTTCCGAGCCATCGTGCAGGGCTCGGATGACGCCATTGTCAGCAAGACCGTGGATGGCATCGTCACAAGCTGGAACGCCGGTGCGACCAGAATTTTTGGCTACACGGCAGAAGAGATGCTGGGCCAATCCATACAGATTCTTCTGCCGCCCGAAAGGCAAGATGAGGAAGAGTTCATTTTGCAAAGAATCCGCGGCGGTGAAACGGTTGACCATTTCGAAACCGAGCGGATCTGCAAAAACGGCAAGCACATCCAGTTGTCCGTCACCATTTCGCCCATTCGCGACAGCTGGGGCGACATCATTGGCGCGTCGAAAATCGCCAGGGACATCACCTTCCAGAAAGCTGCTGAAGCCCAATTGCGGCTGACTGCCAACGTTTTTACTGCCACCAGCGAAGGCATCCTCATAACCGGGAGCGATGGCCTGATTGTTGATGTGAATAACGCCTTTTCCCGCATTACGGGCTATGGGCGGGACGAGGTACTGGGCCGGGATCCGCAGACTTTTCGCTCCGGTCGCCAAAGCCCTACTGTCTTCCGGCGCATGCGCAGGGCGTTGATGCGATTTGGTGAATGGAGGGGCGAGATCTGGAGCCGGCGCAAGGACGGAGAAGCTTTCTCCGTGCTCCTCACGGTCAGCCGCGTTTGCGACATGCGCGGAGCGGTCAGCAACTTTGTGGTGCTGTTCTCCGACATCACTCCCCTCAAACTGCAGCAGGAGCAACTGGAGCATGGGGCGCATTTCGATGCGCTCACCAAGCTCCCCAATCGTCTGTTGCTGTCGGATCGCCTCCAACAGGCCATGGCGAACTGCCAGCGCAACCAGCACATGCTGGCTGTGCTGTACATGGATATAGACGGCTTCAAATTCATCAATGACAACTATGGGCACAGTGTCGGTGACGAACTGCTGATCGCGATCTCCGACCAAATGCGCGCCACCCTGAGGGAAGGCGACACGCTCGCGCGCATGGGCGGTGACGAATTCGTGGTGGTACTGACAAACCTGGGCAATATCCATGATTGCGTGCAACTGGTCCACAGACTGCTTGCTGCTTGCTCGCAGTCGGTCGAGGTGCATGGCAGTGTGTTGAGTGTCACCACCAGCATTGGCGTGACCCTGTACCCCCATGACGACGTTGATGCCGATCAGCTGATGCGCCACGCCGACAATGCCATGTACGAGGCCAAGCGAAAGGGAAAGAACCGCTTCCACATGTTCGACGCCGCGCGGGATACCGAAATCGAGAAGCTCAACATCCAGCAGTCCCGCATCGAACAGGCGCTTCTCAAACACGAATTCGTCCTCCACTACCAGCCCAAGGTCAATATGCGCACCGGCGCCGTGGTGGGCGTGGAAGCGTTGATACGCTGGCAAAACCCGGATCACGGCCTGATGCTTCCTGGATCATTTCTGCCGCAGATTGAATACCACCCCCTGTGCGAACAATTGGGTGCCTGGGTCCTGGAGTCAGCCCTGCAACAGCTGGATGCATGGAGTTGCAGTGGGCTGCATCTGCCTGTGAGTATCAATGTAGGCGCGCGGCAATTTCAGGACGAAAAATTTGCGGCCAATCTGGCTGACCTGCTAGCCAAATATCCGCACGCAGCAGCGGCTGACGTGGAACTGGAGATACTGGAAACCAGTGCGCTGGAGGACGTGGCCATGGTGCAAAAAATTATGCGCGACTGCCATGACATCGGGGTGCATTTTTCGCTGGATGATTTTGGCACGGGCTATTCGTCGCTGACGTACCTGAAGCGCTTGCCGGTGACCACCTTGAAAATAGACCAAAGCTTCATTCGCGACATGCTGGTGGACCCGGGCAATTTGTCTATTGTCAAGGGTGTCATTGGTTTGGCCAACGCATTCGACCGGAATGTCATTGCCGAAGGTGTAGAAACTGGTGCACATGGCATAGAGCTGCTGGCCCTGGGCTGTGAATTGGGCCAAGGCTATGCCATTGCACGGCCCATGCCAGCGGACCAGATTCCATTGTGGATTGCCAACTGGCAGGCGCCTGCTGAATGGTCGGCAGTCTGATGGTTTTGGTGGTGGGCCGCAATGGTGCTATTGAGGCTCTTTACGTCGAGGGCATACACAGCTTGCCAAAGGCATAGCTTGAACTGGCCGGCAAGTTCTTCTATTCAAACGTTGGCTTTGTTTGCGATGAAGTAGGTCACGGTTGAGACCGAAGCGGCAAGCGTAGCGCCCCATGCCAGATCAACAATCGTAACCAAAAATGGCCAATCTTTGAGCGTTGCCAGGTTGCTGAGGTCATAGGTGGCGTAAGTGACAAGTCCGAAGAGTGCTCCGAATAAAAGCGCGTGCATCCAGGACTTCTTTTCAATGGCTGGTGCAATGACGAAAAGCACAAGCCCAACTACAAACAGCAGATAGAAAATAATCGCAGCTGTCCAATTGATCTCGCTCTTCATCAAAAAACCAATTTGATTGCGGTAAAAGGTCTTGGCCACAAGGCCCAGCCAAACCATGTCCATGGTGATGAACACAGGAAGTGCGACGGCGTACAGCTTTAAAAACATGGAGAGAGGCGCGATATTCTCAGGCGTTGAGATAGGTTATCGTTATTTGCAATACTGTCGCGAACGTTCCCTACATGAGGTATGGAATGTTGGTGTACACCACCCAGCGCAGGTCTGGCGATGCGTGCCATATGTCACGGCCATGATGGCATACAGGGCCGTCCACACAGGCCCAAACAGCCAGCTTGGCGGCGCCCACGTTGGTTTTATGAGTTGTGAATACCAGTTGTATGTATTCATCGGATTTGAGCTTTCACTTCAACAGCAAATTTCATACTCACCGCCGATGGACCCACCCAATACAGGGACACTTTGGCATGCTGCGCGTCATCTGCTTTCGGCGGTTCGCCGGACAGGTACGCCTTGGCGGCATCGAAAACAAGTATGGGTTACCAGCATCGCCACATTGAAGTCATTCACCACCTCGAACAGATGATTCCTGCCATCGTTTGTATCCATTGCAGCTGGCTCCTAAGTCTTTAAAGTGGGGGAAGGATTTGTGATCCAGCACCTACTTTATTGACAGGGCGCCACAACATCCGTGCGCGACCGAACACATCGTTGATCTGCGTCGGTTGTGTGGAAGCAAACTGACCAGCGACACAATTCTCCTGCGACAAACGCTGCGAGCTGTTGGGCAATTGCAGACGAAGCTACTTGTTGTGGTTGCGAATAAAGGACTTAAGGGCCGGGTACGTCTGCTCGTGCCAACGGTGTCCACTGAAGATGCCGTAGTGCCCGGCTCCCGTGACTTCCACATGCTGGTGGCGTGCCTCAGGGATTCCGCTACACATCGCGTGCACCGCCGTGGTCTGGCCTGATCCAGTGATGTCATCGAGTTCGCCCTCTACGGAAAAAACGGCAGTCGTGGTGATGTCCTGTGGCCGCACGAGTTCCAACTCTCCATCCACACCCCTGACTTCCCAGGTGCCTTTGGCCAGGGAGTAATCCTGAAAGACGACCCTGATTGTGTCCAGGTAAAAATCGGCGTCCATGTCCAACACTGCGTTGTATTCATCGTAGAACTTGCGGTGGGCTTGCGCGCCTTCGTCATCCCCACTGACCAGGTCCTTGAAGTAATCGACATGGTGCTGGGCGTGGCTATTCGGGTTCATCGCCACAAAGCCAGTGTGCTGCAAGAAACCGGGATATACGCGGCGTCCGGCACCCTTGCAGTTGGCTGGGACACGGTAAATAACATTACTCTCAAACCAATCAAAGCTCTTGCTAGTGGCAAATTCATTGACCGAGGTCGGTGACTGGCGCGCGTCGATCGGGCCACCCATCATGGTCATGCTCAAAGGGGTCGTCTCGTCACGACTGGCCATCAGGGAAATAGCGGCCAGAACCGGCACGGTGGGCTGGCAGACGCTGATCACGTGGCAGTTGCCGTGGGCACCTTGCAGATGACGGATGAATTCCTGCACGTAGTTGACGTAGTCATCCAGATGGAACTCGCCGTCTTCCACGGGAATCAGGCGGGCATTTTTCCAGTCGGTAATAAACACGTGGTGATCCTGGAGCAGGGTCCGCACTGTGTCGCGCAGAAGCGTGGCATAGTGGCCTGACAGGGGCGCGACGACCAGTACCACGGGCTGATTCCTGATATCGGTAAGCGTCGAAACGTCATTGCTATAGAGCCTGTCAGAAATTTTGTGTGTGAGGCATACCATGTCACCAAGGAGCATGAATGCCGAGCAAGACAAGGAAGGCCGCAGCCGCACAGGCGCTGCCTACGATACCCAAAGAACTCATTGACCAGTTTGTCAATGGCCCCATGAACGCAGAGGCGGTCAATGCCGCCTCGATGGCCTTCAAGAAGGCACTGATTGAACGTGCCCTGGGCGCTGAACTCACCCATCACCTGGGTTACGCCCCTGGTGCAGACAAGCCAATGGATGCCAGCAACCATCGCAATGGCGCGACTGGCAAGACCGTGCTGACCGAGGATGGCCCCCTGCGCATCGAAGTTCCTCGTGACCGCGCTGGCAGCTTCGAGCCTTTACTCATCCCCAAGCACGAACGCCGCTTCACAGGCTTTGACGACAAGATCGTGGCCATGTACGCACGCGGCATGACGGTGCGCGAGATTCAGGGCTTTCTGGCCGAGCAGTACGCCACTGAAGTCTCGCCGGATTTCATCAGTTCGGTCACGGACGCTGTGATGTCCGAGGTCACGGCTTGGCAGGCTCGGCCCCTGGAGCCCATGTATCCGGTGGTCTTCTTTGACGCCCTGCGGGTGAAGATTCGAGAGGACGCGGTGGTGCGCAACAAGGCCATCTATCTGGCGCTGGGTGTGCAGCCAGATGGAACACGCGACATTCTGGGGCTGTGGATAGAAAACACTGAAGGTGCCAAGTTCTGGATGAAAGTGTTCAACGACCTCAAGACCCGAGGAGTCAATGACATCTTGATTGCCGTCACCGACGGACTCAAGGGAATGCAGGAGGCTCTGGGCGCTGTGTTCCCGGCCACCACGCTGCAAACCTGCATCGTCCACCTGATTCGCAACAGCCTGGACTATGCGAGCTGGAAAGACCGCAAGGCGCTGGCAGCAGCCATCAAGCCGATTTACACCGCGGCCAGTGCCGAGGCCGCGCTGGCGGAATTGGAGGCGTTTGAGGCAGGCCAATGGGGTGCCAAGTTCCCTACCGTAGCAGCGGCCTGGAGGCGCAACTGGGACAAGGTGATTCCGTTCTTTGCGTTTCCAGCGCACATCCGTCGGGTGATCTACACCACCAATGCCATTGAGAGTGTGAATGCCAGACTACGCAAGATCATCAAGACGCGGGGACACTTCCCGTCTGATGATGCGGCTTCAAAGTTGATTTGGCTGGCTCTGCGTAACATCACCACAGACTGGGGCCGGGCCAGCAGAGATTGGAAAGAGGCGATGAACCAGTTTGCGATCCTTTACGAAGATCGTTTTACCAACAAAGTCCATTAAGATTAAATCCGCTTACCCAATACCGTAGGTAAGCATTCCCGCCTCACACACAGAAATTCAGACACTCCCTTGCTATAGCGCTCAAAGCTGAGCAAGCGGCAAAAAACCTTGTCCATTTCAACGTGTTCGTGGACGACCACGTTTACCCCATTGATGCCCACGCTGTCAATGTTGAACTCAGGCTTCTTGTAGTCCTTGCCCAAGCGATGCAACAGCTCGTATCCCGCAGACAGGTTCTTGGTTAGCGGGTTTTGCCCCAGCATGGACCAAGGGCTTGCATAAGCCCTGGAAGCTGAATGTGCAAAGTTTGCAAGGGGCTTTTTAAGAGCGCGCTGGGTTTCGTGGAGTTGGTAAAGCATAGGGTACGAATATAAGGGTAAACCCTAGTCATGATCGTCTATTCGTGTGGCGATGCTCCAACCGTGAACGCAGTGCTGTTGGCCGTTTGCCCAGGGCTCTCGCTCTGACTTACAACATGTCAGGTCAAACGGGGGGTGGATTGGTGGGTAGAAGGCCCCAACTGCCCGGGAGCCCTTGAGGAACAAGGCCCGGTGGCGGAAGCTGTGAGATTCGAACTCACGGAGGACTCACATCCTCGCCGGTTTTCAAGACCGGTGCCTTAAACCGCTCGGCCAAGCTTCCAGAGGGGCATATTCTAACTGGCTCGCAGCATGCCCTTGGTTTCGATGAAGGCAATCACTGCTTTCAGGCCGTCCTGGGTCTTCAGATTGGTCATCACAAACGGCTTGAGCCCCTTGGCCGTGGTGCGCATGCGGATGGTGTCGGCTTCCATCACGGCCAGGTCGGCGCCCACGTAGGGCGCCAGGTCGGTCTTGTTGATGACGAACATGTCGCTCTTGGTGATGCCGGGGCCGCCCTTGCGGGGGATCTTCTCACCGGCGGCCACGTCGATGACGTAGATGGTCAGGTCGCTCAGTTCGGGGCTGAAGGTGGCGGCCAGGTTGTCGCCGCCGCTCTCGATGAACACGATGTCGGCATTGGGAAACTCCACCAGCATGCGGTCAATGGCTTCGAGGTTGATGGAGGCGTCCTCGCGGATGGCGGTGTGCGGGCAGCCGCCGGTCTCCACACCCATGATGCGCTCGGCGGGCAGCGCGCCGCTGACGGTCAGGATGCGCTGGTCTTCCTTGGTGTAGATGTCGTTGGTGATGGCCACCAGGTCGTACTGTTCGCGCATGGCCTTGCACAGCATTTCCAGCAGCGTGGTCTTGCCGGAGCCGACGGGGCCGCCTATGCCCACGCGCAGGGGAGGGAGGGTCTTGGTGCGGTTGGGGATATGGTGCAGTGTGGACATGGTTGCTATAAAAAGTGAAGCTCTATCGCTAGAGTGGACGAGGGCTAGGACCTGAAAAGTCTTGAGTACTGAATCTCATGCTGGCTGCTCAAAATGGCCAGCATGGGGGAAAAGGCCTGGCGGTTGTCGTCGGTGACGGATAGTGCGTGGTCAATGGCGGCCGGAATCTCGGCGGTCAGTGCCGACAAGATGCGCTGGCCCGCGCTCTGGCCCAGCGGCACCGATTTGATGGCGGCCTGCACTAGGTTCTCGGCCCAGCCAAAGGCGTATGCCAGCAGACACTCGCGCAGCGGCGCCTGGGTGGCGCTGGCCGCCAGCGCAAAGGCAATCGGGTAGGTGGGGTCTTGCGCGGCCAGCATGGCAATCTGGGCCGGCGTGGCAGTGGTGTGGTTGCGCAGCCAGTCCAGCAACGAGCGGCCCATCTGTTCGGTCTGCGCGCGCAGCTCGCTGCTCTCACGGGTTTGCAACACCCAGGCATTCAACGCAGCAATCCGCACAGGGTCATCCGCCCGCCACGCGGTGATGGCCTGCGCCACGGCGGGCAAATCGGAACGGGCCAGGCTCAGGTGCAAATGGTCTACCAGCCACGCCGATGCATCGCCTTCCGTTGCGGCCCGTTCGGAATCGACAGCGGACTCCAGGCACTCCGAATACGAAAACCCGCCAATGGGCAGGGCCGGGGAGGCCAGCCACATCAGCTGCATCAGGCTGGCGTCGAGCATGGGCGTGGACTTTAGTGGTCGTGCTTGCAGCCTGGGCCGTGCACGTGCGGCTTGGCTACTGCGGCAATCGGGATGGATGCGAGCCTGGTGGCACCGGAAGGCTTGGCCTCTGCGTGGGAATGAGCGTGGCCGTGATCGTGGTGTTCGTGCCCATGGTCGTGACCGTGCCCAGCATGCGCATGGCCCCCGCTGGCATAGGCGCCGCTCTCGGGCTCAAACGCCTCGTCCACCGCGTTGACGATCAGGTGCATGGCGCGCAGCATGTCCGCCAGCACATGGTCGGGTTCGATCTTCAAGTGGTCGGGCTTGAGTTCGATCGGCACGTGCCGGTTGCCCAGGTGGTAGGCGGCGCGGATCAGGTCGTACGGTGTGCCGTGGTTGCTGCAGTAGGTGATCTTCAGCACCGATTGCGGCGCGGCAATCACCTTGATCAGCGAGCCGTCTTCGGCCACCAGCATATCGCCACCGCGCACCACGGTGCCACGCGGCAGAAAGACGCCGATCTGCCGGCACGAGGAGTCGGTGGCGTCAAAGCGGCTTTTCTGGCGGACGTCCCAATCGAGTTCGACGGTGGATGCGCGTTTGAGCAGGGCAGGGGCGAGGCCCTGGCCTTGGGGAAGAAGTTTGCTTGCTTGGAACATGTTGCGCTTGACGAGAGAATGGTTGATGATAATATAACAAACGTTATAACAAAGTGGTGTTTGCCATGTCTGCTCTCAAATTGACCCAAATCGGCAATTCGGTTGGTGTGATCCTGCCCAAAGAGGTGTTGGCCCGGATGAAGGTGGAAAAGGGTGACACGGTGTTTTTGACCGAGGCCGCCAACGGGATAACGCTGACGCCATATGACCCGGAATTGGAAGAGCAACTCAAACTGGGTCGCGAATTCATGCGTGAATATCGCGACACCTTCCACCAGCTTGCCAAATGAGCCAATGGAAGTGGGTGAATCGGCAAGTCCTGCTTTTGCTGCACGACGAGAGCCTGGCCGAACACGGCGGTGCGCCAGGGCTGCGCGACGAGGGTTTGCTCGATTCGGCGTTGGCGCGCCCGGTTAACCTGGCCCTGTACAAGCAACCGGATGTGGCTTCTCTGGCGGCGTCCTATGGCGTGGGTCTGGCCAAAAACCATCCCTTTGTCGATGGCAACAAGCGCACCGCTTTTCTTGCGGTGGGTATGTTTTTGGCGGTGAATGGGTTTCGCCTGCGCGCGACCCAGGTCGATGCGACGTTGACGGTCATGGATGTAGCCGCTGGTGTGTTGGACGAGGCTGCCTTTGCACAGTGGATCAGGGAACACATCAAACCCCGATAGCGCGTGGCGTTGCATCAGAATAGGAAGTATCGCTGCGCCATCGGCAAGCTTACCGCAGGCTCACACGTCAGCAACTGCCCATCCGCCCGCACGCTGTAGGTCTGGGCGTCAATCTCCATGGTTGGCAGGTAGCTGTTGTGCACCATGTGCTGCTTGCGAATTCCGCGGATGTTCTTTACGGCGCTGAGCGTCTTGTTCAGACCAAAGCTGGCCTGGATGCCGGCGTTCAGACCGGCCTGCGACACGAAGGTCAGTGAGCCCTTGGCCAGCGCGCCACCATACGCGCCGAACATGGGCCGGTAGTGCACCGGCTGCGGCGTGGGGATGCTGGCGTTGGGGTCACCCATGGCGGCCAGGGCGATGAAGCCGCCTTTCAAAATGAGCGCTGGCTTCACGCCAAAGAAGGCCGGCTTCCACACCACCAGATCGGCCCACTTGCCGACCTCGATGGAGCCCACTTCGTGGCTGATGCCGTGGGCGATGGCCGGGTTGATGGTGTATTTGGCAATGTAGCGTTTGACGCGGAAGTTGTCGTTGCGCGCGTTGTCTTCGGGCAGCGGTCCACGCTGCGCCTTCATCTTGTGCGCCGTCTGCCAGGTGCGGATGATGACCTCGCCGACGCGGCCCATGGCCTGGCTGTCGCTGCTCATCATGCTGATGGCACCGAGGTCGTGCAGGATGTCCTCGGCGGCGATGGTTTCCTTGCGGATGCGGCTTTCGGCAAAGGCCAGGTCTTCGGCAATGCCCGCGTCCAGGTGGTGGCAGACCATCAGCATGTCCACGTGCTCGTCCAGCGTGTTCTGCGTGTACGGCATCGTCGGGTTGGTGGAACTGGGCAAAAAGTTGGCCTGGCCGACCACCTTCAGGATGTCGGGTGCATGGCCGCCGCCGGCGCCTTCGGTGTGGAAGGCGCACAGGCCCCGGCCCTTGGTCGCGGCGATGGTGTTCTCGACAAAGCCGGATTCGTTGAGCGTGTCGGAGTGGATGGCGACCTGCACATCGGTCTCGTCGGCCACATCCAGGCAGTTGCTGATGGCGGCTGGCGTGGTGCCCCAATCCTCGTGCAGTTTCAAGCCGATGACACCGGCGTTGACCTGCTCGTGCAGCGCGGCGGGCAGAGACGCATTGCCTTTGCCCAGAAAGCCAAGGTTCATGGGGAAGGCATCGGCGGCCTGCAGCATGCGCTCGATGTTCCAGGGTCCTGGCGTGCAGGTGGTGGCAAAGGTGCCGGTGGCCGGGCCCGTGCCGCCGCCCAGCATGGTGGTCACACCGCTGGCCAGGGCTTCGTCGATCTGCTGCGGGCAGATGAAGTGGATGTGGCTGTCGATGCCACCGGCGGTGACGATATTGCCCTCGCAACTGATGACCTCGGTGCCGGGGCCAATGATGATGTCCACCCCCGGTTGCGTGTCGGGGTTGCCGGCCTTGCCGATGGCCACAATGCGCCCACCCTTCAAACCGATGTCGGCCTTGACGATACCCCAGTGGTCAATGATCAGTGCGTTGGTCATCACGCAGTCGACCGCACCTTCCGCACGTGTTCTTTGCGACTGTGCCATACCGTCGCGGATAGTCTTGCCGCCGCCGAACTTGACCTCTTCACCGTAAGCGCCAGCGGCCAGTGTGTAGTCCTTCTCGACCTCGATCAGCAGGCCGGTGTCGGCCAGGCGCACGCGGTCACCGACCGTGGGGCCAAAGATTTCCGCGTAGGCGCGGCGTCCTATCGTTGCCATTACAGTTTTCCTTGAATAAGGCCGCGAAAGCCGTAGACGATGCGCTCGCCACCGAAGTCCACCAGCTCCACGGTGCGCTGCTGTCCCGGCTCAAAGCGCACGGCCGAGCCGGACGCAATGTTCAACCGCATGCCCTGCGCGGCCGCGCGGTCAAACCCGAGTGCGCCGTTGGTCTCGGCAAAGTGGTAGTGCGAGCCGACCTGGATGGGGCGGTCGGCCGTGTTCTGCACAACCAGGGTCAGCGTGCGCCGCCCGGTGTTGAGGGCGTGCTCGCCCTCGTCAGTGATGATTTCGCCGGGGATCATGCCTACCTCACCTGTTCACTTGTTTTTGCGTGAAACCCAGATGGCCGCCACCGCAAGGCCGGCCACCACCACAAAGCCCCACACATCGGTGGCATGCCAGTGGGTGCCCGCCAGGCCATGACCTTCATGGGCAAATGCGATGTTAGCCCTCGTGGACATTACGTATGCAGCTATTAAAGTAGTAGCGTTCAGAAATCGACTGCGCATGGTGGCTCCAAGAAATGAGGGGGTGTTCATACGATCGGCTGGTGCACGGTGACTAATTTCGTGCCGTCGGGGAAGGTAGCTTCCACCTGGATGTCGGGAATCATCTCGGCAATGCCGTCCATCACGTCGGCGCGGGTCAGCACGGTGCGGCCTTCGCTCATCAGCTGCGCCACGGTCTTGCCGTCGCGTGCGCCTTCCATCACGGCGGCGCTGATCAGGGCCATGGCTTCGGGGTAGTTCAGCTTGAGGCCGCGGGCCTTGCGCCGCTCGGCCAACAGGGCGGCCGTGAACAACAGCAGTTTGTCTTTTTCGCGGGGGGTGAGTTCCATGGCGCTCGGGTTTGGTTGGCAGGGGTCTTGGCATTATTAGGCAATATCCGTGCCCCGCAAGTCCGTCATATACGCCAAATGCCGGATGCAGCTCGTATGCGCCCGCAGCAGGCACTGGGTGGCCGTTCTGCTCCGTGTCCCCCGCCCGCTGTGCGGGCTCCTCCTTGACCTGCGCAGA
>ERZ724520.1045-NODE-1045-length-14363-cov-4.754613_pt1 | contig 14363 bp, 9 predicted proteins | sample MGYA00376053_ERZ724520 | MGnify/ENA primary metagenome ERZ724520 (study PRJEB28724, sample SAMN07190886) | activated sludge metagenome | isolation source: activated sludge of sewage treatment plant in Hong Hong | place: USA: Christiansburg, Virginia | collected... | reverse complement strand
GTAGTGGCGGATGAAACATTTGAGGTGGAGAAGGGGTCGGTGCGCAATTTTTTGCGAGAGGGGAGTCGGTGGTAGTTCAAGGGGGACGAGCTGGTGTTCATCGACGCGGAGGCACTGGCTGCCCAGAAGGACATCCTGCGTATGATCCTCAAGCAGATCAGCACCAATATCATGCAGGGCAAATCAGTCATGAATATGTCCCTTCCGGTCTAAATCTTTGACAGACGGTCGATGCTGGACGCGATTGCAGATAGCTACGGTTTTTTGCCTGGTTTCCTGCCTCGCATTGAGTCAGCCAAAGGACCGTTGTAGGAGATGAAGCAGATCGTATGCGCGTTTATGTTTATTCACACAACTTGCCCAACTGTCTAAAAGCCCTTCAACCCGATATTGGGCGAGACCTACCAGGGGCGGTTGGGTTCATTGGAGGTGAACATTGAGCAGATCAGCCATCACCCGCCAGTCAGTTCCTTTTTGATATCAAATGAAGCCATCGAGGTGTGGGGCAACGTGGAGATAGTGATCGACATGGGCATCAACACAGTTTACAGCTACCTCTGCCACTGGGTCCTTGCCAGAGTCAAAGCATCGGGGTCTGAGTATTTCATCAAGCTGCCGGACATCGAGTTCGGCGGATTACTGTATGGTGAGCGGAACTACCGGGTGACCAACCGGGGGTTCATTTTTGAGCGGAAGAGCAGTCTGTTCTGCGAGTTTTCGATCGGTAAGGACAAGAAGCGGGTGTATGAGGTGAAGCCGAAGATGAAATTCGCGGATCTGGCTGGAGGAATATTCAGAGTGAAGCCGGATTTGGGGGAGAAGGTGATGGGGTGTCCGAAGCCGAAGTCATTCGAGGGGCTCAAGCCGGAACACATCATTGAAACTTGCTGTCTGATAACGGGCAAGTGGTACGGCGACATTTTCTTCGACAATGTTTGCTACAAATCGAAGAAGGAGGGGCCGTTCCCGATGAGGGCGGAGAGGCTGAAGTACGTGCTGCCATCGGATTCGATTTGGCGGGAGGACGTGATTTACAAGATTTGGAAGAACTTTGAGGTGTCGAATCGGGAGAAGGAGAGACTGGAGAACCTGCAGCGAAACGACCGTAAGCTGCGTTAGAAATACGGGAAGAACAAATGAAGACTGCCACTTAATTTTCTATGAGTTTACTGTGCCATAATATGAAGATTTAGGGATAGGGGTTTAAAGGAGTTATTTTGTATGAATGAGGATATTGGCTCGGGTTGGGTGTGTTTTGGTGTTTCAAAGAGTGTGTTTTGATGTTATAAACGGCTATGTTATATTTAAATGGAGAACATCGTGCGGGGGTTCGCTCAGGACTTGACGCGGGGGAGGAGGTACAACTACAGTCACGATTCGTTGGAGGAGTTGCTAATAACTGAGCCGGACATATCGACGGTGACGATGCGTATTCCCAACGCACGGGGTCACAACCTGGATGTGCTGCTGCTGAAGCGAGATCGGTCAGACAGATGCATCGTGTACGCGCACGGTTTGGGTTCAAACAAGTTGTAGGCTTTGCCGGTGGCAAAATACTTCCTGAGGCAGGGGTGCGACGTGTGTGCCTTTGACTTCTCGGGCAGCGGTCGGTCAGAGGGCACTATGACTACTTACGGCATATACGAGAAGGAGGACGTGAGGGCGGTGTTGTAGAGCGTGGAGCGAAGTTATGAGCGTGTGGTGCTGTGGGGGCGGTCGATGGGAGCGGTGGCGGTGGTACTGGCGCAGGCGTAGAATTTAAGCAGCAAGGTGGAGTGCCTAGTGCTAGACAGCCCCTTCAGTTCGTTCGAGAAGGTGGCCATTTAGACTGCGGCCAAGAAGTCTTTCGTCCCTCAATTCATGATATCGATGGTGATGGACCCACTTAAGGCCTACTTTTAGCAGCACATGGATTTCAACCCATTCAGCATCGACCTCTAAGAGAACCTGGCCAAGATCGAGACCAAGATACTGTTGATTTACTCCCTGAATGATTCAGTGGTGAGTTGTTCGCACGCGCAGGACATCGTTCGACACTGTAAGCGTAATCCGCAGGAGATAGTGATAAAGGAAGACCACAACATGCAGCGATCGAAGTCCACTCTCGCTAAGACCTTGTTGTTCATCCGCGAGTCGGGAAGAGAGGCCGAGCGGAGAGCGTTAATGAGTCGCTCCAAGAACAGGGGTATTTCAGTGACTTCGAAGGAGAAGAAGGAACGGGAGTCGGTGAGGAGCGGCAGCAAGATCCGTTTGTTCAACCCGGCGAACAGGGGCAGTGGCAGCAAGGTGACGGTGATGCACGAGACCACGAGAACGGAGGAGGACATCACAGGCAGAAGCACGGAAAGGCATATCCGCACGATCGCCTGTTTGAGCGAATCAGTGCAGTACAGCAAACGCTTGGGGACTGAGAATTCGCCTGCGGTCCGGAAGGGAGGAGCAATCTGCTCGGTGTTCTTTGAGAGTCGGTTTCCGGAGGGTAGGCTGCAGCAGAACAAGGAGAACATTAAGCCTTCGCTGAACATGCTGAGGCGAAACCGTTTCCGTTGATGGAGTAATTGGTATGCTTTGTTAAGTGATTTGATTTTCTGATTATCTTTGCAAAAGTATATCAACTCTTGGAGACTTGTCCAAGAAAAATATTATAAATCATACTTATTACTATAATATATGGATTGAGAATATTGCCATGATAAATGTTATGTAGTCTTGTGCGGTTGATGATAGTGAGTTTGGTTGATGATAAGATAAAAGGAATCACTTCTTCCTGGATGAGAGTTCTACGTCCTTTGAGGTGTCGAGGTCCATTTGTATTTTTCGTTCCATGGTGGAAAGGTTCTGTTTGCGTTTGCGCATGCAGACGATGATGACGATGACGCCGATGATGACTGTATAGGGGTAGGTGTACGTACGGAGACGATGGGGACGACGATGGCGATGATGAGGGTGGTGTTGGAGGAGGAGCCGGCGGGTTCGGGCGGGGGGACGGGGACGTTGTTGTTGGCGGAGGAGGTGGTGACTTTGAGGTTGGGGATGTTGAGGTTGGTGAAGTAGGAGTTGATGTTGTTGGTCATGGTGCTGGCGTCGTTGGAGTTGCTGCTGGTGGTGGTTTGGGCGCTGAGGGTGATGGATCCGTAGACGAGTGATTGTACGATGATTGAGCTGACTGATACTTGTGCTGCGTTAGCGATGCCGTTGAGGATGGTGTAGTAGTTGGTGTTGAAGAAGTTGGTGTTGTTGCTGGTGGGGGTGAAGGTGGCGCTGAAGCTGATAAGGTTCTGGCCGACGCAGGTGGCTCCGGCGAGGGTGAAGCCGCCCTGGCAGGTGAGGCAGGTGGAGGGGGAGTTGAGGCAGGTGGCGCAGGGGGCTGAGCAGGCGACGCAGTTTTGGGGCTGGTAGACGAGTGAGCCTGAGCCGGTGGAGGCGGAGGAGGGGATGGAGGCGGCCTGTACGGAGACGAATCCCTTGGCGCAGACGAAGCAGTTGGTGGGGCTGGAGCAGGTGACGCAGTTGGAGGGGCAGGGTTTGCAGGTGGTGCCGTTGAGGTAGTTGCCGTTGTTGCATCCGAAGCAGGAGAACCCGGCGTTGGGGTTGCAGCGGGCGCAGTTGCCCTGGCACTGTGCGCAGGTGGAGACGGAGTTGACGGAGAGCAGGGAGTAGCCGAAGGGGCAGACGGCGCAGTTGCCCTTGGCGTTGCAGGAGACGTCCTGCTGGCAGTTCTGGAGGGAGTTGGTGTTGTAGATGTAGCCGGCGATGCAGGAGAGGCAGACCGTGGGGTCGGTGGCCGAGCAGGTCGCGCAGGGCAGGGCGCAGGTGGCCTGGCAGGTGAAGGTCGGGCTCAGGATGTAGCCCGGCACGCAGGCGGTGCAGCCTACCGAGTTGCAGCTCTGGCAGTTGGTGATGCCGCAGGACAGGCAGGTCTGGCTCTTGAGGTTGTAGGTGAACCCGGGCAGGCAGCTGATGCACTGGCCGAAGTTGGTGGAACTGCACTGGGCGCAACCCATGGGGCAGGCGATGCACTGGGCGGAAAAGATCATGAAACCGGGCAGACAGACTGTGCAGGCGAAGTTGCTGCTGAAGTCTTGGCTGCAGGAGGCGCAACCAGTACCGCAGCCTGAAGCTGAGTTCACGTTCTGGCAGCTGCCGCCGTTGAGGAGCACGGAGCCAGTGGGGCAAGAGGTGCATACTGTCGGTGATAGTGCGGTGCAGGTGAGGCAGGAGGGGTTGCAGGTGTTGCAGGTGGTGCCGCTGAGGAAGCTGCCGGGGTAGCAGGAGGTGCAGGCGGTGGGGGTGAGTGCGTTGCAGCTCATGCAGTTGCTGCCGCAGGGCACGCAGTAGGCGAGGTTGTTGGAGGTGGCGGGCACGAGGTAGTATCCGGGGTAGCAGACTGCGCAGGAGCCGGGACTGGAGGAGGAGCACTTGAGGCAGCCGACGTCGCAGGCGGCGAGGAGGGAGACGCCGTTGTTGACGAAGAGGACTTGGCCGTAGGACTGTGAGAGTTGGGTGCAGTTGGTGGCGGAGGAGCAGATGGAGCAGTAGGCGGGGCAGGGGGTGCAGGTGTTGTTCTGGGTGAGGTAGTAGCCGTTGGCGCAGTTGAGGCAGATGGTGGGGTTGATGTTGAAGCAGGTGGTGCAGGCGGGGGCGTTGGTGCACTGGACGCAGGTGAGGGTGGTGACGTTGACGTAGTAGCCGGCGATGCACTGTCCGCAGGCGGTGGTGTTCTGTGCGCTGCAGACGAGGCAGACCTGGGAGTTGCAGGGGGAGGTGCATACGCCCTTATTAACGGTGTATCCTGGCATGCAGGAGAGGCAGTTGGTGGTGGTGGCGTCGCAGTTGGTGCAGAAGGGGTCCTGGCAGGAGTAGCAGGTGCCGTTGGTCCAGGCGGTGGGGGAGAAGGGCGGGAGGCAGGTGGCGCAGGAGCCGTTGGCGTTGCAGGTCGAGCAGGGGGTCTGGCAGAGCAGGCAGACGCCGTTGACCGGTTTGAAGGTGCCGAAGCAGACGCTGCAGGTGGTGGCCGTCGCGCAGGTGAGGCAGTTGGTCAGGTTGCAGGCCACGCACTGCCCGGCTACCTGCGAGAAGCCTGGGCTGCAGAGCAGGCAGTTGTTGCTGGTCTCGCAGGACTGGCAGTTGTTGACCGTGCAGAGGACGCAGGCGTCGCTGAAGGTGGAGACCACGAAGCCGGTTTTGCAGGCGGAACAGACGTTGGGGGCTGAGCAGAAATTGCAGTTGGCGATGGTGCAGAAGGAGACGCAGGTGTTGTTGACGACGACCCATCCGGAGATGCAGTTGGCGCAGGTCATGTTGCTCTGGGTGCAGCTGATGCAGTTGTTGATGCCGCAGTTGGCGTAGCAGATGCCGTCGGAGTTGAAGCTCTGGTTGGCGGTGGTGCAGACGCAGGAGAGGTTGTTGGGTGCCACTGACTGCATGGTCGATGGGCAGACGCAGGTGCCGTTGGAGAGCAGGTTGAAGGTGGGCAGACACTGCGCGCAGAGGTTGGTGGCTGAGCAGTAGAGGCAGCCGACGTTGGGGCAGGAGACGCACTGGTTGTTGTTGGGGTTGAGGGCGAACCCGACCACGCAGCCGAAGCAGATGCCGGTGAAGTTGTTGCACTGGGTGAGGAGGCAGTTGTTGGGGCAGGAGCTGACGCAGATGCCCTGCTGGAGGGTGTAGTTTCCGTTGCAGACGGCGCAGAGGCCGGAGGAGTTGCAGGAGTTGCAGTTGGGGATGGCGCAGAGTACGCAGGAGGTGTTGCCGGCGGTGGCTTGGAAGGAGGAGGCGCACTGGCTGCAGACGTTGGTGGTCATGCAGGTGAGGCAGTTGCTGATGTTGCAGGCGACGCAGGAGTTGTTGAAGAGGCTGAACATGGACTGGCAGTTCATGCAGAGGTTGGTGGCGTTGCAGAGGGAGCAGTTCTTGACTGCGCAGCTGAAGGGGTTGCAGGAGCCGTTGACCAGGTTGTAGTTGGTGTCGCAGGCTCCGCAGAAGTTGTTGGTGGTGCAGGCGGTGCAAAACTTGACGCTGCAGCCGATGCAGGAGCCGTTGAGGGGCAGGAAGGAGTTGGAGCACAGCGAGCAGAAGTTGGTCGAGTTGCAGGAGACGCAGTTGGTCACGTTGCAGGCGAAGCAGGTGCCGTTCATGGTGTTGAGCGAGAAGCCGGTCGCGCAGCCGGTGCAGATGGAGGAGTTGAGGATGCAGGCGGAGGCGAGGCAGTTGGGGTCGGCGCAGGCGTAGACGCACTTGTTGGAGGTGGTGTTGAGGGTGGAGTTGGTGTTGCAGGCGGCGCAGACGTTGGCGGTGGGACAGCTGATGCAGCCGGTGACGTTGCACTGGGTGCAGGAGTTGTTGTTGGTGGCGTTGAAGGTGTAGCCGGAGATGCAGCCGGAGCAGACGTTGCTGGCGGAACAGCTGCTGCAGAGGGTGTTGTTGCAGGAGATGCAGGTGCCGTTGAGGGCGGAGAAGCCGGTCATGCAGAGGCCGCAGGTGTTGGTGCCGTTGCAGGTGACGCAGTTGGTCACGTTGTTGCAAAGTACGCAGGAGTTGTTGAAGCTGGAGAAGTTGGCGTTGCAGAAGAGGCAGAAGAGTCCGTTGTTGGAGCAGGTGGTGCAGTTATTGATGCTGCAGTTGGAGATGCACTTGCCCGAGGTGACGTTCACGACGTACTGCGAGTTGATGCACTGGATGCAGGCCGAGGCGTTGTCGTTGCACTGCACGCAGTTGGGGTCGGCGCAGATGACGCACAGTCCGGAGGAGGGACTCACGCTGAAGGAGATGTTCAGACAGACACCGCAGACGTTGTCGGCCTTGCAGTAGACGCAGTTGACGTCGTTGCAGAGACTGCAGGCGCCGTTGAAGAGGGTGACGTTGTAGGTGGTGGTGGCGTTGGTGAAGGTGGTCTGGTTGCAGGAGGCGCAGAAGTTGGGTTTGGTGCAGGCGTTGCAGAAGGTGAGGTTGCAGTTGAGGGTGCAGGAGCCGTTGTTGACGGAGTAGCCGGTGGCGCAGACGCCGCAGGAACTGGTGGCGGTGCAGTAGAGGCAGTTGGTCACTTCGCAGAGGAAGCACTGGGTGAAGTTGGAGGAGGAGGGGAAGGTGTAGTTGGCGAGGCAGGCCACGCAGTTGTTGTTGATGCTGCAGCTCAGGCAGCCCGCGACGGTGCAGAGCTGGCACTGGCCGATGAGGTCGGGCAGGTAGCTGGAGTTGGCGCAGGTCTTGCAGATGGCGTTGGCCGAGCAGACGGAGCAGGAGGGGTCGCAGAAGAAGCAGGAGGAGCCGGCGTTGGTGAAGGTGGTGACGTTGCTGCAGACTGCGCAGACGCCGGTCGAGGAGCAGCTCTGGCAGTTGGTGATGCCGCAGTAGACGCAGAGGCCGCCGACGAGGGAGTAGTTGGGCATGCAGGCGCTGCAGGAGCCGGTGCTGTCGCAGGCCGAGCAGTTGTTGACCGGGCAGGCGTTGCAGATGTTGCTGCCCAGCAGGAAGCCGTTCATGCAGGAGGTGCACACCCCGGGGGTCGAGCAGGTCGCGCAGTTGGTCACGTTGCAGCTGGCGCACTGGCCCGAAGCGGCGGAACTGACGATGAAGCCGGGGTTGCAGACGCCGCACTGGGTGGAGGCGAGGCATTTCTGGCAGTTGGCGACGTCACAGGGGTCGCAGCTGGTGCCATTGGCGGTGTTTAGGGTGAATCCGGTGAGGCAGGTGGCGCAGGTGTTGTTGCCGGAGCAGGAGAGGCAGTTGACGATGTTGCACTGGAAGCAGGTGGCGCTGTTGGGGGAGAGGGTAAATCCTGTGTTGCAGGCTTGGCAGATGTTGTTGAAGGCGCAGACTGCGCAGCTGGATATGTTGCAGTTGACGCAGGTGTTGGAGCTGCTGAGAGCAAAGCCGGCCTTGCAGGTGCTGCAGACGCCTTCTGAGAGGCAGGTCTGGCACTGGTTGACGGTGCAGAGGATGCAGGTGGAGCCGTTGGTGGAGGGGTTGTAGTTGGTGGTGCAGGCGGCGCAGACGTTGTTCGTGTTGCACTGGGTGCAGCTGCTGACGTTGCACTGGAAGCATGCGCCGTCGTTGAGGGTGTAGCCGAGGACGCAGGTGGAGCAGATGTTGTCGGTGTTGCACTGGCTGCAGTTGGTGACGTTGCAGGGGATGCAGGAGGTGCCGGTGCCGAAGATGGAGTAGCCCGGCCCGCACTGGGCGCAGATGCCGCCGGTGACGCAGAGCCGGCAGAAGGGGATGTTGCAGGCCACGCAGTCGGTGGCGTTGGCGTTGAGCAGGAAGCCAGTGTTGCAGACATTGCAGGTGGTTGTAGTGTTGCAGTTGACGCACTGCGGGATGGCGAGGGTGCACTGCTGCAGGGTCGGGAGTGATAGCAGCGCGATGACAGTGATGGCCAGCAGGAGGTTGAGAGGCAGGGACGATCTGGACATGTCGGAATATATGAATTATTTAATGATAAGCAATAACTTGTTGATCCATTTAACATATCATTTAACGACAACCACCAGTTTCAATAATCAGCATGCCAACTAACTTGCTTCGGATATACCCCCACCAGCAATAAATCAAAATTCCCTCCGAAAAATACAAGTAAGATCAGCAAACACCCACAGAGGCGCATTTTTTAAGACTTAAAATGTAACTTCCAGATGCTGAAAGTGTTCCCCTTTCCAGTGCGGTCTTGGGCTCTAGATCAAGTCTTAAGATTAGGGGGCTTTCAAGGATAATTGCAGACAGATCTAATTTAAAGAAAGAATTAGCTGCAATATAATTAAAACTATTTTCCTCCCTAAAATCAAGAGTTGATGGGTCGGCCTTTAAAATAACCACTGTGATGTAAAGGTCCTTTAAATCAAAGTTATAAATTTTTAGATTGTTGATATAAGGTTTAAACGTCACAACTCATATGTTTTTAAATCAGCACTATTCTGACCTTATCTTTATTTATTTTTGGTGGTCCGGCTTGATAATCTTCTTTTTCATATTCGCCAGTACACTTTTTGTTTTCGTCTTGTTTACTTATACCTTACTAAACGCATTTACTCCTAAAGGTTTAGTTGCTATTTAACCTTTTACTTCAGGTTCCCCCTACTTTTTGATTATTTCACTTCCATTTTACTCAATCTTGGGCTCAATTTTATTTTGGATCAACATCTCCTTTTACGCCTTCGCCTGCTCCCTCAGTTCCTCAAATTTTTTTGCTATTTAGGCCTCTTCATCTTCGTCCATTTCATCTTCCTGTTCCTCCTAGTAAATCAAATTTTTAAGTAAGTCTTCAGGATCGATAATTGCTTGCCTTCTGTTCAAATTTTTAATGTCTTAGAGGGCCTCCATCAGTTCCATTTCCCTTTTGGAATCGTAGGACCGGTTTTCTAGATATTTCATTGAGTTTTCCTATTTTTCATTCACTTTTAGTTTTTTGAGATATTTCTAGGCTTGTTGGGCGTCCTTGATTGCTTCATAATTGCGTGTTCCTCCAGTTTAAACGACATAATCATGGTTTTTGGGATCAGTTTTGAATGTGATTTCACCGTAGCAGTAAGTGCATTTGAAGTAAAATCGAAAGACTTTGATGCCGAGATAGGTTTACTCGTTACATATTTACATACGCATATTGAACTTGGTGCCGATGTAGAGATAGTTGGCGCAGGTGTTGCAACGTAAACTCATGGGCAACATGTTACGAACCATCATCAGCTTGTCTTTGCCTCGGCCTCGCTTTACGATACGCTAATGATCGAAGTTTTTCGGGAAATACTTTATGAGAACTTTCCTTTCTGCCATATTATTATAACAAGCTATCTCTTTTAAATTACCAAAAGGAAGCAAAATAAGAATAATTGATATAAAATGGAAATAAAGGGTTGAATGGAAGGATTGAAGGAGAAGGCTGAGAAAGAGTATTTTTTGTGAGAATAATAAAATTAAAAAATATAACTTCGGATGTCGCAGAAAGGAGCAATCACTATAACGAGCGAGGAACTTTTTAAGATGAAGGCCAGAGCGAATATCTTGCCTAACGGTATCTTTAGCTTTACTCAGCCGACTCTTAGGAGAATCGCCTGACACATCAGTTTCAAGAAAGTCAAAAGCGTACGGACAACTGGGGTGACAATCCAAAGTATCTCAAACAGAGAAAAGAGGACGAACGGTTCAAAAAGTTCGAAAAGGAGGAACTTGAACGCAGAAGGGTCGATGAGGAAGAACGCAAATTCCAGCAAAAGTTGAAGGAAGAAGAGTTAGCAAAAGCCAATGCTAAGCTATTCCAAGATACGGAAAAGGTGAGAGGATTGAATAGTAAACTGTTGTTTTCTGATACTTTAAAGGACCGAGAGGAACAGATTTAGATAAAAAAATACATCCAAGATATCGATAAGAAAAGAGAGGAGCACTTTCACCAACAAACTTTGGTACTTAATCCGTTATTCAGGAACAAGTCTAAAGGGCTGCATAGGAATAAAGGAAAAAGAAGTAAGATGAGAAGAAAAGACTGAAGGATTTCGAAAAGAATTTGAAAAAACAGCACAAACAAGTCATAAAGAAATACGTCAATCAATACAAATAAGAAATGGAAGAAGGTGAGTTGCTTAGACTCAAAGCAGAGGCTGCAATTAAAGAGGAAGAGGAAAAATAGAGAGATCGCAGATCTAAAAATATGCAAAATCGATTGTAAGTTGATCAACTCAATTAAAAGAATAAAGAACTGAGGGCTATTGAAGCTCAGAAGGAGAAAGAATAATTGGCAAAAATATAGTAGTATCGTAAAAAGCAAGGTAAATTAATAATAATGTAGAAATTATTAATGATTTAACCAAAAAAAGGCAGCAAGATTTGATTAACTAAAAAATTAAACAGAGAGAAGAGTTATACAAGCAACAAACTTTCAAGATGAGCCAAATGAAAAATAATGAAGCTGAAAGATTAACATCTCAAATTTAGGAATTAGAGAAGAAGCAGGCTGAACTCGAGCGAAAGAAGGTCGAGGAAAAGAAGATATTGAAGCATCAGTATGAAGAGTCACTTAAGGAGCAAGTTGAAAGACGCAAAAAAGAGAAAGCTCATTAGGCTTAAGACAATCAAAAGTTTAAGGAAACATGGAAAGAGAAGCTAACAACTCTGAAAGAGCTGGAGACCCAATAATAGAAGTTCAAGAAAAACTTATATTTGAAGAATGTTGATGATCTAAAGAAGCAAATAGACGAAAAGCGAGTGCAAAGAGAATAGAAATTTAAGCACGAACTGTATGAGTCAGAATAGGCAAAGGCAAATATATAAAACCAAGATAAACAATTTAAAAGTTATGCTGAGAAGTGCCTTAAGGAATGGGAGTCAAACGGAAAAAATCTATACCCAATCATCAAACAGCTTACTGCCACAATGAAGCAAGCCTGATTTCGGTATTTTAACTACAATATCAATAATAGAGTATTATTTCAATTCAATTAACAACGAACATAGCTCTTTAATATTGTTATCATTAATTCCGTTCCCATTCACACAAAACGCACTGTTACTTTCCGAGGTGGGGGAGGAAGAGGGTAGTGGGGATGAAGCCCGATTTATCTAGCAGAGTGCAGAGGTTTGTGCTAATTTTGTATGTTATCTATGCTTGCTGGGCGACTATGATCATTTTGTTTTACCACGGTATATAAAAATTTTTAGAGCTTAGGATCAACTGCTATTTTTTGGGGTCTTTCCTGTGAATTTTTTTTTGAAGACATAGCATCAAAGTCTTCAAGACTTGTCTTGTGTTGTATCTTTTCTATTGATTCTTTGCTTATTCTATTCTTTGTGAAATCTTCATAGCTGACAAATCCTTTTGAGGAAGGTCTATTTTAGTCATGTTGTGGTTTAATAATAATTTTTGCGCTGTGCATAATGGGTTAATGTTGTCTAGAATATTGAAAAGGTTGGATGAATTGTTTGGAAGGACTTGAAGACTGTGACTATTGTTTTTGATGTTTTAGGTGATAGACATCTGCCTGATATTTGAGATTGGAGATACTTGTTCTATCTCCAGGCAGATACTGCAAAGCTTTTTTAATGATTTAGATAACTTCGGTGCTGATTGATTTAGAAAGCTTGCTTTAAAGAAGTTGAGGTCCTGCTTTCAATTTTTAAAAATAGAGAGGCGTCTGCAAGCCCCTATCTAAAGTTTACCCATGGAGCATTTCGAAAAGAATGATGCCTAAAGCCCAGCTATCGCTCTTTTAGGAGTATAGAGTTCGTGAATATGCTTAAGGCGACATATATGATGGAGAACCAACGTTAAAAGTTTTCATCACTTGCTGTGCTCTAATAATTTGGCAATATCCGAAATCAATTATTTTGATCTCTCCATGAGTATCTATCATAATATTTGCTGGTTTTAAGTCTCTGTGGATGATGCATTGCTGCGAGAAGATTAGGCAGGCGCTTACTATCTTTCTAAATATAGACATTGCTTGTTTCTCATTGAGAACATTTTACTATTTAAGATACTATTTAAGTGTTTTCCCCTCACACAGCGAGGTCACGATGTAGCAAAATCCGTGGTCCTAAATGATATCCTCCAATTTGAGTAAATTTGGTCCAGAAAGACACTTCAGTGCTGCTTTCTCATTTTAGAGTAGTGACCTGCTTGCTTCATCGTTTATTTTAGAGAGGTCAATAGCTTTGACGGCTACGGGTAGTTTAGTTAATTTGTGCTCTCCTAAATGACAGGGTAAGTACCTCTGTAAACATGAGCTGTTGCCCCTTTTCCCAAGAGTTGTTGAGTGAAAACGGTGTAATTGCCTATGATTTTGAAGCGTTATTCAAAAAATGGCGTATTTAACATATTCTTTTTATTATGCTAATATAAATTAATCGTTAATGAGGTACAAAGTTGAGATAATAGTTAATCTAGAAAAAACGAGAGTCTAATTTAAAAATTTATACTTTAAAGAATAATATTTGATTTGCTTGCATAAATTTTTATTAATTATAAATCAGTAATAGAAAAAATAACTTTTCCTTTTAATTTGAGCACTGGGAATATTAATGAAACTAGAAATCATTTCTTGGTTTCTGTATTGAAAATTTTGACGATTGATTCGATTGAGGTTCGTGTTTAATCATTTTGGCTATAATCTCGCAAAAATAGAGAGTTTAGGGCTTCTTCTGCACTATATCTTAATTTATGATTAGCAGAGAGCAATCTTTGGAGAAAAACTAAACCTGTCTAACCATATCTTGTTTTTATTTCTTATTCGTTGAGCTTGATAGCATCTTTACTGTTTCTTGTTGTTTATTCTAGACATTTTCCAGTGAGGGGGTTATAGCCCATCATGAACATATGAGCTACTATTCCAAAACTAAAAATGTCGCATTTGTAGCCGTATGACTTATAGTACTGGGAGTCTGTTAGCAATACTTCGGGGGCAATGTAGCCGATGGTACCGCATTTGTAGTAACAACTTGTTTAAATGTCTAAGTTAGTGATTAAAGCGAGTCCAAAGTCGATTAACCTAGGTTACTAACCATTTGGATTGATGATGATGTTTTGGGGTTTAATGTCTCTATGGATAATGTTACGAGCATGGCATTATTTTAACGTTTGAAGGATGTCAATAAATATTTTTTTTAATTTTGGTAAATTTGGGTGGCGCTATTTTTGAAAGAGTGTCATCATATCAATTCCAGGTATATATTCAATAATTAAAACATAGCTTTCTTAATTTTAGAAAAACTATTTGAATGATGCAACCCCTTTTTAAGTTTACATTAAATTAAGAATTCTTCTTTAAGATTCTACCATATGCTTAGTTGAAATATCTTTTTTATCATTTTTAGGTATCACTTTGGCAGCGTAGCATTGTCCGGTTAAAAGAGATCTGACATGATAAACCTTAATATAAGAAGCTATACTTAAGAAAAACTCCCTTCTCCTATTTTTTACAAAATTTAGTAATTTTGTAAAAAATTCAATTGGATCACATATTTGGCAATTTCTTCTCTTTGTTACTACCAGAAGCTCGGTTCGTTAAAGTAAAAGAGGGTTTTTTCATTCCCATTAAACAAGGCCATTGAATATTTTGATTAGTCTAAGCATGCCCATTGTGCATATACGTTTTCTAAATTGCAATAACCTAAGAATTCTTCTTCAATTTGATCCTGAATGACGGGTATTAATACGTTGAAATAAAGAAGGAGTCCATTGTAAAGGCTGAGATAGCGTGTGATTTCAAGTCCAAATGTCTTTCCAATTTTGCAGTATTCGTAACGTTTTGCTGAAACCTCCAAATTTGAAAGATCCATGAGAGGTTTTGACTTTCTCCAAAGGGTTTTTTCATCAGTAAAAGTAAGCTATTTAAAACTGGAGGAGTTTGTTGGATGTTATTTTTCTTTACTTAACTGTTGTA
>ERZ724520.1041-NODE-1041-length-14392-cov-7.836507_pt1 | contig 14392 bp, 12 predicted proteins | sample MGYA00376053_ERZ724520 | MGnify/ENA primary metagenome ERZ724520 (study PRJEB28724, sample SAMN07190886) | activated sludge metagenome | isolation source: activated sludge of sewage treatment plant in Hong Hong | place: USA: Christiansburg, Virginia | collected... | reverse complement strand
GAAGAAGGGCGCAGAGCTCGGACTGACGTCCGATGAACTGGCTTTCTATGACGCACTGGCCACCAATGAAGCATCTGTCCGGGAACTGGGAGACCCTGTACTCAAAGCCATTGCTCAGGAATTGACCAAAAAGCTCAAGGCCAGTGCGGCAGTGGACTGGTCGAAGAGAGACTCAGTGCGCGCAGCAATGCGAGTCAAAGTCAAACACATCCTGACCCATTACAAGTACCCGCCCGATAAGGCTGCTGCCGCGATAGAGATGGTTCTAAAGCAAGCAGAAGTGCTTTCTGACGACTGGGCAGCCTAATTGCAACTGCTATTTGAGCGCCAAAGCCAAGGACAACCTGAAAAGCTTCTCCTGAAGCTTCTTGTCCACATTGGCGATTGCGGCCAGGCTCTCCAGCAACTTAGGCATCGGAATACCGCCGGCAGCCTTGGCTAGCCGTTCCAGGTCGCCATAGACGGCTGGGGATAAGTGGACTTCACTCGCTTTCGTAGACATATTTCAACTTCCAGTTCGAAGTCGTTCGAATGCCAGTGGGCTCAGTTGGTCTAGGTGACTGTGCCTTCGGACTCGATTGTAGAAACCCTCAATGGGGTTCTAAGCCCAAACCGGCGGAATCTGTCCAGAGCTGCGATTTCGCCTGCGGACGTGTTTGTTCAGTGCAATTCCTATTCCTCAGCTAGGAGTCTGCGCGGCAATTGCGCGGCCCTGATATGGCCTGCCAACTTGCATGTGGGGATATTTGGAGCGGGGTTCTTCCATCAAGTTGACTGCATCGCTCCCATTCTTCGTAAATTCAGGCCTGCATCGCTTTGCTCAGTGCATTTCCCCGAACTCACTAGCCAGGATGCATTTATTGCCGTGAGCATGGTTAAACGGATGTTGGCACATGGCAAGTCTCTACCACACTGATGCACTGACTCAGCCTTACCCGCCGCCATAAAATGGGGGTTATTTCCAATCCTTACATCAAGGACAGTACTGAACCTGATTTCGCCCGGCTTGCTTTGCCTTATAGAGCATCGTGTCAGCACGTTGCAAACATGGCATCCACTTTTCGCCAGGCACATATTGGGTCACGCCGATGCTAACGGTGACCACACCGGCTGGATTAATCGGGCGGGCACCGACGTTGACCCGCAAGCGTTCAGCCAGAACGACTGCGGTTGATAGTGCGGTATCCGGACACAGCACGACAAACTCTTCGCCACCGTAACGACAGAGCAAATCAGCACTACGCAGATATTCACCCAGCCGCAATACGACTTGCTTTAGCACCAGGTCGCCGGTGACGTGCCCATAGGTGTCATTGACGGCTTTGAATCGATCGATATCAACCATCAATATGCTCAACGCACGCCCATGTCGATCAGCGCGGTCGGTTTCGATGACAGCCGCTTCTTCAAAGTAGTTCCGATTCCAGATGCCGGTCAGCCGGTCTGTACTGGCAATTTCTTCGGACGCGCTCAGGTCGCTCTTGAGCTTGGTATTGAACCGGTTCAATTCGTCCACATTGCGAACCAAGCCAAACGCCATGTCGTGGAATGAGAAGTAGGAAACGACTACCACGCTGACACTGGCGCAACAGATAATCAAAAAGGAGCCCAGCGCGTCGCCCAATGCACTGCTAATTCCCAGCCAAGGGAGTAACACTTCGTGGAATAAATCGTGAAAAGCGTAGACCGTTAGGCTGGCAACGAAACCTACGAACAGCACCGCCACTAGGCTGCGCCGGATGACGTTTCGCGCATGGAGGCGTTTAGTTTCCAAAGACTGTTCATTTCTTAGTGACTGTCGATATCTTAGGTGTTTTCGAGATTGATTCAAAGGTAGCCAAACGCCAATGCACGTTGCTCTGGAGCGGCTAGCGTAGAAAGCTGTTTCCGCTGGCCTTTTTGCGCAATGGGTTACGAGTGCAATATTCGCAGTACGATCACTGCGTTCCCGACTGCCGCTGCTGTGTAAGCAATGGGATGGACGGTCCAGCATGCGCGCCTCACTGGTTCTATCCTCCCCTTTTTAGCATCGCCAGTTTGGCGTCTGCGGGAGAAAACTCGATGGGGATGCGCTGGGCGATGCGGGCTTGGTGTTGGGCAGTGTTTTGTACGAATACCATAGAGAGTTTCAAAATAGTGCCAGTCTGTCATCGGCTTGGAGATTGGGTGTGGAGCCAGCTCTTAGTTGATGGCCAAAGTCAGCTACCCCCCCAACCCCCCTCTACACGAGGGAGTGAAATAGCCGTAGTTTGTCAGAGGGGAAGGACATGGTGGCTTGTTGGATGCATCGCACAAACCAGGTTGCAGTTGATCAAACACTAGACAGCCGTACCGCTCGCTACATCCCCCATTCGGGTGATCAGGGAGTGGAATGACGGCGGTTTCCCGTGGGAAACAATCAGTAACTTCGAAAAAACCCGAGCAGTAACTATGAAAACCAACAGGTCAACAACAATAGGAACCCGAAATTCCAGTCATTTGCCATTGACAAACAACACTAAGCTACTGCCAGTCAATTCCAGCCAAAATTGACTCCAAATCAATCGGCGTTCGCTTGTCGCGGAATGCGTAATGCCCCAAGAAATGAAGGTGCTGCCACGCCGCAGGTGAGATTTGTCTGAGCAAGTCCAGCGCTTTCTCATTACCCGTTGTCAGACTGCGGCTCAACAGCCCTGACAACAGCATGGAGTTGTAGGCAATCACCACATTTGCGATCAGGCGGCCGCAGTGGTTGCTGACCGCCACGTCCAAATCCGTGCGCCCGGTCAGTTGCTTCTTACCGTTCACTTGGGCAATGGTAGAGCGTAGCTGGTGGTAGGACTCGATACGGTTTTCCGAACGGTGGACGTCACGCTGCAGCTTTGGGTCCCGCAGGTAGCGCAGCGTGTAAATGGTACGGACCAGTTTGTCATATTCAAAGATGGCCTTGCGCGTTCGGTGATGACCGGACAGGGTACATATTTTGCGCATCAACACGCTTTGACTCATCTCCTTGAGTCCCAGTGTGGCGGCAATCTGGTCTATGTTGGCTTTTTCGGAGGTAATCAGGTTGCGGTCGATTTGACCCACGGGTTGAATCAAGAAGGCGGCGTACTCCTCCTGTCCAGCACCGCCATACAGGTGTTTCAACTGCGCATGCAAATTGGTGAAGCGCGGGGCCAAATTCATGCCAAACCAGTGCAGGATGGCAAAGTTGGCCATGTTGATGCTGTGCATGTCGCCGGTGATAGTGGTCGGCACGATGTCGGAAGTGTTGTTGTAACAGATGTCGAACACCCAGTAGCTCTCGTGCTGGTTGGCACCCAGCATCTCCGTTTGCAACGCAACATGGTTGGCCAGCAGCGTGTAAGCCACCACTCCACGATCCTTCCCAAAGTATTTGCGTGAATGCCGTGCTTTGAGCGTTGGGGTGGCGGCAGAAAACTTCTGTCCGTCAACACTGCCGTACAGCACATCCATGTCGATGGAGTAGTACGGAAAAATGGGCAGCGTGGCGATGAAGTTGCTGATTTTGTTGTTCGCCTCGATCAACGTTGCAGGGCGCAGATGCTGCTGATGCGTGGCATCCAGCACGTGGTACGGGATGTCGCAGGTTTCGGCCATTTTGAAGTTGCCGTGGTTCATGGCTTGGGCAATAAGCACCGCCATCAGGCTGTCTTCGTCGGCGATCTTTTTTGCGTAGCGCGGCTGCAAAGGTGTCATTGCCGACAGGAAGTGGCACCTTTCATTGACAAACCGGAAGACATCGGCAATGTCGCATGCCTGGAGCTTGGCATAGAAGTCCTTTTGCAGCTGCTTGTCCTTGTCGGCCTTGGGGCGGTGCCAGATGAGCGTTTTCTTGTCAACATCAAAATCCAGATGTTTAAGTTTGCCCGCGCGCAATTCCTCATCGAACGCGCGCCACTGTGCATCAAGCTCAACAAAGAGGGCGTCCAGTGTTTCATCAACCGGCTTGCGCAGCCATGGAACGTCGAGCGCCTTGAGCGCTTCGGACTTGGCCTCCATGGACACCAGGTCATCTGAGAATCTTCTGTGCTGCACGCTGTCGTCAAGATAGATGTCGCCCGCATCGAGGCGTTTGCGCAGTTGCCGGTAGACCAAGAATTCGTACCGCTCGCCATGCAGTGCCAGTGGCTTGCCATCCTGGTCAAAGGTCTGCAAGAAGGCACGCAGGCGTTTGGGAAGTGTGCCTGGCGGCACATCAGAGAGGGGCTGTTTGGCAAGGGATTGCTGGCGGGCAAAGACATCCTTCATCCATTTCAGTGCTGCCAGCCAGACTTTTCCACCGGCGCTGCTACTGGCAAAGTCCAAGGCGGTGGCCAGGGGGCGCAGATTTTTGGTGCAAAGTCCGCTCTGCTTGTCCACGGCATTCCAGCGCAAATCCATCTGGCTGACAGGCTTTTCCGTCAGGAGTTTGCCGGTCGAGCGCAGCGCATCTTTCGGCATGATGCGAAATGCCTTGTGGCGCACGGTGCCGAACGGGGTGACATCGGTGAGCGAGTCATCCACGTACAACAAGAGCAGCTCGCCCACCCGGGGGGTGGCTTGTTGGCGCTCAATATGTAATTTGGCGGCCTGCTGGGTGGCAGCCGCCTTGGTGTCATCTTCCAGCTGGCGGGTTTGGTAACCAAAGGCTTCCACCACATTGTCTGTGAGCTGGCGGTAGCGCTGCCATGCATAGCAGAGCAAATACAGGTTGGTCTGGCCTGACTTGAATCGCCGCAAATCGTAGACGGTGTAAAAATTCGCCAGACTGGCGTAGTAAGCGATATTGAGTTGAGAAAGACCAAGGCCAGGCAATAGCGTTTTTGCGATGGTATACAAAGGTGCCAAGGTGAGACGCTTTTGGCGCTCAAGGCCCATCTGGCGGTAGCGAAAACTTTTGGCATCTTGTTTGAGCGCGGCCAAATCGGACAAGGTGTCCTCTCGCACCAGCAATTGTTGCAGCGCTTCGCGTGTCGTATCGGTCAAGGCGGTTGCAACCAATTGCTCAACGCGCTCACGCTCCGCACTGAGTGCGTCCCTGATGATGGTTTGTAGTGTGGAGTAGCCTGGTCGCACAATGCGCTGGCCAATCAAAAACACCAGCAATTCAGCCAATAAAAACGTAGGGGTTACGTCCGTTCGAGCCAGCAGTTCCGCCTTGTCACGCAAAGTTGGCAGATCGTTGTCCGTCCACAGGCGGTAGCCAAACAAAGCGACAATTTCTTTGCGCTGCGCGTAATATTCCTTGATGCTCAAGGGATCTGCAGTAGGCGTTTCCCCAGGGAAATACCGTTGCAGCAGGAATGTGACATCCTCTGACGGCACGTCATCCAGGGAGAACTGAAAAAATGCCTGTTTGGCCTTGAAGTAGCCAATTTGCAGCAGGCAATAGACCTGTTTCAAGATGCCCTTGCGTTGCAAAGCCAGAGAACGCTCCGCCTCGGTCATGGCAAAAAATTCAACCCGCTGGAAGTCGTCGAAACTGGGAATTCCGTAGAGCGCGGTCTTCTCTGCTTCCGAGAGGATGGTCAGTCGCTCGTTGCTGTCACCGCGCATGTGCATTCACTTTAGGTGTCTTTATCATGCGCACCTGGTCATCCAATGCACCAACCAAACGTAATGCGCTGAATTAGAACGAGCATGGCGGTGGCCTTATTGCGCAATCTTTTTTACTTCAATGGTTTTGAGCCATTTCACATGGCGTGGACCGGTACGGATGTCTTTGGTGGAGACCATGGCAATACGCCCTTCGTCATCGGCCAGCGGTACGCCGTTTTTCTCGAAGAACACCATGACGCCGTCACCCACGGGCGAGTTAAAAACCTCACTCCAGGAAAAAACAACCTTGTAGCCATCGCTGGCGGTGGCGATGATGATGGTCTTCTTGACGTCGTTATGCTCTTTTGAAACCACTTTCGCTTGGTCGAGGATGTCGCGCAGCAACACGCCTTTGAGGTTTTCCATCTGCCCCAGATTGGCGCCCGTCTGGCACACCATGGGCAGCTCGCCCACCTGCTGTGGCGGGAACTTGCGCAGGTCGTCCACACCCAGCTTGAGCTTGTGCTCCACGGCTCCTGTGATAGTGATGTTCTGCGTCACATACTTGGACGGATCGTCCACCTGGTGGGCTGCAAAAACGGTCCCCGCAAGGGCCAGGGCCGAGAGAATCAGTGTGCTGCGTATCTGTTTGAACATGATGTTTCCTTTCAATTAAAACTGGTAGTTGAGGTTGGCAAACCACGTACGCCCGGGGTTGGGGAACCCGTCGGCGAGGAAGTAGTTTTTGTCGGCAAGGTTGTTGACACCGACTTCTGTCGACAGGCCCTTGATTGGGCGGTACACCGCTTTCAGGTTCATGGTGGTAAAGCCGGCCAACTCAACGGTGTTGGATGCCCATTTGTTGCTGTTGTATTCGGCAAATGCCAACAGATCAACGCTGCCCACCGGGCGATACAACACATGGGCGGTTAGCTTCTGGTTGGGAATATCGGTAATTTTGGTCGATGGGTCGCTAACGTTTTCCAGGTTGGTGTAGGTATAGTTTCCGCCCAGTTCTACCGACAGCGATACAGGGCTGCGTAGACCCAGCTCCACCCCCGATATACGCACCTTGCCCACGTTTTGCATCTGGGATTTCACTCCAGATACATTGGCAACGGACTGAATTTTGTTGGTGATGTCGCTGTAGAACAGTGCCACCTCGGCCTTGGCCGAAGCCCAGGGGCTGCCCTGATAACCCAACTCGTAATTCAGTGCTTCTTCGGCCTGCAAATTGGGGTTTTCGATGTAGGTCGCCATTTTTTGCGAGTAGCGATCGGCCAACGTAGGCAACCGGGTTTTCTTGGCGAGGGTGGCGTACAGCCGAACCGTTGGCCCCCAGTCATAAAATAGCCCAGCCTGCCCATCACTCGCCGACTTCACATCGGGCAGCGTCAGGCTCAGGTTGCTGGAGTTGTAGAGGGTGCTGGGACGCAACTGGTGCTGGCTGGCGCCCAGGGACAGCATCAGTTGCGGGTTGATCTGAATGTTGTCTTCAGCGGCATACGAGACCAACGCATCCTTGAAGTCTTCAATCACCAGCGTGGCGCCTGATGTGTCGTACTTGTTGTGTTGGTCTTCCTTGTAATGCGTCACGAAACGCACGATTTGGGAGTCGAACCGGACCGATTCCAGTTCGATGGAGCCGCCCACGGTTTTGTCGTTGTAGACGCTTGGCCCAGTCCCACCAGTGGTCAACGCCGTGTAGTTGGCGTCCTTGTACATGTTGATCGCGTTGTCGAAGCGATCCTGGTACAGGCGCAGTTTCAGTGTTTCTGCTTTGCCAAGGTCGGTCTTGGAGACGTAGTACAGGCTTTCCTTGTTCCAATACGGCCATTGCCAGTAGCGCGCCGAAGCAGGCACTGTAGAGGGCGGCTGCCCCTTCTCGCCGTTTTGCTTGTAGTAGCTCAGGGCATATTCATCGGTGGTATTGGGTGTCAAGCCCAGTTTGAGGGACATTTTGCTGTCTTTTCGGTAGGCGTTATTACGCGCGCCGCCGTCTTCCGTGGCGGTTGGCACAAAGTCCGCCGATAAGGGGAAACTGTCGCTTTGGATATAAGAAGCACCGGCTTGGAGATACCAAGGGCCTTGGTTGGTGCCCACATTGATCGCCGTTTGCCGTTCACTACCCGATGCCACGCCGACGGAGGCATCTCCCTCGAACGCAGTCTTGGGTTTGCGGGAAATCAGATTAATGGCGCCGCCCAAGGTATTGGGACCATAGGCGACCGAGCTGAATCCCTTGGCCACTTGGATGGCGGCCAGATCGGCCGTAGTGAAGCGGTTCAAATCCACCGAGCCGTCGTAGGGGACATACACCGGGATACCGTCGATAAACAAGCCGACCTGGCGGGAGTCAAAGCCACGAACATAGATCCGCTTTTCGTTTTTGGACATGTTAGAAACCGTGACGCCAGACAGCAGGCCAAGGGCATCTCCGACGTTGTCGCGGTTGAACTGCTTCATCTCTTCGCGCGTCACAACGGACGCTGCTTGGTCTTCCCCGATTTCCCCCACCTGGGGCCGTGTGGCATGGACCGTCACTGTGCCTAATTGAAAGGGGACCGCCCGGGACTCTTTCGATGCACCCACTGCGCCTTCTTGCGCCCAAACGGACGAATCGACCAGCGCCAGCACGACTGCGCTGACCAACACACGGCGCAGCGCCGTACGTGGCAAGGAATTTTTGTATCTGTATTTCATCTTTAGTTTCCTTCGTAATAGCAACTTGTATATATCGATGTGCAAAAAAATATCCCATTCCTAACAGCCACGCTGTACGAGAACACGCCGCACAGGGTAGGAGTTTGGGAGAAAGGATGAGGTCCACCGCCGTAGGCGGAGTTGCCCTCGTTATCAGGCCGGAACGCCGATGATCACGCTGGACGCCTTAAAAATTGCGGAAGCGGACATGCCTTGGGCCAGGCCTAGGTTGTCGCTGCTGGTATTGGTGATGATGGCCGAAACCGAACCCCCGCCAGGCAAGTAAATTTCCACTTCGGTGTTTACGGCGCCAGTTCGCAAGCGCCCCACCGTGCCAGTGAGGCGGTTACGTGCTGAGAACCGGGCGCCCTGGTCATCCGTGACCACGATGATGGACGAGGACTTGATGAGGGCAAAAGCATCCACGCCCACCTTGAGTTCCAGCTCGTTGGTGCTCTCGCGCGTCACGGTGGCCACAATCTTTTGCAAACCCGCTACCTCCAGTTCAATTTCATCGTTAACCGCACCCGAGGTGATGCGGGTGACTTTGCCCTGGAACTGATTACGTGCACTGGTTTTCATACCCAATCTCCTGATTAAAAAATAGTCTTCCGCCAATCCGGCGGCCTGCTGCCCAAGCTGCTGAATAAAGCGCCGGTGCTCCTGGTCAATCACGCGGAAGTTGTCGACCAATTGCTGGCCCCTGCGCGTCAGACTGGTACCTCCGCCCCCTTTGCCCCCCACCGACCGCGCGACCAAGGGTTCGCCCGCCAGGTTGTTCATGGTGTCAATGGCATCCCAGGCGGCCTTGTAGCTCATGCCCATGGCCTTGGCTGCCTGTGTGATCGAGCCGCACGCGACCACCTTGGTCAACAACTCAATACGACCCCGGCCTCCCAGGTTTTCGCCCCCGGCGGTCATCCAGATGGAGCCGTTGAGTTCGATGCCCTTGTTTTCTGCTTGGCTATCTGTCTTCGTGTTCATGAGTCATGTGGGTAGAGGTGGATGGAAAGCAGCTGTAAAAACTGTCGCATTGGCTGCATCCCGGGGCACGTATGTCCGCAATGCCCAATGCCGCACCCAGCTCGGCGTACAGAAAGCGCTTCCAACGCAGATTGTCCGTATTGCGCCGGTACAGGGGTTCAAAGTAATGCTGCAAGAGCCGCGAAACCGACTCCCGTCCATCGAGTTCCAAATCTTCCCACAGGTGTTGATTGCCGCTGCAAGCCACAGCCAGGGCATGGGCCAGCCAGCGTACAGGAGGCTCCACCGCACTGCGTGGCGCATGGGCGAGTAGCAGCGTAACCATGCCATGGAACTCTGCTGGAACATTGGCTTGCACCGTGGCGTACTGCGCAGGGGTCATAGGCTCCAAAGGTTGCAGCAGAGGAAAACACTGCGCAATCATCTCCAGCAGCTCGGCTTGCGGTAGCCCAAGAGTCCAGGCAAAGAGCGGCAGACGCCCCTCTTGCCCGCCCCACATGACTCCGGCAATGGCCCGGTGCAGCAATTTATCCATAGTCGGCCTCCAATTGCAGATTGGCGGTCTCGTTCACGACGGTACCGTGGTGCATGTTCAGCACCTCGTGCCCCAGGGCGTGGGCATCTTCTGGATCGTGCGTGATAAGAACCATGGGTACCTGCAAGCGCTGTTGCAAGCCGTCCAGCTCTGCACGCATACGCCTGCGCAGGGCGGAGTCCAGCGCGGCAAAGGGTTCGTCCAGCAACAAGGCGCGGGGTTCGGCTACCAAGGCTCGCGCCAAAGCCGTGCGCTGGCGTTGCCCACCCGACAGTTCGCTGGGCATTTGATGTGCCAGTGCCTGCAACTCAAACACATCCAGCCAGTAGCTGACGCGCTCGTGGTCGGTATGGGCGTTGGGGTTGCGCCAGCCCTTGTACAGGCCAAAGGCAATGTTCTGACGCACGTTCAGGTGAGGAAACAGGGCATAGTCCTGAAACAAGTAGGCCACCTTGCGTTGTTGGGGGGTCTGGTTGATGCCTGCCGCATGGTCAAACAGCGGTGTGCCATCCAGGCGAATGTGTCCCTGGTCTGGACGAATCAGACCCGCGATGGTTTTGAGCGTGACACTCTTGCCCGCACCGGATGGGCCCAGAATCGCGATGCGTTGGCTATCCGATTGCAGTTGCACCCGCAGCGTAAAGCTGCGCTGACCGGAGCGCAGGGTCTTGGTGATATCCAGATCAAACCGCATGGGAGGCTCTATCCGTGTTGGGCGATGCGCCCAGGTGCCAAGCGCCCAGCCATCAGTAACACGGCAATGCACACGGCTGAGGTGATCAATACCAGCATATTGGCCACGTCGTCTTGACCGGCTTGCACCGCCTCGTAGACCGCCACCGACAGCGTCTGCGTTTTGCCGGGAATGCTTCCGGCCACCATCAGTGTGGCGCCAAATTCGCCCATCGCGCGGGCAAAGGCCAACAGCACACCGGCCAGAATTCCACGCCATGCCAGGGGCAATGTCACACGCCAGAAGATGGCCCACTGCGGCACCCCCAGCACCTGCGCGGCCTGCTCCAGTTGTGCATCGACCGACTCGAAAGCCGCCCGGGCCGGTTTGAATACCAGGGGAAACGAGACGATAGACGCCGCAATCACCGCCCCCTGCCAGGTGAAAATCAAGTGAATGCCGAAGGTGCCCTGCAACCATGCGCCAAAGGCACTGCGCTTGCCCAGCAGCACCAACAGGTAGTAGCCCAGCACAGTTGGCGGCATCACCATCGGCAGCGTCAGTACGGTATCCAACAGGTCGCGCCCCACGAATGGCACCCGCGCCAACAGGTAACCGACTGCCACCCCCAACACCAGTGTGAGTGCGGTCGCCCACGTGGCCACCTTGAGGGAAAGCGCCAAAGCCGACCATACCGAGGGGTCCATCTGTGTCCCGTGGGGTTGACTTAGGGCTTTTGGAAGCCGTGTTTGTCCAGAATCACTTGTCCGACTGACGACAGTACATAGTCCACAAAACGTTTGGCTTCCTCGGCGTGGGTGCTGCCGCTGGTGCGGGCAATCGGGTAGCTGATGGGCACATCCAGTGGCACCATGAATGCCACACGCACCTTGTCTTTCATGGTGGCCGCATCGGTGCTATACACAAATCCGGCATCCACTTCACCGCGCGCCACATAGTCCAGCGACTGGCGCACGTTCTGGGTATTGATGGCTTTGGCCTGCACGGCGGGCCAGAGCTTGGCAGCTTCCAGCGCATGCTGGGTATAGCGCCCCACGGGAACACTGGCGGGCACGCCAATAGCTACTTTTTGCACGCCCGCTTGTGTGAGATCGTCCAGCTTGGTGAGGAGCAGCTTGCTGTCGCTGGGGACGACCACCACCAGCGTGTTGCGCACAAAGTCCTTGCGATCCATCGGCGCCACCAGGTTTTGTTTAACGGCTGAGTCCATGGTCTCCTGATCCGCCGAGGCGAATACATCCACCTGGGCGCCTTTGGCCATTTGCTGCAGCAGGGCACCGGACGCACCAAAGTTGAGCGAGACCTTGGAACCAGGGTACCGGGACTCGTAACTCTGGGCCACTTCCTTGAACGCGTTGGTCAAGCTGGCCGCAGCGGACACGGTGATCTCTTCTGCACGGGCTACGGTACTGCCCCAAATCAGTGCGGCGGTGAATGCGAGTCGGATCAGTTGCTGGGGCTTCATGGATAGCAAGCAGATGAAATGAATGGTTTAAAACGCGTAATATACAACATGACATAACGGTTCTCGGAAGCCTGCTTGCGGGTTTCACAAAGTCTCAGGAATGTTCCGAATAACTCACAAGGCTTTATTGCGCTGATTGTTGGTGCACCAAATGGCCGCCCTGACGACCATGATTGGACGGTTTTTTCAGCGCCAATGGTCATTTTTAACCTCATATGAAACCGGTAGGTTTATGGTGTGTGCCATCCAACACGATGAACAGCTGCAGTTGCGTCATGCCGGGCATCCTCTTCTGAATGCAAGTAGATGCTGGTAGTGCTGATATTGGCGTGCCCCAGGTTGTCACGCACCACCTTTAAATCAGCTTTCTCGCTGAGATGACTTCCTGCGGTGTGGCGCATCCAGTGCGTTGAGGCTTGTTCAATGTGGGCGGCGGCCGCTTCAAACTCCGGCCCTTGCAGGCGAAGCCTGGCGGCACTGGCGCGAAATACGCCTTTGACTACTTCATGAATTCCGCTGCGCGCCATGGGTTTGCTGGAGCCGATGATCGGAATGACCAAGGGGGTGTTTTCTCCCTGCAGCGGAAGCTGACATAGGCCACATGCTTTTCGGTACATGACCAGTTCGGTCATGAGTTCACCGGTGATGGGTACCAGCCGGGTTTTACTGCCCTTGCCAGTGACCTCCATCCACCAGCGCTCATGCCCGTCAGATCCGCGTCGGCTAAACATCCCGCCCATGGTCGTGCTGCAGACTTCGGAAACACGCAAACCACCGACATACAACAAAGAAAAAAGCCAACGGCTGCGCGCCGCCTGGAGCCGTTCGCGGTCGGTGGTGACCGGCATAGCCTGGATGGTGGCCTTCACGACATCCCAATGCTCCATGGGCAAAAACCGGCTGACACGGGGCGGTGCCAACTTGCGTTTGCGCCGACTCAGCGATAAAGGGTTGCCGGCCAGGTAGCCCGCCTCGACCAGCCATGAGAACAGGGCATTCAGAATGGACAAGGCCTGACGCTGGCTCGACGGACCCAAAGGCCCAGCGAACGGTCGCCAACGGATCGAATCCCGTGCGGGCTTCTGGCCAGGCTCCATGACCCAACGTTCAGCAGGTTGTGGATCGGTCAAGAATCGCTGATAAACCAGCAAATCCTCATGTGTCAGGTCCGACAGTGCCACGCCATGTTGCAGCGTGCACCACAGCAGGAGTCTTTCGGCTTCTTTGCGATAACTTGCTAGCGTGGCGGGCGAATCCGCATAGCGCGCCAGCCAGGCTAAAACGGCTGACCGATCGTCGGTGGCCGATAGTTGTGAACCAGATTGCGCACGATTGCGCCCGTGACTGCCATCCACCTGAGTCGCGATGACCATTTGATCCAACGGAACGAGTGAATGCATGGTGAGCTACGCGAAGAATGGAGCAAGACCTCATATTATGGACATTAGATTAATTATGTCCATAGATCAATCAATAAATCATCAAATGCAACGTAATACGTTGTATTATTTATTGTGCATTTTCAGGAAATCAGCATGGAAACCCAAGAAATCACAGAAAAACGGCTGTTAGCCGAAATTGAAGCCCTTCGTGCACAGTATTCCGATACGCAGGATCTGTACCGCGAAGTGTGCGTCATCCTGTTTTTCCGTCACGGAATTACGCCCACGGCCAATAAGCTGTACCAGTTGGTTCGCAAAGGCAGCATGAGTGCGCCAGCCGACGCCCTCAACCGATTCTGGGAAACCCTGCGCGAAAAGAGCCGCCTGCGTATAGAGCACCCTGATTTGCCAGAAACTTTGCGCGATGCGGCCGGGGAGATGGTGGGCGCGCTGTGGCAACGCGCACAGTCCGAGGCAAAGAGCACTCTCAGTACGCTTCAGGAAGAGTCCGAGGCCAGTGTCCAGGCCGCGCAAAGCGCTGCTGAAGATGCATTGCAAAAACAGAAAGCCGCCGAGGCTGCATTGGACTCAGCTCGCCAAGACGGATTAGGTCTGCAGCAACAGGTAAACGAATTGCAGGCAGGCCTGGCGCGGGCACAAGGGGAATTGGCCGCACAACAGCGCCAGATTGACCTGTCCATCGCGCAGCGCCAGGAACTACAGCAGGCCCTATCCACCGCTAGGGATCAGTTCACCCGGGAATTGGAGCAACAGCGCACGGCCAGCACAGCGGCCGAGGAGCGTCATGCTGCGGACACGAAGCGCATGCTTCTGGATATCGACCGTGAGCGAGTCCAGTCAACCAAGATTCAAAAGGAGCTGGAACAGTCTCGCCGAACGCTGTCTGAACAGGTGGAGGAACATCGGAGGCAAGTCGCTGAGCGACAAACACAGGTTGAAGCGCTTCGCCATCGCAATGGTGAACTCGACGGCATTGTTGTTGAATTGCGGGCCCAACGCGATCAGATAGGGCGGGAAATTGACAGCTTGAGACGGGGTCTCCTCGTTTTCAGTGCAATAAGTGACGGTACGAAAAGCTAGCACTG
>ERZ724520.1040-NODE-1040-length-14393-cov-26.112638_pt1 | contig 14393 bp, 14 predicted proteins | sample MGYA00376053_ERZ724520 | MGnify/ENA primary metagenome ERZ724520 (study PRJEB28724, sample SAMN07190886) | activated sludge metagenome | isolation source: activated sludge of sewage treatment plant in Hong Hong | place: USA: Christiansburg, Virginia | collected... | reverse complement strand
CCGATAGAAGAATCATCTGTTTCATAGTAATGTCATTTTAAATTGCCACCAACGTTCAGGGCTTGGCGTTGTTGGGGAATTCAATGTTCGTCAAGCCCGGAACTGAAGCTAAATTTATAATTAAAAGTTGATTTTGAGAACTAAAGTTCGGCGATGTTCGTCTGCTGGAACCGAAGCTGATAGCGAACTACAGCCGAAGTTACAATGTCAAGCCCCAATAACGCCAAACCCCATGTTGTGCGTAGTTATTTTTTGTCAAGCTGGTCGATGTTATAAATAATTGATGTCTTTATTTCTGAATATGGTTGTACTCGTCTGTAATAACCAAAAAGCTGAATTCCGTTTCCTACAAGTTTTTTATTCTCTTCGCTGTCAAACAAACTCATATTTTCAAAAAGAGTCCCACCACAATTTACTTGGTCAATTACTTGAACTATTTTGTCAGAGTAATTATTGTCGTTTGGATTAAAGTCACCCGAAACATTCTTAATCACTTCCAATTTGTAAAACATTTTGGTTTTCTCTTTTTCAGGATTTCCACGAACACACAAATAGCGTATCTCTTTTGTTTTGTTATTTGTCAGCCGAAACAAATACAAAGGATTTTCGTGAAGATATTTGTTAAGAGCGTCTGATTTTTCTTTGTCTGTCTTAGATTGAAAGTCTTTGTCGACCTTGTTTAGAATTAATAATGGATCGTAAAAAAATACACTAATGCTGTCGTCGCCATTTATGAAATTGTCAATATTCTTTGTCTGCGAAAAGGCAAAGTTTGTCAAAATTAAAAGTGTCGTTAAGAAGGTTGCTATTTTTTTCATTTTGAAAGAGGGTGTCGGTTTATAATTACGCACAACGTTCAGGGCTTTGCGTTTGTGGTGGAATTTGAAAAACTGTCAGCCCGTTACTGAAGTTAAATGTATAAAAAAAAGTTCATTGTTTATTTTTTAGCTGATAGCATTGCGTCAAGTTAGGTACAACTGCTGCCAGCTGTTTAAAAGTTGAAGATTGCGTTACAGTCCGCCACCATAACGCTAAACCTCTTGTTGCACGTAGTTTTCATTTATTTAAAACTTTATAAGTTGTTGGAATAATGGAGATAAATCTTTACTTGAATTTACTTTGTTATTTACTGAAAGATGTCCTATAATACTTTCTCCGTTTATAATCCCATAAAATATATATTGAACGAAATTATAGTCTTGTTGTGTTGTACAAGTTTGTCTGTAAGCTTTAACCTCTTTGTCACAAACAAAAAACTTAACTTCTTCTTGCTTAAATTTTTTCATTTGCTTTTTCATTTGGCCGGGGTAACTTTCAAAATTTTGCCTTGCAATTTCTTCAGTGTCAAAACTTGACCAAGATAAACTTGTCCCATTGTAACAGCTTATTTGTCCATCAAGTCGTCCTTTATTCCATTTAGTGATATGTGCACTAAAAGAGCAACATTTTGATTGGTCTTTGTCGTCGCAAATTCTAGGTATTTCATAAAGTTTAGAACAGAAATAAAATGAGTTTGTACTCTGTATGTCAATATTTGTTGTGTCGTAAATTGGTGGTTGTATTGAATCTTTACCTTGTGAGTTTTGTCCAAATGAAAATGACGCTTTAAAAGCAAGAATCAAAATAAATAAATATTTCAAAGTATAAATTTTAGTTGTCAAATTAGAGGTATCAAAAAATTACGTGCAACGTACAAGGCTTTGTGCAGTTGTGGAATTTTATAACTGTCAGCCCGGTACAATTGTTAAATTAAAGATATAAAGTTGATGTTACAAATAATTGTTCAGTAGTATTCCGTCAAGCCAGATATGTAGCTGAATAAAGATTTGTAGTTGATTGCTTATTCGTCAAGCCACAATTGCACAAAACCTCTTGTTGTAGGTAGCCCTATCTCCTTACATTCTTAACCTGTTACCAATTGTTGGGTTGTGTCCAAGAAGCGTTGGGCAAGGCTGGCTCTAATGCAAGGTTGGGTAATGTGTGTTGGCTTTTGTGTGCCTTGCATAAGTGCCTGACTTGCTGAGTGGGCTGTCTTTGTGAGTGCAGAGAGCATATTTGTTGAAGCGGATTAAAAAATTACGAAAGCGGTCGGTAATTATGTCAATGCGGATTATAATTATATAAAAGCAGTCGGTAATTATTTCAATGCGGTCGCCAATTATATGATTGCGGATAAAAATTTTGTCAATGCAGTCGTCCATTTTGTTAATGAGAACGCTAATTATAAAAAGTGGGGCTGCAATTATATCTTTTGTCGTCAAGGAATATGTTTAGCAGTTAGGGATTATGATAAAGGGCTCCACTGTGTCGGCAAAGCCCTTTGTAATAAAATGTTAAGCTTTTGCCCTTTTAAATTCAATACTGCTGATTTGTGCGTATTGGGGGCTTGTTGAGTTGTAGACTGATTTTACATAGGCTTTAACATCTAATGCTATGTCAACCAAGCCTGTTGTGTCGGCATAAAGTGTATTGTCCCTGCTGATACGGCTATTGCTCCAAGCAGTGTTTTCATTTACAACGTTGGTATTTGCTGTTTTAAGTTCAGCCAAATAGGTTTGCAATGTTGCAACTTTTAGTTCTGTTTCATTGGGGTTGTATTCTGCATGAGAACTAACTAATTCTATTAAACCATTGAAATGCTCTACCAAATTATCATAACTCTGTTGAGAAGATGATGCAGCCCCCTTTGATTCTCCTAAAGGAGGAAGATCTGTTGCAACTGGTTCAGTAGTTGTAGAACCTTTCGCCCTTTGTCCTTGCAGTTTTCTATTGATGGCTCTTGCACCCTCTACAACGCTATCTGCAACACCTGAAACAGATAAGGCATTTACAATTCTTGTACCCAATGCTTTTAAGGTTGCAAAGGATTCTTTTCTTGCATCGGTGGCATTGTCGAAAGCGGTTTCTTTTGCTTTGCAATCAGTAATTGCTGCTTTAGCTGCTGTTAATAGTGTTTGAAGATTGGCAACTTTTAATGCATCTCTTGAAGGGTTGTAGGTTGCACCATAGCCTATACAAAATGAAATCAAGGTTTCAAAGTTGGCTACGTTTTTTGCGTGTCCTGTTTCTGATGTTGATAGCATGCTGTTAATGGTTAAGGAATGAATGAATATTTTTTACACTATAAAATTAAGGAAGATTGCATAAAAAAACAGGGTAGCTATTTGCTGCCCTGTTTTTTCTCAAATTTTAGTTACTTAGTTTACAATAATTTGTTTTGTTTGTTTATACTTTCCTTTTGATACTTGAATTAAATATTGCCCTTTTGGTAGATTTGCGACACTTAAATTAAATGTGTTCTGTAGATTTTTATATGACCAACTTCTTCTTTTTGTACCTGTAACAAAATCTATTAAATCTATTTTAATATTTTCTTCTTTTTTCAAAGCTTTTACATCTGCGGTTTCGTTATTGATAGTTACATTCAAAACATCACTGGTTGGGTTAGGTGATGCTGAAATTCTGAAACCATAATTTAGCTGAACAGGAATAACCATAGAAACAGTATTAGCACCGCATGAGGTTGTTTTTGTTAAGTTTAGTGTATAGTTACCCTCACCATCGTTAAAGTAAAGGTAAATGGTGCTTCCACTAAACAAAGAAACATTACCACCAGAATTTGGGGGAGGGGTAAGCGTCCAAGTATAAGTTGGTGCAGGTGATTCAGATACATATTCTGATGCCATAAAATAATATTGCTCACCAGTGTACGCTACATTCATAATAGTGTTTTGAATAGGGTCGAATGGACCAGAAATGTATGGCAATAATGGACCAGCAGTAAGGTTACGGACTATGGTAAGTGGTGTAATTCTGCCACAAATGCCCTCTATTAAAGCAGATAATGTAAAAGGTCCATTATTGGTTTTAACAATTGTTGCTTGATTCCCATTTGTGGTCAAACTAACGGTTCTTCTTGGAAGTGCAGTCCAAGTAATTGGTATTCCTCCATTAGGAAGTCCAGTAAGTGTAAATATTTCACTCGTGCAAACTGGGTTATTGCCAGAAATTACAAGGTTGTTAGGGCAAACCTTCATGCAATTTGAAGCAGGGTTTTGGTTTTCAAATATCCAATCAGTGTTATTCTGTGTATAAGAGACATGTAATTGATTTAGTTGTGGTGCAAAATAAGTTGCTACTTGTGCAGGGTTGTGACAGTTTACAATATCACAAATAACAGATCTATAATATTGGGTAGGGTTATCAAATGCTAAAGAGCTTACAGTAGGAACAAAACAAAATCGAGGTTCATTAACAGTTGCTGTAATCCAATTACCTAATCCATCTTGTAATTGTTGGTTAACTTCATCAATATTAAAACCAAATTCATTTAAATCATATACCCCTCCAGGAGCATTATCTAATGCTAACATTCCAGAAGCAGCATTAACATTACATTTAAGTATATAGGTATTGGTTGTAAATAACCCCCAGAAAAGTTTACGTTGTAAATAGACATCACCTTTAAACAATATACTGCCGGCACTTTGAGGAACGGGCCATACACCAAAATCAAAGAAAAGGTTTGTTTTAGTTGAAATAAGCGACAATGGCAGTTGTATTAATAGCGAATTGTTGTTAATTGGTATAGTACCTTGTGTTGGAATTTGAGTAATATTTATGATTCCACCAATTGATGCTACAAAAGAACGCCACATACCACCAAAGTAAGTCCAACTCTTTTCACCATAAATTGACATAAGCTTGCTATTGTCATCAAATTGAAATGAACCATTGCATGAGCCATTAGAAAGTGTTACATTTCTACAATTAACTGGCCATCCCATATTGTTTATTTCAGTCATGAAGCTATTATGAACAGTGTTGTCTGACGCCAATGTATAAGATAAGGAACTATAAAAGCCTGCGTTATTAGATTGTAAAAGATAGCGTTGTATTAGCATTTGTTTTGCTGCTGGACTATTAAAAGTATTTAATGCATTTACCGCATCTGGAAACATATCTGTCCACTGAATAAATGGAAAGTTGCCTCCTGCGTTAATCACTTTCCATGGTTCTATATATTGCACCAATGCTTGATAGCCAACTGGTACATTTGCACCATTGTGTGGTGCATCATGACTTATGAATAAACGAGTTTCATGGTCTATATTATTTTGTTCCATATCCCTTAAGGCATAGCGAACCACTAAACCACCCATGCTTAAACCAATAATTATATTATCTTGCCTTACACCGTTCAAAACAGTTTTTCGGTCGTTTACAATTTCTATTACACGTTGTAATAAGAAAGCATTGCGTTGTATATAATCTGTTCCGTTTTGCCAGTTTAAGAAGATGAGATCATATTCACTAATATCATCTAAATCGTTGTTGAGGGTAATTGCATTTGTTGCGAAGTCAGGGTTATTAATATCTCTGTTTATTATATCTACTAACCCGCCATTTGAATTGAACCTAAATCCATCATCTGGGTCAAAACCCTCTACCACAATTAATGGTCTTCTTATTTCTCCTGTATTATTATCTCTTGCTAAATCTATGGTTATATCACCTTCGCCTAAAATACCTAAGTAAGGTCTAGTAGCAATTACTTCTTCATTTGTTGGAGGTGTAAAGCCTGTACCATAACGAGCCTGTATACTAGCTGGATCGACATGTACTGCTAATTTTGTATGCCCATACTTTACTGTATTATCAGTATAAGTTATTTGTACGTTTACATTGTATAAGCCTGCAAAATTATAATGAATAGTAAAAGCATTACCAATACTAACTGTTTGATAGTTTCCTGTACCAAAAGCATCTATTTGAATGCTACTGATGGTTTTACCAGTATTACCAAAAAACAAATCGTTTCTAAAAATGAATTGATTGTCGCCTGTAATTGCTTTTTGTCTAGTAGTTGCTATTGCGAATAAATCATTTGTCAAATATGGGTTGCCGCTTCTACCATTTACATCATACAGTTGATTGTTGCTTATATAAAATTGGTTGTTGTTTACACCATCGGGATTAATTGTTTGGTAATTATAATACATAGTTACAAAACTTATTGGGTCGCCCATTATTCCGTATTGGCTAAAGCGTTTGTTTAGTGTATCTAAATACAATAAACCTGATGTTGATGTTATTTGCTGGCTATATAAACTACTATAAAGCATACGCCAATCAGTTAATGAGGTATAGTTGCTATCATGCAATGATAAACCTGTATAGTTATCAAGATTTTGAAAATCTATACCATAATCTCTTAACAAGCCTGTAGTTATGGGGGTTTTGTTTATGTTGGCATAGAGATAGTTCATTTTGCCATAGAAACTGGTAGTGTCATAGCTTTGGGATTGAGAAGTTAAGGCATAGAAAAATACGCCCATAATAACGCAGATAATTTTTTTCATGATTTATTATGTTTTACTGTTTAATAGTATTTTATGTCGAAACGACCTTCGGTAATATTTAATGTATCACAATTAGGAATTGGCATTTTGCAATTAAATGTGCCAGATATTATTTTGTTTGTTTTATCTAATTTGGTTAATACTACTGAACCAATTGTTGAGTAAGAATTTATTACATTACTTCCTAAATATCCAAGACAGTTTTTATTTGTACTCATACCTATTATTCTGTAACCTGGAGCAGGGTTGTCTATTTGATACATCATACCTTCTTGGAGATTCCCTCTAATTGTGATTCCAATCCTTTCGAAATAATTTGCATCACCCGAACTAGCAGAAATTGCTAAAGTATCATTTGTAACATTGCCAGCCATGGTATAAATACCACTTTTTGCTATTTGAGGTACTCCATTTTTTAAATATGCAAAAGTGTTAGCACCAGTTCGTGTAGCATTTGGTAAACCATAAGGATTGTCTGGTTTAGAATCAGTATCTTTTTTGCAATTGATACTAGTAGTGACCAGTATAATAAGTAATAAAAGTAAAGTAGTGTTTTTCATGATTATTTTCTTTATTATGACAGAATGGAATTAAGTTTTGCTGCTTGCTTTCATGTTACCAAATAGTTATTTCCAGAATCGAGGATATTATTCTGTGTATAGGTGCAAGCAGGCTCTTTTGCAAGGTTGGCTTCTGTGCATTGGCTTTTGTGTGCCTTGCAAATGTGCCTACTTGCGAAGCGTTGGTTGTTTGGTATTTGCCTTATAAAAATTTAGTTTAAGGCTGATTTTATCCACGAAGCGTTAGGGTTACCTACAACGGGCAGGGCTTTATGCAGGTTGGGAATTAGTATTCCGTCTGCCGATAACCACTGCTGATTGAAAATATGTTGTTGAAGCTAAGAACTAAAGCTGATAGTAATTCGTCTGCTGGAACTGAAGCTGGGATTTGCAATTAGCTGATGTTACAAGGTCAAGCCCAACTTGCATAAAACCCAATGTTGCCTGCAGTATTTATTTCCCGTCAATCTTTTTGTCTAAGTCTTGCAATAATTCGTCTGTGTCAGATTTATAAAGAACGTTCCTTTCTTTTGGTTGCCTACCTTCTGTTTTGTCATAGTACCAAAATGAAAATGTTACTTTATAAGAACCAACGGTGCTTATTTCAAACGGTCGATAATTGTCATAAATCTTTTCAATTATTTTTTTCTTTGAAGAGTGAGGATTATTCACTCCTTGTACAAAATAAAATGAGCTGTCTGTGTCAAAAATAATGTTCTCATTAAATGAAATACTTTTAAATTGATAAATATTGTCAACTGTTAGCAAGACAGAATCTTTGACATTGTACTCATTATAGAATATCTGATACTTGTTATTTTGAAAATAGTATGAAATTTCGCTTTTGCTTTTTTCATCTTCTTGTCTGTAAACCCTTGTTAATAATGTCTTGTTTACAACTTCTGAAATATTTCCTGTGGCAATCTTTTTTACTTGTAATGTGTCGATAGTTTTAATTTTCCATTGACAGTAATTCTGATTATATTCTATTGACTTTTGTGTAGATTTTATTTTGTCAGCATTTGCTATTGCATATTCCAAAAGTCTTAAAGTTATTGATGGCGTAAATTGTCTACTTACTTCACGAATTATCAAAGAGTTTTCTTTTAAGAACGGTTTTGATTTTTCTGTGTCCCACGTTTGAATTATTGAGCCATCGTCAAAAGAAAGAAAATAATCAGGTTCACAATCGCCAACGTAATAATGATTAAAGTCAATGAAAATAGGCTTTGTATAGCCTAACTGCTGACATAGTTTGTTTGCTAATTCGCCAATAATCCAACTTTTTTTAATTTCTTCATATTGAAAGCCTGTCTTGATTCTAACCTTTACGTTCCCAAAATCTTTTATCATCCAAAAGTCTTGGTGTCCAAACGCAATGTTGGAAGTAAGAATAAATAATAATGTTAGAAGTTTGAAGTGTCTCATAATATTGCAGGCAACGGACAGGGCTTGCCGAAGTACGGGAATTAGTATTCCGTCAGCCCGGTACCGATGATGATTGAAAAACTGAAGATGAAGATAACAACAAAAAGCTAAATAGATAATGTCCAGCCCGATATGAAGCACAATAGAATTACAAAAAGCTGAAGATAACTTCCGTCCGCCCGTATTTTGGCAAACCCCCTGTTGTACGTTCGCCCTTCTCCTCGGTCATCTACAATGTGGGTCTGTGTCCAACCGCAGAGTGTTGCCTGTGCGTTGGCACAAGGCAGGCTCTTTTGCAAGGTTGGCTTTTGTGTGTCGGCTTTGTGTGCCTTGCAAATGTGCCTGACTTGGTGCGTTGGCTAGTTAATTCCTCTTGCCTGATTTGCTAAATTAATGTTTTCAACGTTTGGTCTTAATGTGTGGTTCGTCGGCAATTGTATCTTATCAAATGCAAGTGCTTGGAATTTCCTAAAGCCTGAATCTAAACCGACTTTTTCCAAATACTCCATTTTTGTTGTGTTGATTAATATATTAAAATCTGTGTCAAAATATATTAATGAGCGGTCATAGGCAGTATGATGTAAAGCACAAAGACTTATTCCATTTCCAATTTCGTCAGTTCCTTTTTCGTGTGAATGAGGAACAATATGAGCCGCTTCTATAAGTTCTAATCCAATGCTGCACATTGCACATTTATTGTTATAAGCCTCATAAACGATTGACTTAAATCTTGGGTCTCGTTTATATCTGGTGTGGGTAATTGTCAAATGTCCTTCGGGGAAGTCTGCAAAACCGTCTAAGTTATTTGCGTTTAATGAGTCTGATTCGTTTACTAGTGCAACTAATTCTGTGTCGTCAAGTAAATGAATGTTTTTTAAATTTTCAAGATACAAACCCAAATAATCAGGCAGAAAACTTATTACTGATTGACCGTTTGTATCTCTGTAAGTAGCTATCTTACTTATTGCTGCTTGTTTTTGAACTGAAAATCTAGAGTATAATGAAATGGTTTGTCTTTGATTAAATCGGTCTCTCATTAAGTATGGATTCCAAGCAGTAAAAACTTTTTCATCTGCAAAGTATCCGAGAACAATTACTTCTGTTTTTGAATTTAAAGCGTCATTGAAGTTGCCAGTTTTTGCAATTTGAATTCTACACTCATCTTGGTTTCCTCTACCATCTCCTGATTCGTGAACATTTTTAATGAGTACATAAAATGTCTTTTTGTTTATTGAAAATCTATAAGGATTATTTCCATCAATAAAAACAACGTTGTCAGAATACAAACGTAAACTATCAATTAATAGATACTTGAGGTCTGAATGATTTAAGATTATTGTATTTCTTACACTCATAGTTTGAAGTATTGTTTTTTAATTTCTTTGGCAAATTGAAAAGCAAGTAATGGTGGTACTGCATTTCCTATTTGTCTCCATTGTTCTTTAAAGCTACCAATGAAAATATGTTTATCCTCAAAAGACTGAATTCTTTTAATTTCATTTATTCGTAAAAATCTATTTTTCCAATGAAACGGACCCATATTATTTGAATGACTTGCTTGTATTGTCCAAGAAGGTCTATCGGGTGAAAGTTTCAATAAAAAAGACCAATATCTTGAACGCCATACAAAAATTGGTTTTGGATGATTTCTTTCTTTTGTAAAATAAAGATAATTGTCTCCTGCTGGAATTTTCTTTAATATTTCCTTGTGTTTAGAACCTGCCTCCATTTTAGAATCTTCGGGCAAATCAAAATCTATGTCATTTAAAATGTCGCCGCAAGTAACCCACCTTTTTAATTTTGTTTCAGCATTTGGCTTTTCAGTATGGGTTTGCTTTGGAAAAGTAAAATCTGCCATACTTTTTTTGATGCCAATACAAATAAACCTTTGTCTTGTTTGTGCAACTCCAAAGTCTGCCGCATTAACAACGTTATGAAATATTTTATATCCAAGTCTTTCGCTTTCTGCTTCAACTAGTTCTAATGCAGTTTTATGAGGTTTGAATACAAAGCCGTGAACATTTTCAAAAAAGAAAAATTTGGGTTTTAAATCTTGAACTGCTCTAAAATAATTAGATACTGTCATAAAACCATCTTCGTCATTTATTCCTCTTTCTTTTTCCTTTCTATAAAATCTTGATTTTGAAAATGGGGGACAAGGCGGACCTCCAACTAATCCATCAATTTCTTTGTGTGTTTTTTTGATTTTCTTAAAGTCTATATTTTCAATTGTATCACAAACTATTTCTGCGTTTGGGAAATTAGCTTTCAACGATTCACAAGCTCTATCCCAAATATCACTTGCAAAAACAGTCTCAAAACCAGCTTTTTCAAAACCAAAATCAATACCGCCAACTCCTGAAAAAATACTTACAATTTTGGGTTTCATTAAATATTAGAAATTAAGTGGTTTACCATTGCTTTACCAAGCAATGCTGGAACAGCATTGCCAATTTGTTTTTGTACTGAACGTCTAGTTCCTACAAAATGGTAATCCTCTGGGAATGTTTGAATGGCTGCACTTTCGGGAACTCTTAATCTTCTGTTGTTCCAATGAAAAGGACCAACCCAAGGACCAGGTTGGGCAGCAATTGTCCAAGATGGTTTGTTTGGATGAAGTTTTAAAAGGAAATTCCAAAATCTTTTGTTCGCCAAAAATTTGGGGTTTGGATGTCCGCTTCTTTCTGATAAGGCAAAATAATTTTGCCCTGGGGGAATTTGCTTTAATTCTTCATCGTAAGTTTTCCCTGTTGTTAATTCTTCGGGTTCAAAATATTTATCATTGTCAAATTTTCCAATCCAGTCAATCACATTTTCATAAGGTAAAAGGTTACTGTTCATCATTATTTCAATTTCTTCTCCGTGAGTTTTAATAGGATTGCCGATTATACTCTTTTTTGATGCAATAAAAAATACTCTTTTTCTTTTTTGGGGCACTCCAAAATCTTGAGCATTCGCTCTATAAACAATAAATTTATAACCTAATTTATCAATAGCTTCTGTCAAGTCTGAAACAGCATTCGCATTTTTTGGGTGCATCAAACTCTCTACATTTTCCAATAAAAAACCATCAGGTTTTAATTCTTCAACAATACGCAAGTATTGTCCAATCATATTTCGAGGGTCTTCGCTTCCAAGTCTATTTTTATGCGTAACCCAGTAACCTGCTTTAGAAAAGGGTTGACAAGGCGGACCGCCAACTAGAATAAGTTTTTCTGGTTTATTCTCTTTAATTATTTTGGTATAATCCGAAGCAGTCATTTCTTTTATGTCTCTGTGAAAATGTTTTGAATGAGAAAAATATTTATTTGCTTTCATCGTAGCAACACTATCTCTGTCAAAATCTAAACTCGAAATAACTTTAGAACCTGCCAATTGAGAACCAATGTCCAAGCCTCCTGCACCAGAGAAAAATCCAATTGTTTGAATTTTACTATCAATGATTTCTTCAATTTTATCGTTTACGGTGTAGCTTTTTTGATTATACTTTATGCCAATAAATTCTTTCTTTTGATGAATGATAAAATCATCCTCAAAAAGTCTAATCTGCGGTTCTTCAACCAACATCAATGATTCTTTTGGGAATTTATATTGTAACATATTAGTGCTTGTCGTTTTTAATTAAATATTTTACTTTCTGTTCTGCTAAATGAAAAACTTCTTCATCTACATTTTCTGCATAGACCTTGTTTGCAAATTTTTCACTCAACAATTCCGTTTTCATTTTTTCTAAATCGAGTGAAAATATTTTACAAAAAATTGGTAGTTTCTTTTCGTCAAAACTTCTTTTGCCAGTCTCAATTTTACTAAGATTAGCAGAATCCATATCCAGCATTGCAGCAAGTTTTGTCAAAGTCCAATCTTTGTCCTTCCTTAACTGTCTTACTTGGTCTCCAAAATTTTCCATTTCTGATTTGATTTAAAAATCTTGTCAATTGATGACAAATATAAGTTCTAGTTTTTGTTTACTGCCAAATATTTGCGAATATTTTTAGCAATTTCTGTCTTATGGGTGGCGGGTGGGCTTTGGTGTTGAGTATTGTTATTCGCTGATGTATTTAGTTGAAGCCGATAAGAATTCCGTCCGCTCGGGTGGGTGGGCTGTGTGTTGGCACAAGGCAGGCTCTTTTGCAAGGTTGGCTTTTGTATGTCGGCTTTGTGTGCCTTGCAAATGTGCCTGACTTGGTGCGTTGGGTCGTGTCGGCAAAGTCTTGGATGTTCAATTGTTTGCAGGATGTTCAATAGGGTGACGTACAACGTCCCAGGCTTTACGTTGGCAGGACGGCTTTAGACGTCCTGCTTGGAACTGGCGTTGATTAAAGATATGTAGATACAAATAAATTCTACTGCTCAGTAGCGTTCGGTCAAGCCCAGTACAAAAGCCAAATTGAAATACAAAAGTTGAGAGGCTTGACCCGTCAGCCCTGCTGACGTAAAACCTTTTGTTGTGCGTTCGTGCATTTTGATTGAGTTAGTTGTTCTCATAAACGAAAGAATACCATTCATGTACAAATATCCCATGTTTTAAAGGGGACTTGAAAATTAAAAGTATTTCAAAGTCATTTGAATTAGTCAATTGTGCTGCTTGTCTAATATCTTGAGTTTTGAAAAATATTTCTATAAATGGAATAAAATTTTCATTGTTTGGTGCAGGCATCATTTCTAGAATAGGATAATTATGAGTGGGTATTTTTTGTCCTATTAAATGCTGTAATGAATTTATTTTAGCTGCAGTTTCATTAAGTGTCATAATGTTTAGTTTAAAGTATACTGTATAAATCCACCAACACCAACTGAACCAGTTTTTACAATTGTCCCATTTAAGTATATGTTCAATGTTATATTTGGTTGAGGTGTAGATGTAACATTAGATACGGCTGTCAAAACAACTTGTCTGGGTTTTGCAGCTTTGTTTTTAAATGTAATTTTCCAATTGTTAGCAACATTCGAAAGAATTGTCTGACTTGCACCTTCGTCCAAATATGTAATTTGGGAAAAGCTTCCACTTGTCGCTTTTGCTTCAAGTGTAATTTCATCTCCATCTGATGTTGCACTGTTTTTTTTGCAAGAAATAAATAAAATACAAACTAATAATACTGGTAAAAAAACCTTTTTCATGTGATAAAATTTATAGTTTAAAAATAAAGTTTCGTTTTGCATGACGCACAACGTCCCAGGCTTTGCGAAGGTGTGGCATTAGATTTGCGTCCTGCTTGGAACTGTCGTTTGTTATTATTTTAAAGTTGAAGTTAAGTACTTAGCTCGGATTTATTCTGTCAAGCTGAGAACTAAAGTTTGGCTTTTTACTTTTGTTGAAGTTTAGATTCGTCTGCCACACTTTTGCAAAACCTTATGTTACATGCCGTACTTTTTCGCTTCGTTATTGTGCTTCCTCAAGTGTTTGTTAGAAGCAGATTTTTATTTGTTTTAGTCTTCAATATTTCACTTATTAAAAGTAAAATTTTCAATTAGTAAAGTTGACTTTAGCTAAGGTAACAATCCGTTGCTTCCGCTGCTTCGGCTTTGTTGTATTTGTTTGTAATCGTTACTTAAGAATAATCGTTTGTAGTCAGCTTCTTGTCCAAAGTTGAGTAATAGCAATACTTCGTACTGACTAAGCTTTAAATAAATTTTGCTTTTTTCTTGTTGTTCATTGTTGATGAAGTCGAAGCAAGTGTCCACTTTAATAACGACTGCATTATTTATAATGATGTCAAAATTGAGTTGTCCAATAACATTGTCATTGTAAAAAATGTCAACTAATTTATTTGTTTGAACAGTAAAACCAGCTTGCTGAATATCGTTTGTCAATGCATTAATGTAGAAAGATTTGTCGAGCCCAAAGGGTAGGACTTTAGCTACATTAAAAAATGATTGTAGAATAGAAGCTGTAATATTTTTATGAAGCAACTCCATTTTAAAGGTTTTTTCCGTTGGTTCTTGTCGCCTCCGTTTCAACTACTACGTTGTTTGCATTTGTATGGCATGTAACGTCCCAGGCTTTGCGAAGGTGTGGCATTAGATTTGCGTCCTGCTTGGAACT
>ERZ724520.1034-NODE-1034-length-14442-cov-7.077362_pt1 | contig 14442 bp, 11 predicted proteins | sample MGYA00376053_ERZ724520 | MGnify/ENA primary metagenome ERZ724520 (study PRJEB28724, sample SAMN07190886) | activated sludge metagenome | isolation source: activated sludge of sewage treatment plant in Hong Hong | place: USA: Christiansburg, Virginia | collected... | reverse complement strand
TGGGAGCGCTTCAGAATCACCATAAGTGGATGAACTTGCTGCATAAACAAATCGTTTTATGTTGGCATCCCTAGACGCTACAAGCATGTTCAAGAAACCTGAAACATTGACATCATTGGTAGTTATCGGGTCATTTATGGAACGCGGAACTGAACCTAAAGCGGCTTGATGCAAAACATAATCTGCACCAGAAACTGCCTTTCTACAATCCTCTAAATTTCTGATATCGCCTTCAATCAAAGTAAAGTTAGGATGATTGATAATTGAATCTAAATTATGTCGATGGCCAGTGGCAAAATTATCAAGACATGTTACTTGGTGTCCTTTATTTATAAAATACTCGCAAAGATTGGAGCCAATAAAACCTGCACCACCCGTAATTAATATCTTATAAACAGACGTATTTGCCATCATATTACGATTGGTTTTTATTAAAAAAAGACATGATTTTTTGGAAAATATTTTTCGGCTTATCTACTTCATGATAGCCATTACCGTAATTTCCATAACCGTAACCGTAGCCGTAACCGTAGCCATAACCGTAGCCTGTTCCGTATTTGGCTTTATTTTCAAAGCCATTAAAAATAACACTAATGTTTTCCAATTCACCTCTTTTGAGTCTGTTGTTCAAAAGGGTAATCATATCTTTCTTAGTATAATTTTGTCGCATAATATACAGTGTCAAATCAGCATATTCTGCCAATTCAATCGCGTCAGACACCAATCCAACTGGTGGCGTATCTAGTATGATATAATCGTAACGTGTCTTGAGCAAACGCATAAATTCTTTCATGCTTGCGCCAATTATGATTTCGGACGGATTGGGCGGAATGGGTCCAGAAGTAATTACATCCAAATGCGGAATGTGCGTTTTTTGAATTACTTCATCGATGGTTTTTTGACCAATCAAATAATTAACAACACCAATATCGTTTTTAATATTGAAATCTTCAAAGATTTTTGGTTTCCTCAAATCCAATCCAACAATCACTGTTTTCTTTTCACTCATAGCGAAAACAGTAGCTAAGTTTAAAGAGCAAAATGTTTTTCCTTCACCACTTATAGATGAAGTTAGCATTAGTGTTTTGGATCCTGAAATTTCATATTTTTTGTATAAGAATTGCAGCGAGGATCTGATGGCTCGGAAGGATTCTGACAAAGCAGATTTTGGTTTTTCAAAAACCGATAAATTTGAATTGGAGTGTTTTACACCTACAACGCCTATGAGTGGTATGGTTGTGAGCTTACTAATATCCTCGGTATTCAGAATTGAATTCTCTAAGAAGAACAATACGAACACTATTAATAACGGAATTAACAGCCCTAAAAAGGTAGCCAAGACATAATTCACGCTCGTGTTTGGTCCGATTAGACCACCACCAGTATCTTTTGCGGGATCAATAAAATGAATGTCCGATAAATTGGCTGCTTTGACGATTTCTGCCTCATTTCGTTTTTCAAGAAATGCATTGTAGATGTTGTCACTCAAATCGTATTTCCTAACAATTCTAAGATATTCTTGCTTTTCTTCGGGAAGTTTTTTGATATTGCCTTCTAACTGATTTATTTTATTGCTGGTCAATGTTAAATCATATTTCAACGAATTACTAGCTGAATTGATATTCTCTAACAAAACGCTTTTAACGGCCTCCATTTGCGCATCAAAATCTTTGAATAACCGCTCGCTTTTTACAGAATACGCCAATTGAGATCTTTGTGTTGACAGTTCAATCAGTTTGGCAACATTGGTTAAAATATTAGGATCGTCAATCCCTGCAACTGTTGGTGCTGGAAGTTTGGAATAATCTAAACTGTTTCTCAAATAAGTTTTTAACGTATTGTAATAGGTAATCTTACGAGAAATCGCATCTTTTTGAATTTCATAATTCAAAAGTTGGCCTGAGATGGAAGCGCCCTCGTCTTGAATCGCACTGATATCTTTGTTTTGATTGAATGACTTAAGAATATCGCCTGTTTCTTTGAGTTGTTTCCCCATCGAAATTAAAGTACTGTCAATAAAACCTATCGTATTGGTTGCAAATTGATTTTTTCTGCTCAATTGCACATTGATCAACATTTTTACGGTAGAGTTTAGATAATCCTCCATCCTTGCTTTATTCGTACCCTGCAAAGACAATCTTAAAATTGATGGCGCTTTAGGATCAATCTCTACACTAATACCTTGGTATCTGGCCACCACTTCATTGAATTCGTTGAAACGGAAAAAATATTCATTCCCTTTATAAAATCCGGGTTTGTCTTTAATTTCTAATTTAAAACTTAAAAATGGAAGTGAAACCTGTTGCCCTACCTTATATCTTTTAACAAATTCACCAGGAACTACAGCCGTTTCGCTTTTGCTATTGTCTGTATAAGTGACTAAAGGAGCGCTTGCTCCATCAAAAGTGAGTCGTAATTCATATTCCGATTCAGAAATAAATTTTACACCAACCATCGTATTAAACAGTTGTGCTTTATCTTTATCAAAACTGATGTAAAAGGGCACTACACCGTATACATCCTGAAAATTGTACTTCCCTTTTTGTAAATAATCTACATAAAATTTCAGCTTCTCAACAACCAATTCATTGTGTGACCTTGATTTTAAGGTGTTTGAAATGTTTTGAACCTGATCAGATGTTCCTCCCCAATTGAAAACCAAACTGGTTGTAGAAGTAAAAAAAGGATTGTTTTCTTCTTTGATTGCAATTGAAGTCTGCATTTCATACACTTTTTCCTTTCTCACATTCACTTGATGCGCGATGGTAAAAGTGATGATTAAGCTCAAAACAAACCACTTCCAATAACTGGTGATTTTAATTAAAAACCCTTTAAAATCAAAGCTGTTTTGGCCTTCAAAAAACGAAAAATCTTTGGTATCAATCATGCTTTGTTAGTTACGTAATAGTAGAAAAGTAGTAGTTAGTAAAGTGAGTACTGACACAATTGTAGTAAACGATTCTATCCCTGTTTTTCCAGTTCCCCATGTTTTTTGTTTCAGTGGTTTGATATAGATATAATCATTAGATTGAACGTAATAATAGGGCGATTGCATGGCTTTAATATCAGTCAAATCAATGTTGTGCATTTCTGTACCAGATGGTGTTTGTCGCATCACTAAAACATTCTTTCTATCACCAGTAATTGTAATATCCCCTGAATTGGCAATTGCCTCTAAAATTGTAACCTTATCTTGGTATAATAATTTTGTTCCTGGCGCACTTATTTCTCCATTGATTGTGTAACGCAAGCCTGCTAGTTTAACAGTAACAAATACACTAGCTTCTTTATTGAAATATTCTTCAAACAATCTTTTCTCTATTTGAATCCTAACCTCTTCTACTGTATAACCTACAACATTGATTTCTCCCAAAAGTGGCATACGGATATTACCGTGATCATTCACATTATAACCATCAAAGTAAAGCGATACATCATTCTTCATGACACCATTATCTTGGTTTGAAGAATTAAATAGTTGTGCAAATTTTGGATCATTGGCTTTAATTGAAATGCTGATGACATCATTAATTTGGAGTCGGTAAGGTTTAGAATTGATTGGTTTTATTGCAGACGCCGTGTCCGATTTGTCTTTTTCTTGAAGATATACTAGGGATTTTAGAGGCACACACGAAGTAAATACTAGTCCGATAACAACCCATAAAAACAATATTTTTTTATTCATTTCTTTTAAAAAATTTAGCAAACAAAGATAGTTTTTCATTTATAAATACAAAAAAGAACCAAGATAAAATGATTAATTGTTTTTAAATGATATTTCAAGTGGAATTCGATGCAAAATACTTCTTCCTAAAGTCACCTCATCGGCATACTCTAATTCGTCGCCAACTGCTATTCCGCGTGCTATTGTAGAGGTAATCACATCATAATCTTTGATTTGCTTGTAAATAAAAAAGTTGGTTGTATCACCTTCCATCGTCGAGCTTAATGCGAAAATTAATTCTTGAATAGTGCCTGTTTTTACTTTATCAACCAAAGAAGTGATGTTTAATTGGCTTGGACCAACGCCATCCATCGGCGAAATTTTGCCTCCCAAGACATGGTAAATTCCTTTAAATTGTTGCGTGTTCTCTATGGCCATCACATCGCGAATATCTTCCACCACACAGATAATTTGGTGGTTGCGATTGGCATTAGAACATATTTCGCATACCGCTACATCTGAAATGTTATGACAACTCGAACAAAATTTTACTTCTTCGCGCATCGTAGTTAATGCCTCCGAAAGATATCTTGTGTTTTCTTGCGGTTGTTTTAATAAATGTAACACCAAACGCAAAGCCGTTCGCTTGCCAATACCAGGCAATTGCGCCATTTCATGCACCGCTTTTTCTAATAATTTTGATGAAAATTCCATGCGCCAAAGATAGTTAATTTGGATAATTAGAACGTCAACACTAGTAATCAAATAAACAAATTACCAAATCCACAACTTAACATTTTTTCGTATTTTGGCTTCCACAAAAAAAACTTTTATGACGCCATTTGCCATCCTGTCTTTAATCATTGTTTACTTCGGAATGCTGTTTTTAATTTCCTATTACACCAGCAAAAAAAACAGTGGGAATGACGCTTTTTTTAAAGCCAACAAAAACTCGAAATGGTATTTGGTAGCCTTTGGTATGATTGGCACAGCGCTTTCTGGCGTGACTTTTATTTCGGTACCCGGCGAAGTGGGCAATCCGGAGAATCAGTTCAAATATTTTCAGTTTGTATTGGGTAATGCCATTGGCTTTATCATCATCGCAAAGGTTTTGCTGCCGCTATATTACCGAATGAATTTGACATCAATTTACGGCTATATCGAAAAAAGATTGGGTACCGTAAGTTATAAAACAGCCGCTTTTATTTTCTTGTTGAGCAGAACGATTGGCTCTTCTTTTCGATTGTATTTGGTCGTGATTGTTTTGCAGCGTTATGTGTTTGATTTTTACCAGATTCCGTTTGCGCTGACCGTTTTGATTTCGTTGGCTTTGATTTTTGCTTATACCTATCGCGGCGGATTGAAAACCATCATCATTACCGATACCTTACAAACTTTCTTCTTGGTTTCATCTGTGTTTTTGACCATCTTTTTTGTGTGCAACAGTTTGAACTTATCGGTTTTCGAAGCGTTCGAAAAAGTCAAAATCAGCAACTATTCGAAAGTGTTTTTTTATGAAGATTATTTGAAAGGAACATATTTCGTGAAGCAAATTCTAGGTGGTATTTTCGTAACCATTGCCATGGTTGGTTTAGATCAGGATTTGATGCAGAAAAATTTGAGTTGCGCCCATATTGGCGATGCACAAAAAAACATGTTTACGTTTACAGGCATTTTTGTGTTGATTAACATTTTCTTTTTGAGTGTTGGTGCGCTGCTTTATATTTATGCCGAACAGAATCATATTGCGATTCCAACCGATTTGGTAACGGGTAAACCCAGAACCGATTTGTTGTTTCCTGAAATTGCCTTTCACCATTTGAGTTTGGTGCCTTCCGTAGTTTTTTTACTCGGATTGACCGCTGCTACTTTTGCTACAACCGACAGTGCTTTAACGGCATTGACGACTTCTTTCTGCGTTGATTTTTTGGGTATGGACAAATCTGAGAACAGTCACAAAACCAATATGGTACGCACGCGACATATGGTGCATATCGGGTTTTCGTTGTTGATGTTTTTAGTGATTGTGATTTTTAATGCTATCAATGACGCTTCCGTAGTGAGCATGATTTTCAAAATTGCTTCTTATACTTACGGACCGCTTTTAGGATTGTATGCGTTTGGATTGTTTATGCAATCGATGACGGTGCATGACAAATTTGTGCCTTATATCTGCGTATTATCGCCAGCGATTTGCTTTTTGATCAGCAAGAATTCTGCGTTGTTGTTTGGCGATTATGTGTTCGATAATGAATTGATTATCGTGAATGGATTGCTGACGTTTTTGGGATTGTGGTTGATTAGTAAGCCGGCGGTTTCGCAAACGAAGTTTTAAAAATGCTCGCAAAGACGCAAAGGCGCTAAGCATACGAACCATTCAAAATTCAAAATTAACAATTCAAAATAACAACAACTGCCCTAGCCCTGATGGTAGTGAGCATCCTTTTGTGCCGGGGTTCGGCGCAAAAGATAAAACGGACAGCAGGATTAAGCTTCTAAAAATTAATATTGATTTGTTGCCAACAGTACTAAAGTACAAGCTACTTCTACAGCAATACCATTGCTTTTTAGCAATTGATAAAACTCGGGGTTTTCGGTTCCGGGATTGAAAATAACACGTTTGGGTTGGGTTTCAATGATGTAATTGTAGTACTCACGTTGGCGCAACGGGTTGAGATATAGCGTTACGGTATCGATATTTTTGAGTGGAATGGCTTTGGTTTGTATCTTGATTCCGGCTACTTCTCCGGCATTTTGACCGATGGCTAGCACCGAATGTCCGTGTTCTACGAGCATTGTTACTGCTTTAAATGCATAGCGCTCGGGTTTGGTTGTGGCTCCAAGAACCAAGGTTTTTTTATTTTTCATGCGCCAAAAATACAAATAAAGTGAGATTTTTGTCACATCTTTTAACGTTAGATTGTTTTTAAGTTTAACTTTATGACTTGATGTTGTTTTAATTTCGCCCTAAAAATGGAAGTATTTATTTATCTTTTCTTTGCCTTATTTTCTGTTTTGAATCCGATTGGAACCGTGCCGATTTTTGTGGGTTTGACGCAAGACGACAGTAAAAAAGAACGTTCTCGAATATCGCTTTGGACTTCAATCGATGTGTTTATCATACTGATGATTTCATTTTTTATTGGGCAATATGTCTTGACTTTTTTTGGGATTACGATTACGGCTTTGCGCATTACAGGTGGGATTATCATTGCGAGTTCGGGATTTTCGTTACTGAATGGGCGGTTTAATAAAAACAAAGGAATCAATAAAAAGGTCGAGCAGGAAATTCAGGTTCGAAACGATATAGCGTTGACACCTTTGGCGATGCCGATGTTGGCGGGTCCGGGCTCAATGTCGCTGTTGATTGCTTATTATCAAGAACATCATGCACCTGATGAAATCATTGCTTCTTGCTGTGCGATTCTGGCTACTTCGATTATCATTTATTTGATTTTAAGAAGTGCGCATTACCTTTCTAAGATTCTAGGAACTTCGGGTATTGTTGCTATTTCGAGGATTGTTGGTTTTTTGACGATTGCGATTGGAATTCAGTATATCATTAGTTCGATTTTGAGTATCGTTCGTGGGATTTGATTTTGAATAATGCTGCGAAGACGCTAAGATTTTGTGTAATTCTATGGCGTATTTTTATGAATGCTCGCAAAGACGCTAAGGCGCAAAGTTTTGTATTAGATTAATTACTTTGTATTTATTTGTCACCGTTATGTTTTGGCAAGTCTTTTCTCTTTAAATCTTTGCTTAGAACTACCTCGTTTATTTTTATTGACCATGAAAAAAATGCTATTTGTTTTGATTGTTGTTGCAATGGCTAGTTGCAAATCTGGACAATCTTCTATTTCTAAAAGCGACGCCCATTTTAAAGAATTGATTGCGATCATGCAAGGCACCTATTCTTCTGAAAAGCAATCCATTGCCGATACTACCTACTTCAACATATCGTTGCGGATGGTGCCTATTTGGAAAAGTAAAGGCCATTATTTGTATGTGGAGCAAGCCTTATTTAAAAAACAAGACAAGCCTTATCGGGTGCGTATTTACAAAGTTTCGCAACCTAATGACAGTACATTTATCAGTGAAATTTACACCCTAAAAAACGAAAAAGATTGGATTGGTCAGTGGAAAAACCCGCAAGCTTTTGATGGTTTGGCAGAAACCGATATCGAATTAAAACCCGGTTGTGAAGTCGTTTTGAAACGCATCGGTAAAAACAAATTTGCAGGAAGTACGGGACAGAAAACTTGTCCGAGTGAATTGCGTGGTGCGAGTTACGCTTCGTCAAAAGTCACCGTTACTCCTACTCAAATTTTATCTTGGGATCAAGGTTTTGACAAAGATGGGAAGCAAGTTTGGGGCGCTACGAAAGCGGGGTATGTTTTTGATAAATTGCAGTAAATAATTGCCACAAAGACAAAAAGCCACAAAGGTTTTTAATTTTTCTTCGTGGCTTTGTGTCTTTGTGGCAAAATTCTTTATTCTCTAGGCAAAAAGATTTCCGCCATCATGCAACGGGCGCTTCCGCCACCACAAGCTTCTATGGTGTCGAGGCTTGAGCTTAATATGGTAACATGCTCTTCGATTTGAGCAATTTGTTTTTTGGTTAGGCTTTGATGTGCTGATTTACTCATCACCAAATAACGTCGGTCGTCGGTTCCTTTTACTTCAAGCATGTTGCCTGCGAAATTATTGACTTGGTCTTCGGTGATTAGAATCACTTCTTTTTCATCGCCTCTTAAACTATCAAGCACCATTTTGCGCTCTTTTTTATCATCAATACAATCGGCGCAAATCACAGCAAAAGTTTCACCGAGACACATCATGACGTTGGTATGATAAATCAGTTTTCTTTCACCATTAACGGTTTGGAATGCTTCGAAAATTACGGGTGTGTATTCGAAATCTTCGCAGAATTCTATGAATAATTCTTCGTCGGCTCTTGGAGAAAGGGCACAATACGCTTTGTCATTTTCTCGATCCAACAAAATACTTCCAGTACCTTCGAGGAAATAACCATCTTCTTCGGCTGAAGTATAATCCATGATTTCATTGATAACGAATCCTTTATCTTCCAGTAAATCCAACACATCTTCACGACGCTCATGTCTACGGTTTTCTGCAAACATCGGATATAAAGCTACATCGCCATTTTCATGAAAGGAAATCCAGTTGTTCGGAAAAATAGAATCCGGAGTGTCAGGCGTTATGGTGTCATCAACCACAGTCACATCAACACCAACCATGCGAAGTTTGTTGACAAAAGTATCGAACTCTTCCTGCGCTTTGGCATTGACCGTTTCAGGCGATAAGCCATCAAGTACTTTTTGGTAGTAGTTGTTAACGGCGGTTTGTTCGTTCATGCGAAACGCTACTGGGCGAATCATGAGTATGGCGTTGGTGGTTTGTTTCATTTTTATAGTTGTTGGTTGCTGGTTGATCGTTGATAGTTTCGAATCCGACAACCAACAACGATCAACCAGCAACTAAAATTAGTCTCTAATTAATGGAAGTGTCGAACATCTTAATAATCCTTCTTGCTTCGCTATTTCGGCATACGGAATTTCTTCTACCGTAAAACCATTTTCGCGTAACCAAGTATTTAATCGGGTGAAGTTTTTCTCAGAAACTACTACATCGGGTGCTATTGAAAAGATGTTTGAGTTCATGTTGTACATTTCATCTCTAGTGATATGAAACATATTTTCCATTCCAAATAAATCCACGAGTTGCTGGTATTCTGCTTCATTTCTAAAACCGCCTTTATAAATTATGGCTTTATCAACGCCTACTGGTTGAAAACAGCAATCTAAATGCAAGGCATTGTCACGTGCGTCGTCCCATGATTTTACCAAATCGAAAGTAAGTATCTTTTTGTGTGGAAAAAGTGCTTTGATATAATCGATACCGGCTTTGTTGGTTCTTGCGGTTTTTACTTTACTATAATCGTCGCCGTGATAAGTGCCGATAAAAATATAGTCGTTCCAAAGAATGACATCGCCGCCTTCGATATGGATGTTTTCTTTGTCTTCAATTTTCTTGAATTTTTTGGGATCAACCTGATCAATTACGTATTGAATGGCTGGAAATTCTTTATTGCGATCTGGTAAGATTCCGGCTTCAATGATAATATCATCAATCACAAAAGCGATGTCGCGGGTGAATATTTGGTTTTCGTTTTCCACCAATTCTGGGCGATACACTTTGACATCGTATTTTTCGAACACTTTGTTGAAGGCTTCCATTTCGGCTACCATATCAGCTTCAACTGGATAAGTTCCTGCGAGTATATGTTCTAAAGATTTAGGATCGTAAGCATCTGCTGCTTTTGGCGTTGGTCCGTTACTGACTGCCGTTCCGAGTACTACCGCACGCAATCGTGAAGTTTCATTCTTTACATTTAATGCTAACATAAAATTTTTGACTTTGGACAAAGATAAATAAAGCGGGTTGATTTTTATAGTATTGTGAATGTTTCGTTGATAACTTGTTGATTTGATAATTTTCATAAAAAAAGCCACTCTTTTCAGAATGGCTTTTCAATAATTTTATTCAAATTTATCTTTGTTCAACAGTTTTGAAATCGCGTAACGGATGCCCAACATAAATTTGTCTTGGTCTTCCGATAGGCTCTTTGTTGATGCGCATTTCTTTCCATTGGGCAATCCAACCTGGTAAACGGCCGATGGCGAACATTACGGTAAACATGTCGGTTGGAATTCCTAAGGCTCGGTAAATGATTCCAGAATAGAAATCGACATTTGGGTATAATTTTCTTGATACGAAATAATCATCCACCAAAGCGGCTTCTTCTAATTTCTTGGCAATTTCAAGAATCGGATCATCAACACCCAAAGTATTCAATACTTCATCGGCTGCTTTTTTGATGATGCGCGCTCTAGGGTCGAAGTTTTTATATACGCGGTGACCAAATCCCATCAAACGGAATGGATCATCTTTGTCTTTGGCTTTCGCCATATATTTGTCGCAATCGCCACCATTTTTGTGAATTTCTTCTAACATTTCCAATACCGCTTGATTGGCACCACCGTGTAATGGTCCCCAAAGTGCAGAAACACCAGCAGAAATTGAAGCGAACAATCCGGCATGAGAAGAACCTACAATTCTAACGGTAGAAGTAGAACAGTTTTGTTCGTGATCAGCGTGAAGAATAAACAATTTGTCTAAAGCGTCCACTACAACTGGGTTTGCAGCATACGGACCTGTTGGCAATTCAAACATCAAATGCATGAAATTTTGAACATAACCGATGGTGTTGTCGTAGTAATTTAAAGGATAACCCATCATTTTTCTGTACGTCCAAGTGGCAATCACTAGGAATTTCCCCATGGTTTTACACACGGCTTCGTACATTTCTTTTTCGTTATCGACATTAACCACTTTAGGATTGAAAGCAGTTAAAGCACTTGTCAATGAAGACAATACACCCATGGGATGCGCTGTTTTTGGAAAACCGTCGATGATGTTTTTCATCTCTTCATTCACCAAAGTATATTTTCTGATGTCGGTTTCAAATTGTGTCAATTGTGCTTTTGTAGGCAATTCACCAAAGATGACCAAATACGCTACTTCCAAGAAATGGGCTTTTTCGGCCAAGTCTTCGATGGCATAACCTCGGTAACGTAAGATACCTTCTTCACCATCAAGGAACGTGATTTCACTTGTGCAGGAACCTGAGTTTTTATACCCTGGATCCATGGTTATGGCACCTGATAAATCACGTAATTTATTGATATCGATTCCTACTTCGTTTTCGCTTCCGACGATTACTGGAAACTCATACTTCTTGCCATCTAATTCTAAAATTGCAGTTTTTGACATAATATAAAGGGAAAATTTTTATTGAAATAATAATTTAACAAATCTATGGAATTCCAAATGAATTAAAAAAAGAATTTGGCAATGAAATCGTTAATTAAATTATAAAAATTGCAAATTAGATATAGCTGTTTGCACTATAAAAAAAACGCACTGCTTTTGACAATGCGTTTGTGGTTTTAAAAATGGTAATTGAATTAATCTTTCTGTAGTTTTTGAACTTTTATTCCTTTTTCAGTAGTTATTTTAATGAAATAAATCCCTTTAGAATAATTTGAAATATCAAGTTTCGACTCGAATGCATCCACCAAGCTCGTTGCAATGATTCTGCCTTGAACATCGTAAAGTTGGATTGATTTGATGTTATTATCGGCTTTGACAATGACTTCATGCACAGCCGGATTTGGAGAAACCACCACTGAATTATCAATCTCAAAATCGGTATTCGACAACGTTTGAAAAACCGTATTCGCCATTCCGGTATCGATTGGGAAATTATAATCAAAGAAAATATCGGCTCGGTTGGCAACCGCATCGCCGACAATCAAAGTCTCATTCGTTTTAATTTTTAGCAAAATATGACCGTGACCGCCTATAGGTAATTGAATGTTTTCGAAAATAAACTCGACTTTGTTTCCTATAATTCTCGCATCAACCGAAAAGTTGGTGTTCATCAATTGCAAAGAACCAATATCGAATTTCGCAGCATCAACTTCTGTTTTCACCACCACATTTTCTGCTGGAAAAGTTCCCGTGTTTTCAAAATTGATGGCGTAATGCAGGTAATTCCCGATTTCTGAAGGTGCCACCACATCGCCTTCTAAACAAGTAATGTCATTTGGGTCGTAAGAACCCACTACAGTTTGAACATATTCGAAAGTATTGTCGAGTGGATTTTCATCAGCTTCCAAAGGAAAAGTTGAAACTACAAAATTTAATAAATCTCCAATATTCACCGCCGGCGTTTCTGTCGGACTATTGACATTTAAAGTAACGGTAATGCTTCGAGATTCGAAAGGCAATAAGTTGGTATATTGCCAATTGATACTGCCAACAGCTTGAGAAAAAGTAGCTTGCGAAGCCGAAACAAAATCTAAAACTGCATCGTTATATTGCATACTAACCAAACCTTCTGAAAACGTTTGATTCCCTTTATTTCTATAGGTGATTTGATAAGTAGCATCGAAACCAGGGCGTGCAAAAAAGACTGGAGAAATCACGACTTCTACATCGGGATGAACTCCGTTTGGAGTGATGCAAAAGTCTAAATTGGTTGAACTATTGTCAATAACATCTAAAATCGCTATTCCAGGCTCAGGATTTACCTGAAAAAAAGAAGCGTTTTCAATATTAGGAATTAATGAATACACACCCTCATTCGCCGTATATAAATTATAATTTCCAGAAGTTCCTGTATAAACCGATGCATTGGTAGCCATTGCATTCAAATCGATCATAAATCTGAAATGAGGAACTCTAAAATCAGTTTCATCGCATCCGTTATTATTGGCATCATAATGAACAGTTCCTGTGATCGTGTTATAATTACCACCAGGAGTGAATGAACAGTAAGAGTTAATGCTTATGTTTGTCAAATTGCTTTCATTTATGAAGTTTAGCATTTCACTTATTTCATTATCATCAGCACATATATATTCTAAATTGAGACATTCAAATAAACCATTACCATTAAAATTTTGAATGGTTCCATTTTTCAAAAACAATTTTTTCAACATGAAGTTAGAATTTAAAACCAATATAGATAAATTGGGGTTTAAAGAAAAATCCAATTCTTCAAATTGACCATCGTAGGAAACGAATGTATCTAAATTTGATAAGTTTGATAAATTTATGTTAGAAATTAAACTGCTCGAACATTCTAATCGATTGATATTGGGTGTTCCGCTCAAATCAATTGTCGTAAAAAGATTTCCTCCAATGTTTAGTATCTCTAATGCAGGCATTGAACCTAAATTGAGATTTTCTAATAAATTTTCACCACAACCTAAATAATACAAGTTAGGTAAATTAGAAACTAGCAGCGTATTCAAATTGGCATTTCCACAATCAGCAATCGCTAATGAGGTAAATGATGTTAAATCTAAACTTCCGATATTAGTTGCTGAAACATACAAATTATAAAGTGATGGCAATGAACTTATATTAAAAGAAGTCATGAGAAGATTGTTTTCACAATGTATTGTCTCTAAGCTATTTAAACCCGAAATAGTCAAATTAGAAATGTTATTATTACTACAATTTAATGACTTCAAACTCACTAATGCAGAAACATCTAAAAATGATAAACCGTTTGACATGCACGACAAATATTCTAAACTAGTCAATCCTGTTAAATTAAAATTACTAACGCATATAGCATTCGCATCCAATAACTTCAAGTTTGATAAACCATTTACTCCTAATGTTCCCATGCAATTGTTACTACAATATAGTTCTTGTAATAAACTCAAACTATTTACATTCAAGTTATTTATTTGATTATCTGAACAATCAATCTTTTTAAGATTTGGAAAACTCGAAATTCCACTAAAATCAATAATACTTGAAAATGGTACATTGAGTGAATCAATAACAATAGCCTCAGCTTCTTGAATTTCACCATCATTATTTTGATCAATTTTTATATAACTTCCATTACCATAGGCAATATTGTTAAAAGTACTAGATGACAACAACTTAGCTTTAAAATTAGCATCCGGAATAGTTACAATTTGCGCGTTTACCATCCCAGTAAAAAGCAACATCAGTAAAAAAATATTTTTCATTAGGATTGAGTTTATGTTATGTTTTGTTTTCATGATGCTATTTTTAAAGTGCTTTAATCAATTCCTGCAACCGTTCTTTTTTCCTCTGTGAAATGGGCAACTGCGTATTATCGGCCATCACAATATAACCGCCTTCTT
>ERZ724520.1031-NODE-1031-length-14470-cov-4.694762_pt1 | contig 14470 bp, 8 predicted proteins | sample MGYA00376053_ERZ724520 | MGnify/ENA primary metagenome ERZ724520 (study PRJEB28724, sample SAMN07190886) | activated sludge metagenome | isolation source: activated sludge of sewage treatment plant in Hong Hong | place: USA: Christiansburg, Virginia | collected... | reverse complement strand
GGCAAACAAAGAAATTATTTTAAGTGCCGGTATTATTGGTTCTCCACAAATACTAAAACTATCAGGTGTTGGTCCAAAAGAAGAATTGCAAAAATTTGGAATTGATGTTGTGATGGACTTGCCGGGAGTTGGCGAAAATTTACAAGACCATCCAGATATTATTATACGTTGCAGAGAAAAAACAGGAACTTCCTTAATAACATTTCCTTGGCCACACATGGTAAAATTTATGTCTAAATTTTACAAAAAAAATAAAGAGCCATTTATCTTCACCCCTACAGATGCTGGCGGATATGTGAAATCGGATGAAAGTGTAAAAGTTCCAGATTTACAATTACAATTTGCTTCCTTAAGAATGAAACCTCATGGAAGCGGCTTAACCACTCCTATGCTTTCAGGATTTGTATTGCACATTTGTCACATGCGACCAAACAGCAGAGGAAGAGTGTTGCTACAATCTGCCAATCCATTGGATGCACCACGTATTGAAGCCAATTATTTTGACGATACAATGGAATTAGATGCCTTGGTAAATGGTGTTAAAATAGCCAGAAAAATTATTTCTCAAGAAGCCTTTAAACCCTATTTTGCCAAAGAAGAAGTACCAGGTGCAGCAGTTCAAACGGATGCAGAAATACGTCAATTCATTTTGGATAAAGCGGAATCCGTTTATCACACGGCAGGTTCTTGCAAAATGGGCATTGATGACATGGCGGTAGTAGATCCACAATTAAAAGTATATGGATTAAATCATTTGCGCGTAATTGATGCCTCTATTATGCCAACTATTACGGGCAGTAATATTCATGCTCCAACGGTAATGATTGCAGAGAAAGGCGCCGATATGATTTTGAATGGAAATTGATAATTTATACGAAATTCACCTTTAAAAGTGAATAGTTATACTTTCAAAAAGGCACTCAAAATTTTGGACATTTGTTCGTTTTCAATCAGAAAACCATCGTGTCCATAATCGGAATTAATTTCTACAAACATACTGTGTGGTATCAGCTTAGCCAGTAATTGCTGTTCTTCTAATGGGTATAAATAATCGGACGTAATTCCCAATACTAATACATTGCATTTTACAGAAGATAAAACTTTTTTTGCATCTTCTCTATTGCGGGTAATGTTGTGATTATCCATCGCTTTGGATAAGATATAATAAGAATAGGCGTTAAAGCGCTTTACTAATTTTTCTCCTTGATAACGTTGATAAGAACCTGCTTTATAATTTTCCAATTTATTATTATCGGGGTCTGTTTGTGTTTTATTGTATGCTTTATAATTTCTGTAAGAAATCAAACCGATACTACGTGCAGCCTTCATGCCATTGGCACCGGCAGCATCGTTATTTTGTCCAAATGTAGTGTCTGCTTCTATCGCCATTCGCTGTGATTCATTAAACGCAATTCCCCAAGGTGAATGTTGGATATTGGTGGCACCTAATAAAATGTTTTCAAATACATTCGGCTCTTGAATGACAAACTCCAATAACTGCTGTCCGCCCATAGAAAAACCACATGCAAAAAATATTTTTTCGATACCTAAATGTTTGCGTAAAATAGTCAATGTTTGCACCATATCACGCACGGTAACTGTCGGAAAATCTTTATAATATTTTTGTTCGTTTGCAGGATTAACAGACAAAGGTCCCGTAGTTCCATAGCATGAACCCAACATATTGGCACAAACAATAAAATATTTTTTAGGATCGAGAAATAAACCCTCTCCTACCATACCTGGCCACCACTCAGAGGGATCTGAGTTGGCAGAAAAAGCATGGCAAATCCATATTACATTGGATTTATCTACATTCAACTCTCCAAGTGTGGTATAAGCAATGTCCACTTTAGGTAAAGTGACACCACTCTCTAAAGTAATGGGTTGGTTATATGTTAGTATTTGTGTAGGCATATTATGCGATGTTATTATAAAAACTAAAATTACTATTGATTGTTTTTATAAATTTTTGTTGAAAATACAGAATTGTTTTAAAAGTAAATATTCTTTCGATAAACCTATTTATTATTTAAAATAACTTCTAATACACTCCTTCTTTTAAAAAAGAAGGAGTGTTAGAGGTTTACTCATATTATTTTATGCATTTAATGCTTGTTCAAAATCTGCAATAATATCATCAATATGTTCGATGCCCACTGCAACTCTCACACCGCCTTTAGTTACGCCAGCGGCTAATTGCGCATCATCTGTTAACTGTTCGTGTGTAGTAGAAGCAGGATGTATAGCTAATGTTTTTACATCTCCTACGTTTGCTACGTGACGAACCAATTTCAATGAATTAATAAATTTCACAGCTGCATCATATCCGCCTTTTACATCAAACATAAATACAGAACCAAATCCATTTTTCAAATATTGCTTAGCTCTTTCGTGATACATAGAATCTTCTAACCCAGTGTAAGTTACCTTTTCAATTTTAGGATTATTTTTTAACCATTTTGCTAAAGCTAATGCGTTTTGATTTTGTCTTTCTACTCTTAGCGATAAAGTTTCTAATCCTTGTAAAAACATGAAGGAATTAAAAGGCGAAGGTGCTGCGCCCCAATCTCTCAATCCTTCTACTCTTGCTCTGATAATGAAAGCGATATTTCCGAAAGGGCCTGGCGTTCCAAAAACATTCCAAAAATTCAATCCGTGATACCCTTCGCTTGGTTCTGTAAACTGAGGATATTTACCATTTCCCCAATTATAATTTCCACCATCTACAATCACGCCACCGATGCTGGTTCCATGTCCGCCAATCCATTTAGTAGCAGCAGCTACCACGATATGCGCTCCATGTTTTAAAGGTTGAAACATATAACCTGCAGCGCAGAAAGTATTATCAACGATAAGTGGTAAATCATATTTTTCGGAAAGTGCTTTAAATTTTTCCCAATCAGGAACGTTTCCTCTCGGATTTCCTAATGATTCTAAATACAATGCTTTGGTTTTATCGTCAATTAATTTTTCAAAACTTTCTGGATCGTCTCCATTTGCAAAACGTGCTTCAATGCCTAATCTTTTAAACGATACTTTAAATTGATTGTAGGTTCCGCCGTATAAATAGGAAGTAGAAACAAAATTTTCTCCAGATTGCAATATATTAGTTAAAGCAGTAAACTGCGCAGACATACCAGACGAAGTTGCCAAAGCAGCGACACCGCCTTCTAAGGCAGCTACTCTTTTTTCAAAAACATCGGTGGTCGGATTCATCAATCTGGTGTAGATATTTCCAAACTCTCTTAGCCCAAATAAATTGGCGGCATGTGTGGTGTTTTTAAATTGAAAAGAAGTAGTTTGATGAATGGGAACGGCTAAAGAGCCTGTATTTGGATCGGGTTCTTGCCCTGCATGTACCTGTAAGGTTTCAAATTTTTGTGTACTCATGTTTATTTATTTTATTAATAGTGAATGATAAAAAAAAGCTTTCCTTATCGGAAAGCTTAAGTATAAAATTTATAAAAAAATATTCTATTATAGATAAAGCTTCCCTATACTGCCTTACAACAGCAACACATTTTTTCTTTTTTAAAATTGAAAAATTTCATAATAGCAAACATAAGAAATAGAAAACTAAGTTCAAAATATTTTAATAAAAATCTATAAAATTAATAGACTAATCAATAAAATTATCAATAAAATTATCAATCTTATTGAAATGGAAGAATTTATCTATTCTACTTCTATTTTACTTTGCATTTCTGATTTTTTAGTAGTTGAAATACTTTTTATAAATTCTCCAATTTCATCTATAGCCTTATTGGCTTCAGGAACAATGCCTCCTAAATATTGCCAAACATGCATCATATCGTTATAAATTTCTAACTGAACCGTAACACCTGCTTTACTCATTTTTTGTGCCAATCTGGAGGAGTCGTCCATCAATACTTCATTTGTTCCCACTTGAATTAATGTTGGCGGAAAGCCTGTCAAATCAGCAAATAAAGGGGAAATCAGAGGATTGGTTGGGTCTGTATCTTCATAATATCTTTTGGCAAAAATTTCTATTAATTGTGGTGTAATTAAAGGATCTACATTTTTTTTGGTTATAATACTATCACCACTCATGGTCAAATCTGTCCAAGGAGATAATAAAACACAGCCCGCTGCTTTTTGTAAATTTTGTTCTCGAATAATTTGCAAGAGTGCTAAAGACAATCCTCCACCGGCAGAATCTCCCATGATGATGATGTTTTCAAATCCATCGGCTACCATTTGTTTATAAACTGCTACTGCATCTTCTACTGCTGCAGGATATGGGTTTTCGGGTGCCTTGCGATAGGTTACACCCAAAGCACGACATCCGGAAGCACGTGCTATGCGTGCTATTAATGCACGGTGCGTATTATAAGAACCTACTACATATCCTCCACCTGGAAGGTATAAAATAGTTTTAGATTTGCCATATCCCTCGGGGGTGAACCATGCAGCTGGCAAGCCTGCATATTTCAACTCTTCTTTTTTTACAAATCTTGGGTATTTTGTAATATTCGAAATGCGTTCAAACGCTACTCTTACTGTGTTTGCTTCTGTTTTATAAACAAATAAAGCTTCTCTGACGACGTTAATAAATGTCTTAATGGTTAGTATCTGAATGCTCTGCATAATATTTATAAATTAAGTTCTATATTATAAAACTAAAAAATAAAGTAGAAAGTTGAAAGAATTTTCAACATTTGATTTTTAATTATTAAGAATGTAAAAACAAGTGTAATTACTTCAATAAAGCATCATATAATATTTCTACTGGATGTAATGCAATTCGTTGAGTTCCATCTTTAATTTGATGACGACAACTGGTACCAGTAGCAGCAATAATTGTATCTACTTCTGCATTTCTGACAGCAGGAAATAATACCATTTCACCAATATTCATAGACAATTCAAAGTGTTCTTTTTCGTATCCAAAACTGCCTGCCATACCGCAACAACCGCTTGGAATGTGTTCTACATTGTAATGCTCGGGCAAATCTAACAAACGAATAGAATGTCCAATGGCGGAGAGTGATTTTTGATGGCAATGTCCTTGAAGTTTAATTTTTTTGGCTTCTTTAGTAAATTGCGCTGAAGTAATATTTCCTTTCAAAATTTCTTTAGAAATAAATTCATCTATTATCAAACAATTTTGTGCTAATTTTTTTGCTTTATCTACGTCTTTTCTATCTACCAATCTTGGATATTCATCTCTAAATGAAAGAATAGCAGATGGTTCTATTCCAATCAATGGAGTGTCTTTACTTACCCAAGTACTAAATATATTGACATTTTTAATAGCTAATTTTTGGGCATCTTCCAATATACCTTTCGACATCTGCGCACGACCGCTGTCTGCATGCTCTACATAGTCCACTTCATAACCCAATCTTGCTAATAATTTCAATGCTTTTATGCCAATTTCAACATCGTTGAAATTCGTAAATTCATCAAAGAAAAAATATACTTTTCCTTTTTGTGGTATTTTAAGTTCGAGTTCTTTTTTATTTTTCTTGTACCAACTTTTTAATGTTTCTTTATAGTACAAAGGCATAGAGCGACCGGGAGCAATTTTCAGTATTTTTTTTAAAGTACCGGATGCTAATTTATTCGACATCATAAAATTACTTAAAGAAGGGAATAACATTGCCAACTTACTCAATCTACCAATATTTGCTATAGCTTTGGTGCGCAATGGAATACCATGTTCTTTGTAATATTGATGTAAAAATTCTGCTTTTAGTGTTGTTATATCCACATTTGATGGACATTCAGAAGTACAGCCTTTGCAACTCAAACACAGCTCCATCGTTTCATAAATTTCTTGATGGTCGAATTTATTTTCTTTATTGGAATTGGTTAGATAATCTCGCAAAATATTGGCACGAGCTCGCGTGCTATTTTGTTCATCTCTTGTAGCCATATAAGATGGGCACATAGTGCCACCGCTGCCCGGTAGTTTTCTGCAATCGCCACTGCCATTGCATTTTTCTGCAGCTCTTAAAATACCTTGTTCTTTATCAAAATTATAAAGCGTATCAATTTGTTTATTATCCTGATTTTCTTCATATCGGAAGGAAGTATCCATCGGCGGAGTATCCACAATTTTTCCTGGATTCAAAATATTTTCTGGGTCAAAAGTATATTTCAATCTTCTTAATAATTGGAAATTTTTTTCTCCAACCATCAATGGAATAAACTCGCCTCTTACTCTTCCGTCACCATGCTCACCACTCAAAGAGCCGTTATATTTTTTTACTAAATGGGCTGTTTCCTCTCCTATGGTTCTAAATAAAATTCGGTCTTCTTTTTTCTTCAAATCCAGAATAGGACGTAAGTGTAACTCCCCTGCTCCTGCGTGCGCATAATAGACACTTCGTTGCCCATGACTTTTCATCATATTTTCAAAATCGAGAATATATGCTGGTAAATCTTCTACCGCCACTGCGGTATCTTCTACTACGGCAACGGCTTTAGGATCGCCGGGAATATTGGCCAACAAACCTAACCCTGCTTTGCGAAGCGTCCATACTTTATTGATATCCTCCCCAAATAAATATGGAAAATGATAACCGATATTTTCTTTTTCAAAACTATCTTGCAATGCTTTTGCTTTTGCTTCTACTTCTGTTCTTGTTTCGCCATGAAACTCTACACAAAGCACTGCTGCGGGATCTCCTTTTACGAAAAATCTATTTTTATTTTGTTCAATATTTTCTTTCGTGCAATCTAAAATAATTTTATCCATCAATTCGCAAGCCGTTGGTTGATGTTGCATCGCAACAACGGTAGCACGCAAACTTTCATCTAAAGAATTGAAATGTACAGCGACTAACGATTTTTCTTTAGGCGGAAGTGGTACAAGGTTTAATTTAATTTGTGTAATAAATGCTAAAGTCCCTTCACTTCCGCAAATCAATTCAGACATATTGAATAATTTACCATTTTCATTAAACGGTTGTTGTTTCAATAATTCATCTACGGCATATCCTGTGTTTCTGCGATGTATTTTTTGATTGGGAAATTGTTTTAGAATTTCTTGTTGTGTTTCTTTTTCAGATAATTCTTTTTGTAAGAATTGATAAATAATTCCTTCTAAATTTTGTTGAAGGCATTTATTATTAAAATCATCTGCGGTTAAATTTCCAAATACTGCTTCAGCGCCGTCACTTAAAAAACCGGACAACTCCAGCACATGGTCACGGGTACTTCCATATACAATTGAATTGGTACCGCAGGAGTTATTTCCCACCATTCCGCCTATCATAGCACGATTGGCGGTAGAGGTTTCGGGAGCAAAAAACAATCCATAAGGTTTGAGTTGTCGGTTTAATTCATCGCGCACTACACCAGGCTGAACGATACAATATTTCTCGTCTTTATCTATTTTTAGAATGTTGTTAAGATGCTTAGATATATCTACAACAATACCGTTTCCTACTACTTGTCCGCCCAAGGAAGTTCCGGCGGCCCGTGGAATTAGAGAAGTTTTATGTTGGTGTGCAAATTGTATAAGCGTTTGTATATCTTTTTCGTTTTTGGGGTAGCAAACGGCTAAAGGATATTCTTTATAAACAGAGGCATCTGTAGAATAAAGGATGCGCATTTGATCGTTATAATATAATTCTCCATCTAAAGTAGCCGTTAAAGCATTTAATAAATTCGTATCAAAGGATGTTTTCATTTCGTGCAATTTTACTACAATATTTTTTGTTGAAAGTTAAATTTACGAAATACTCTACTTTGCTTTAAATTTTCTAAGAGAATTAATAATTTGAAAATAAAAAAGCCACCTAATGGTGGCTTTAACGATTACATAGTTTTTGGTTTTGGTTTTATTTTGCTACTTGTACAATTTGATTATCAATATTTTCAAAATTGGAATACAAGAATGAGTAATCTATTGCATTTTCTTTGCCATATTCGTTTAAGATAAGCTTATCGCCTTTTGACGACCATTTTCCATCTACAGCATAATCTTTTACTCTAAAATAATCTTTAGGTGAAATAGGAATCACTTTTACATATTGATGATAAGTTCCGTCAGAGTTTAGTGATAAGAAATATATTTTTTGCGCAATACCGTCTTCAGGAGAATATTTGGTTTGATCTTGAACATATCTCCAAATGCTTTTTACGTTTGAACCAGAATTTTTATCTGAATCTTGGCTGCTGGCAAAAATTTGTGATGCGGACATCAGAAGTATCAGTACTATCGAAAGACTGACTTTTAATGTATATGTGTATATTTTTTTCATAATTTTAGTTTTTTGTTTTTTGTATATTCAATTTAACACTTTTTTACAATATTCGCAACTGTTTTTATTCAATTCATTATCAATTTTTTCAATACTAAAAGCCCAAATATAAAGTTTCACTCCATAAAGGTATGAAACTTTCAAATTTAGGGCTGGGTTTCTAATACTTTAGGGCCTTTAAAAGCCGTAAACAACAACAGATTAAGAGAGAGATAAACGTAAACAATCTGTTTGTGATACAATATTATGATGTTTTTTCATGTCTAAAATTGACATTTAGCAAGTGGTAGGTTTTAGAGATTATCTGGCTGGAATGGCTTTATAAGTGGTAAAAACAGGTTATTTCATTGATATTAATCAATTATTAAGCTATAATTAGTTGTGTGTAACTAAAAAATGGGAGTAAGAAATATGGGTTAATTTATACATTTTTCGTTTGCAGACTTACAAATTGATTGCAAGGCATCAGCACTCCTTCTTCTCCACTTTTTATTTCTGCAGCATTGCCTTCATCTGTATCAATATGCATTTCCAGTTTAAATTTATCAGAAACTCGAATAAGTACATTTTTGAATGTCAAAGGACGTTCTTCATCCTCCACATCAACGCTTACTACATCTTTATCTTTTACGCCAAAAGTAGCTGCATCTGTGGGGTGCATGTGAATGTGCCTCCAAGCAACAATCACTCCTTCTTTAAGGGTAACCGTTCCATTAGGTCCTTGTAGAATAATACCCGGCGAGCCTTCTACATTGCCACTTTCGCGAATTGGGGCATCCACTCCCAAAAAGAATTCATCAGTTTTAGAAATTTCCACTTGATCTTTAGAACGAAGTGGCCCTAAAATACGGACATTGTCAATTTTATTTTTTTTACCTATTATCGTAACTGTTTCTTGAGAAGCATACTGCCCAGGTTGCGACAATGGCTTATAAGGTGTAAGCTCGTGCCCTACGCCATATAAAATATCGACAGTTTGGCGTGTTAAATGCACATGTCTTGCAGAAATAGCAATTGGAATTTTAGGAATGGTATTCACTTTGTTTTTTCCTTCCAAAATCTTACTTGTTTCTAAAGTAATCGCTAATTCTTCATCTGTTTTTATGACAAAAATTTTGACTCTTGAATTTTCTTCTGAAATTGTTACAACAGGTTGTTCATTGGAAAGTTTTACTTCTATATTTTTATCGCTATCGATTTTTATTCCTAAAAATTCTAATCCTTGGCAAATACGATTTCTAATTTGACGACTATTTTCGCCGATTCCTGCGGTAAACACTAAAACATCTACTCCTCGCATAATGGCCGAATATGCTCCTATGTATTTAGAAATACGGTGGGTAAAAACCTGTATGGCTAATCTTGCTTGTTCGTTTCCTGCTTCTGCTTGTTGTACAATATCTCTCATGTCATTACTAATTCCGCTTAAACCCGCTAAACCAGATTGCGTATTCAGGAATTTTTCTGTTTGTTGTGGGGTCCAATTTTCTTTTTCTTGCAAATATAAAACAACTCCTGGGTCAATATCACCACTTCTGGTTCCCATCATCAATCCTTCTAATGGCGTCATTCCAGAAGATATTTCTATGCTTCTGCCAAATTCTATTGCACAAATGCTTGCTCCATTTCCTAAATGACAAGAAAGAATGCGTAAATTCCTTACGTCATCTTTCATATATTCACCCACTTTTTCCATTATATATTTATGGCTTGTTCCATGAAATCCGTATCGTTGGATTTGATATTTATCTGCCATTTCTTTATTAATAGCATAATATTTGGCACGATTAGGCAAGGTATTATGAAAGGCTGTATCAAATACTGCAATATTATCCAATGATGGGAATAATTCTTTTGCAATTCGGATACCAGCAACATTGGCAGGATTATGTAAAGGTGCTAATACGGATAATTCAACTATTGCTTGTTCTACTGTTTCATCAATTAATACAGGCTGGCTGTACTGACGACCACCGTGTACCACTCGATGTCCGATACCATTTAATACCATTTTTTTATCTAGTAAAATTTGTTGAATTCGGAGTAAGCTGAAACGTAAAACATCTTCTATTGTTGCATTTCCAGTATATTCTACTATTTGTTTATCTATTTCAATTTGTGGTGTCGTCAAAATACGTTCTGCACGCAAACTTATTATGGTAGTTTTAAAAAGACTATCTATCACATCTACTTTTAAAGAAGAACTGCCACAATTTATTACTAAGACTATCATATATAAAATTTTCGGAAGATACTGCTTTCCATATTAACTTAAACTAAATAATCAATTCTTATGCTTAATTTTAGTCTTTAGTAACCATATTTTTTATAAAATTTAATATTATGCAAAGGCTACTCCTTTTTTGTGTTTTATGTATATGTAATTTGACATCGCATGCGATAAAAATTGACAGTAAAAACATTCAAATCATCCGAGACAAATGGGGAGTGCCACATATATATGGAAAGACGGATGAAGAAGTAGCTTACGGATTGGCTTGGGCAACTTGTGAAGATGACATGAAATCTTTGCGTGAAAACCTGCTTACTGCTCGTTGTCGCTTGGCTGAAATAAATGGCAAAGATGGTGCTATGATGGATTTTGTTTGTGCATTTATTGGTGCTAGAGAAAGTGTAGATAAATTATACGATAAAAGTTTTTCTCCAAAATTCAAACAAATATTAAGTGCTTATACATTAGCCTGCAATAATTATATCAAAGCACATCCTGAAGAGAAAATAATGAATGATTTATTGCCCATTACTGAAAAGGATATTATTGTTGGCTATACGATGGGACTTGCACTCATGACGAATGTTCCATTTGCCATCATGAAAATATCCAACGGAGCGTTCGGCCATTCATCTATTGCAACGCCTCGTGGCAGCAATGCTTTTGCTGTAAACAGCCACAAAACAAAAGACGGGAACACCTATCTTGGCATCAATTCGCATCAACCATTGGAAGGTCCTTACTCTTGGTATGAAGCGCATTTACACTCAGAAGAAGGGTGGAATATTTTGGGTGGAACTTTTCCGGGTGGTGTTACAATTTTTCATGGAGTAAATGAAAATTTAGGCTGGGCACATACGGTCAGTTTTGCCGACCATGACGACATTTATAAATTAACTATGCATCCAAAAGAAAAACTAAAATATCGTTTTGATGGGAAATGGCTCACTTTAAAAGAAAAAAAAATCAGAATGTGGGTGAAGATTTTTTGGATTATCAAAATTCCTGTTACCAAAAAATTTTATGAAAGTGTGTATGGCCCTGTTTTAGAAAAAGATGGGCAATATTTTGCTGTTAGATTTCCATCAGCCTTTGATATACGCGGTGCAGAACAATGGTACCACATGAATAAAGCTAAAAATTTCAATGAGTTTCAAGACGCTTTGAAAGAAGCAGCCATGCCTGGATTAAACATTGTTTATGCCGATAAAGATGATAATATTATGTTTATTGACAATGGACAATTTCCAAAGAAAGACAAGCATTATGATTGGTGGCATTTATTACCCGGAGATACTTCTACTACCCTTTGGAAAGCCAATGATTACTATCCTTACGACAGTTTAGCAAAAGTAATTAATCCAAAATGTGGTTATGTATTTAACAATAATAATACTCCTTTTAACTGCACAGCTAAAGAAGATAATCTGAACAGAAACACACATCCATTAAAGGATTTTTATTTTGCTTACAATGACAACAGATCATTGCGCACCAGTTATTTATTTGCCCATTCAGGTAAATTATCTTATGATGATTTTAAAGCCATAAAATATGATCAACAATTTATGAATCCTGCTTATAATTATGCTATGGTAAACATTGAAGAGGTGTTGCATTTAGACACTAAAAAATATCCGCAAATAAAAGAAGGAATGAATGTATTGAGGAAATGGAATCGCAAAGCAGATGTAAATAATAAACAAGCCACCATGGTAGCTATCATTATCAATAATATTATAAAAAAAATTATTGATGAAGGAAATTTTCCTGCTGTTCAAACAAGAATAAAAGAATGGTTTTTAGTTCAATGTGTGGAAGATGCACAAAAATATTTAAAAAAGAATTATGGAAAATTAGAAATTCCATTAGGCGATTTGCAGCATTTAGTTCGGGGTAAAAAAGAACTTCCTATTGGTGGTATTCCAGATGTAAATGCTGCCATGTGGATGAAAAAACACCAGAACGGATTGTACAAAGCAGATGCGGGAGAATCGTATATAGAACTGGCACAATTTACTCCAAATGGTCCCATTATTGAAAGCATTTCTCCTTATGGAGCGAGTAACGTAGAAGGCAACAAACATTATGATGATCAAATGGATTTATTTGTACAACAAAAATGTAAAAAAGTAAGCATGAATTATGATGAAATTATACGAGAAAAAGAACGAATTTATCATCCTGAATAAAAAAATATGACAGAGAAATTAAAAACAACATTAGGCAGAGTACAAGAAACACTTTTATTGCCTTTAGTATCAAGAGCAACAGAAACAACGTTTAAACATCCGATTTTAAACGATAAAAAATCTGTTGAAATACTAAATCAGCTGGACGTAAATTATAAAAAATTACAGCGCAACATGCGCGAAATTGGTATTTACGGTTTATGCTATCGTGCTTATAAAATGGATGATGTTGTTAGAAAATTTCTAAAAAAACATCCTAAAGGAAAAATACTAAGTATTGGCGCTGGCTTGGATACTACTTATTATCGCTGTGATAATGGCACTGCAATTTGGTATGATTTAGACTTGCCAGATTCTATGGAATTACGCAATAAATTATTACCTCCACCTAATAAACGGGTTACTTATATTGCAAAATCTATGTTTGATTATACATGGATAGATGATATTGGAAATATTAAAGATGGGTTATTTATTCTTATTCCGGGTGTATTGCCTTATTTTAAAGAAAAGGATGTAAAAGCATTGCTAACACACATTGCACCAAAATTAAAAGGAGCGGAAATCATGTTTGATGTAATTTCGGAGTTTGGAAAATTCTTTGTAAATATCGGCATCAAACAAAGTGGCATGAAAGAAGCCAATTTAGAATGGGGTGTTTTAAAACCTAAAACAGTAACGGATTGGAGCAGGCATATCGAATTAGTGAAAACTTATAAATTTTTCAAAGATATGCCTGCAACTGCAAACCCAAAAGTGCAAACTAAATCAGCTATGTTGATGAATAAAATATTCGATATGTCGCAAATGTTTCATTTGCGGTTTGTGTAAAAAAATAGATAGCTTTGGGAATGTAGCAAGGCACTAAAATATGAATGTTCCAATTTTCTAAAATCAAACACCACACTACTCAAATTCTACATCCCTTCTTTCAAAAACAGACTACGCAATTGCAAAAAAACACCTCTATTCTAAGAATATTCTACCATTTATTCATTTCTAAAAACAATTTTATTTTCAAAACTATCGGCAATTACTTTTTTGTTTTTATCGATTTTATCGGCTAAAATCATCTTGGATAATTCGTTGATAAGTTCCTTATTGATTAATCGCTTCAATGGTCTTGCTCCATATTGTGGTTCATAGCCTTCTTTAGCAAAATAATCGGTCAATTCCTCTGTATATTCTAAATCAATATCCATATCTGTCAATTGATTTTTCAAATTATTCAATTGGATTTTTACAATATCTCGGATATCATTTTGCAATAAAGGTTTGAACATTATCACTTCGTCAATACGATTGAAAAACTCCGGTTTTAACACTCGTTTTAATGCATCAAAAATTTGTGCTTTAGAAGTTTCCGTAGCTGTAAAAATTTCACTTTCTGTTTTTACGTTTTCAAAATTTTGTTGTATTAAATGAGAGCCGATATTGGAAGTCATAATGATAATAGTATTTTTAAAATCTACCACACGACCTTTGTTATCTGTCAAACGACCATCTTCTAATACTTGCAACAAAACATTAAATACATCGGGGTGTGCTTTTTCTATTTCATCTAATAACACTACTGAATATGGGTGATTGCGCACAGCTTCCGTTAATTGTCCGCCCTCATCATAGCCCACATATCCTGGAGGTGAACCAATTAAACGTGACACGGAATGTTTTTCCATGTATTCACTCATATCAATGCGCACCATTGCTTTTTCATCGTCGAACAATAACTCAGCTAATGCTTTTGCTAATTCTGTTTTTCCAACGCCGGTGGTACCAATAAATAAGAATGAGCCTAATGGTTTTTT
>ERZ724520.1030-NODE-1030-length-14475-cov-6.564840_pt1 | contig 14475 bp, 10 predicted proteins | sample MGYA00376053_ERZ724520 | MGnify/ENA primary metagenome ERZ724520 (study PRJEB28724, sample SAMN07190886) | activated sludge metagenome | isolation source: activated sludge of sewage treatment plant in Hong Hong | place: USA: Christiansburg, Virginia | collected... | reverse complement strand
CCCCGAAAAGAAGAATCTACCCAGCCAACGCAGTCTTAACCGCAGCCGACACAGTCCCCATCTCCGCCTTCCCCGCCAAACGCGTCTTCACAACCCCCATCACCTTGCCCATATCCCCAGGCCCGGTAGCCCCCAGCTCAGCCACGATAGCCCGAACCTCAACCAGCACCTCATCCGCGCTGAGCCGCTGCGGCAGATAGGCCTGCAGCACCTTGATCTCAGCCGACTCTTTGTCCGCCAGATCCATGCGCTCGGCCTTCACAAACGCCTCGACGCTGTCCTTGCGCTGCTTGATCAGCTTGTCCACGATGGCCACCACGGCCACGTCATCCAGCACGATGCGATCGTCCACCTCGCGCTGCTTGCAGGCCGACAGCAGCAGGCGGATGGTGCCCAGGCGCTCACTGTCCTTGGCGCGCATGGCGGTTTTCATATCTTCGGTGATCTGGTCTTTGAGGGACATGGTGTAACTCCGGGAGGAATGTGTGAATCAGGTGATTGAAATAAAAAAAGCCCGCCGGAGCGTCCCCAAGCGAGCTTTTTGTGGCCTAAGCCTGATCAGTTGAGGACAGAGCTAGTGCGCTACGCGTCACTGCGGTCTGTCCCCCAAAAATCAGAACATTTTCTTTGGCAATTGCATGCTGCGAATGCGCTTGTAGTTGCGCTTGACGGCGGCTGCCTTCTTGCGCTTGCGCTCTGCAGTGGGCTTTTCATAGAACTCGCGCGCGCGCAAGTCAGTCAGCAAACCCAATTTTTCGATAGTGCGCTTGAAGCGACGCAGAGCGACGTCAAACGGCTCGTTTTCTTTTACACGGATGGTTGTCATTACGTAATGTTGTCCAAAATGTGCTGCCGCCAGTCACGGGGGGAGATCGAGCCCCACATGCCACGTTCAGCGATTTCCCCGTCTGTAACTAGTATTGGCCGACGGGGTAATGCCAGAAAAGCCTCGGATTATAGCGTTTTTGAGCCAGACAAATTGCCAAACGTGGCCCAAACATGCGGTGGCGCCACCACACACCACCGACATCGCAAGGTATGGCGCAGCGGTCTACGGTGGCGTACCCTGGCCCAGATCAATCACGCCAAAGCCAAAGTTGGCCCCGGATGTCAGAAACTTGAATTTCAGCCACCAGGCCTGATCGGCATACTGCACGCAGGGAATGACCAGGTTCAGATTGGCATCCAACTGGGCGACGCAGCCGGTGTCTGACGTTGGAGTGGTGATGGCGAAGGCATCCACCAAGCCAAACGCGAGAGCGCCGAGGCGGCTGTCTGCCGACAGAGTTGCCTGGACATAACTGGTGCCTGCCGCACTCTGGAATTTGATGCAGGGGACGTTCAGGGTCAAGTCGGTGGTCAGCAGCGCAGCGCAGGCTGTCAGAGCGGGGGCCTTGCCTGTCAACGCCGGCGCGTCGGCCACAAAGGATTCCATGAACTGTGGCACCGCTTCGTTGCCGCTGGGGCTGCTGTCGCGCAGCGTGTCGTTGAAATTCCAGTAGCCCACCAGGCCGCTCTCGTTGCCATTCAGGGCCAGTGCCATATAGGACTTGATTTCGCTAGCAGTGCGGGCCTTGTTCCACAGGCGCAACTCGTCGACCAGCACGGTCGATGCAGTGGAGCCCTGATTGCCCACGCGCAGGGAGGAGTCCATCAGCTCGGAGACGATGGCGCCGGTCAGCGTGGCCTTGGCCTTGAGTACACCATTTACGTAGAGCTTCCAGTTATCTGCGCCTGCACTGGCGTTGTAGGTCATGGCCAGGTGTGCCCAGGTGTTTTTTGGCAGACTGGAGCCACCCGCGCCCAGCCAGTCGCCGTAATTGCTACTGCCAGAGCCCGAAGTCACCAGGCGGCTGAAAACCTGATCGCCGTTCCACCCCGCCAACTCCCAACTGTTCTCTCCGCTACGGCGTTTCTTGCCCAGGAAGGTTTGCAACACGTAGTTGGGGTTTCCGTCGACCAGTTTGATCCAGTATTCCACCGTCATGGCGCTGCTGAACTCCATGGCGGGCCGTGCCGCCACCCAGAACTGGTCACGGCGAAAGTCGCCCGAGGTCACCAGTTGCAATGCCTTGTTGGTCGAGCCAGCCACTGGCGCCGGGGCCAGTGCCCGGGCATAGACGTGGCGGTTGTCCCACAGGTTGATGTATCCAGCGTACAGCGGCACTCCCGAGGCCGTCATTGCCAGATGTGGTGAGGCCCAGCCAGCGCCAAAGTTGTTGACCACCGTCACGCCGCCGTCAAAACTCGCGCCGCCATCCTGCGAGCGGAACCAGCTGCCGTTGAACACGTGTACACGTTGGGCGTCGCGCGGGTCTATGCCTATGTGTTGCCACCAGCCACCGGTGGATATTTGGGTGGCGGTCGAGGGCCAGGTCGCTCCAGCATCGGTAGATCGCCAGTAGAACGTGCCGCTGCCTGATCGCGTGGATGTGATGTGCAGGGTGTTGCCGGCCCTGGCAATGGTCTCCAGCCCGGGGCGCGCACCGTGGCTGTAGCCGGATGGGTAGGTATACAAGGTCACCGGTGTGCCCAGCGTGACACCTGCATCCGTCGATCGACTGACGCGCAGGCTGGGCGCCCATCCGCCGTCAAACCCGCCCGGGTTGTCATTGTTGATCCAGACCACGCTTACTTCAGGGCCGTTGGCGGCCATGTGGGGTGCATAGCCCGCGTCCTGAATGCCCGGGGCATAGGACTTGCCGTCGCTGGCGCGCACGGTCACTCGTGCCGGCGTCCGGAACGTGCGCCCACCATCGCTGCTGGCCCAGAGGTCGAGATAGGATTGGGTTGTGGTCCAGTTTTCAACTTGCGAAATCGTCAATACATAGACGTTGTCCCCGGAACGTACCGCATCAACCACGCTGTATTTGTAGAGCCAGCTGGCGCTGCCCGTATCCACATTGATCAGGTCGGTCCGCACAAAGGTACGCCCGGCGTCGCTGGAACTGGAGCTTGACACCTGCCGCTGCCGTGGCGAGTCTTCGCGCATGGTTGCAAACAGCACCGCTACTTTGCCCTGATCGGCTGCAGTGACAAACAAACCATTGAAGTTGTAGGCTGACCCGTCATGCAAAACGACGGGTGCGGCAAAGGTCTGTCCTGCATCGCCAGAGCGCAGCAACAACAAACGGCTGGGCACCCAACCCTGGCCGAAGGCGATGTAAACGTTGTCGCCCTCTGCGGCCAGCGGTTGCCAGGTGTTGTAGTACCCGCCTTCGGCCAATTCTTGCGGCGCCAGCCAAGTTGCACCGCCGTCCACCGAGCGGCGCAGCCAAATGACGTAGCGGCTGCTGCTGCGACTGGCCGCACTCCACAACACGTAGACCTTGTCCCCCGCAGTCACCACTTTCGGGTCTACATTCATCGAGCCGTTTTGCGGGTCCGCGTCTTGCGACAGGTTTAAGAAGGTATTGGAGAATTGCACCACCCCCGCATGGCCCGCAAGGGGCAGCAACAGGGCCAAAGCCACAAGCCAAAGGTTCAGACACCAAAAGAATCTACGCGGTTGCCTTGTCATCACAGCCTCCACATTTAAACATCAGTCACTTTTGATGTTAGGCACGGCTGTGGCGATATCTTTGCCCTGCGTCAAACGATGGAGCGATGGATCTTTTCTATCAGTTGCGACCACCTGACACTTCGAAGATCAGGCGATGGCGGCCGGCCGCCAGCATCTCGTCGGCATTACGTCCGTAGCCGAGGTAAAAACGGGTCCCGATCAAACCCGAAAGATCGGCGGCTTCCATCACCTCAATGCGAATGAGGTCCGACACGCTGTCCATGGCAACACCATCCAGATAACTGTTCAAAGGCCAGCTCAGGGGTGCCCAGCTCTTGTCCCGTTGGAAAGTCCACCATTGGGTGGGGCCGGTGCATGCGCCGGTGCACGCCACCACGTAGACGCTGTAGCCGGCCTGTACCGCTCGGGCGACGGCACTCGCTGCCCCAGACGTAACCGTAGACCCGCCGCGAACCGTAAGGCTCAAGGAGGTCGTGAGCAGATCGCCACGTTTCTGGGCCACCGTCAAAAATGGGGGGCGTTTGGCTTTGGGAATGGCGTCAAGCGCATCAGGATCCAGGTCCACAAATCCACTGGCGCCTTCGGCCAATGCCAGTGCCGTCTCGCGTTGCACGCCGACCAGTCCGTTGCCCAACTGTCCGCTGTCGTTCCAGCCCCAACCCCAGACCGTGCCGTCGGACTTGAGCGACAGACCATGGTCATAACCCGCTGCAAATGCGGCCGCGTTGTCCAGGTCCGGAACCGGTGCCGGTGCCAGTCGTTGCCCTACAACGGAAGGGTCACCCAGTTGGCCCAGGAAATTGCTACCCCAGGACCAGACCCGCCCGTCCGTCGTGCGTACCAGCGAGAAGCCGTAACCGGCCGCGGCGTCGACCACCGCGTCGATGCCGGTCAGTAGTACCGGTGTCGTTTCCTCTGTTTCGCCAAAGCCCCACTGCCACAGGCGGCCACGATCGTCTACCGCCAGCGAGTGGTAGACGCCCGCCGCAATCGACACAATCCCTGCAAGGCCCTTGACCTGGACTGGCTTGAGGCGAGAGGTCGTGGTGGCGTCGCCCAACTGGCCCAGGCGGTTGTTGCCCCAAGCCCACACGGTTCCGTCGCGCTTCAAGGCCAGCGCGTGGCGGCCGCCCAGGGCGACGCTAGCCACACCGCTGAGCCCCAATACCGGCTCCGGTTGGGCGCGCATGAAGGCGGTCTTGCCGTCGCCCAACTGGCCATCCTCGTTGTCGCCAAACGCCAGCACTCTGCCATCGGCCAGCACCGCCATGGACACAAAACCCCTTGCTGCCACGTTGACCACCCCACTGATCCCGGCAATGACCGTTGGCACCGAACGCGAGGCTGCTTCATCACCCAGCTCTCCAATAATGTTGGCTCCCCATCCCCAAAGACTGCCGTCTTCCCGCATGGCCAGCGAGTGGGCCGCACCGGCCGCAATGGCCTTGACCTGGTCAAGTTCCACGACCCCGCCGGCCGTGCTGCGCATCGTGGCTTGGGCATCACCCAACTCGCCGGACGAATTGTTACCCCACGCGCGCGCCGCACCGGCGACATCAACCGCCAACGACAGGTCGCGCCCGGCGGCAACCGTGCTGACGTTGTTCAGGCCGCCAACGCGGGTGAACGCGGACAGGTTTGTGGTGTTGACGGCACCCGCCTGCGCCGAGTAATTGTTGCCACTGGCCCAGACGCTTCCATTGGCGTCGAGCAACAGGGAGTGGGTGTACCCGGCGACCAGCGCTACGGGTGTGGAAGCGGTCACCACAATCGCGATTGGCGCTACGCGGCTGGTCGTCGTGCCATCGCCCAGTTGGCCACTGTCATTGGCCCCCCATCCCCACACTCTGCCGTCTAGGCCCAAGGCCAGCGAATGCCCGCCGCCGCTGGTGATGGCACGCATTGCCGGCAGACCGGTCAGTTTGCGCGGAGAAAAGCTGCTGCCACTCGCGCCCAGTTGGCCGGCCGATCCATCGCCCCATGCGTACACCGTGCCATCGGCTGCCAATGCCAAGGAGTGGTAGGCACCGGCGGACACGGCCACGATGGAAGGGGGTAACCCTGTCAAGCGCACCGGCGCCATACGCGCGCTGGTGCTGCCATCACCCAGTTGACCGTAGTCGTTGTCGCCCCAGGCGTAGACCGAGCCATCGCTGGCCAGCGCCAGTGTGTGCCGGTGGCTGCTGGAGATGGCGGACCAGACGACACCGCTTGTCAGTTGGACCGGCCGCGTGCGCGTCAAAGTGGACCCATCACCCACCAAACCAGCGGCTCCCCAGGCCCAGAGGCTTCCATCGGAGCCCAGTGCGACCATATGCGCACTGCCAGCGGCCAGTGCCGTGACACCGGCCAATCCCTCCACGCGGCGCACCAAGGCGCGCCCGGCCCGTGTCCCGTCACCCAACTGACCGCTGCTGTTGCCGCCCCAGCTATAGACTGTGCCATCGACTGCCAGCGCAGCGGCAAAGTCGCTGCCGCCGACCATTTGTTTTACGGCTGGCAGTCCTACCGGTGAAACCGCTGTCGCAGACCGCAGCGCCCGGCCGCTACCCAGCTGTCCCAGACCATCGTCGCCCCAGGCCAGCACACGCCCATCGCGTTGTAGGCCCAGCGTATGGCCACTCCCCGTGGCCAGCATGGGTGTCGCAGCGTTGCCCTCATGCGTTGTGATGAGCAACGCAAACAAAAACAGCGAGAGGCGCAAAACGGTGTCTAACTTCACGGCTTTTACTCGGTGAACAACGACCACCAGGCAGCTTTAACTGAGCCGCCCCAGTTGGTTATTAAATGACTTTGGCAGCGCAATGGTTTGCGCCAGATCAAAGGCGCAAGCCAGTACGCTTTAACCGTGTGGCGCAGATTGCAACAGCTTTGCCGCCAAGCCGTGTGCGCAGGCGAAACCGCTGGCCCAGGCCCACTGGAAGTTGTAGCCGCCCAGCCAGCCGGTGACATCCACGACTTCGCCGATGAAGTACAGGCCCGGCTGTTTGGACTCCATGGTTTGCGACGAGAGGTTGCGGGTGTCGACACCGCCGGCAGTCACCTCGGCCTTCTTGTAGCCCTCGGTGCCAGTGGGTTTCAACTCCCACTGGCTCAGGCGCTCGGCCAGTGCGACCAACGCCCTGTCGGATGCCTCGTTGATGGGCCGTGCCCAGTTGTGGCCCAGCCCAGCCCCTTGCGCCACCCAGGTGTCTGCCAGGCGCGACGGCACCAATGCAGCCAACTCGTTGGCAATCAGTTTGCGGGATGTGGCCTTTGCCCTGACTAGCAGTTCGGCGATGTTGGTGTCCGGCGCCAGATTCAGTCGGATAGGGGAGCCGGGTTGCCAGTAGCTCGATATCTGTAAGACGCCGGGGCCGCTCAAGCCTCGGTGGGTGAACAGCAGGTCTTCCAGGAAGGCGACTTTGTCCTTCTTGCTGCCAGTCTCGATCTTGACGGGTAGCGATAGCCCAGAGAGCTGGGCAAACGGTGCCCAGGCCGTTTCGTCAAAGGTCAGCGGCACCAGGGCCGGGCGTGGCGTGACCAGCGCAAGATCAAACTGCTTGGCGATGCGGTAGCCAAAATCTGTGGCTCCGATCTTGGGGATGGACAGCCCGCCGGTGGCGACCACAACCGCTGCGCACTGGATGGTGCCACGGTCACTATCAATTTCATAGCTGCTTGCGCTTATTTCACGGGGGCTGGAGGCAAAAAAGCGCATGGATTTTATGCTGCAGGGCTGCCAACGGGTGACATTGCCGACCTCGCACTCGGTCAATAGCATGTGGATGATGTCTTCGGCCGAACGGTCGCAAAACAGCTGGCCTTTGTGTTTTTCGTGGAAGGGGATTCCATGTTTCTCCAGCAGGGTGACGAAGTCCCGCGGGGTGTAGCGTGACAGGGCCGAGCGGCAAAAGCGTGGGTTGTCGCTGATGAAGTTGGCGGGCAGGGTGTCGCGGTTGGTGAAGTTGCAGCGGCCGCCACCAGAGATGCGGATTTTTTCGGCCACCTTTTCACTGTGGTCGACCAATAAGACCTTTAAACCCAACTGGCCCGCCACCCCGGCGCAGAACAATCCGGCTGCGCCTGCGCCAATGATGGTGACGTCGAAAGTTTGCATGGGTTGCAGTGTAGGGGGTGGTGTGCTGGGGTTGCCGTCGTTAGCATTTCGTTCGCCCGCAGCGGAAATAGGGCAAGTACCGCCGCTCATGTCCCCCGGCCTTCGGCCTCCTCCTTGACTTCGCTTTGGCACTTACCCTATTCTCACCGCTCGACACTTTGGATTGAAAGGCGGGAGCGTCAGCAACTTCGCGCAGGATCGGGCGGGCTGGGTGCTCTGCGCAGTGAGGTCAAGGAGGAGGCCGCAGGCCGGGGGACACGAACGGAGCAGAGGACCCAGTCCGCCTGATCCCGAAGTAACGCAACCCGAAAAACGCAACGAGGAGGCAAAGGTTTCGCCGCCGGGCCGCCCCAAGGCGAAACGCGCCCCCTTGGGGGGCAGCGACCCGCGCAGCGGCGGAGCGTGGGGGCTACCTTTACCCCATGCAGAACACGTTGAGCTTGTTGCCGTCCAGGTCGCGGAAATAGCCGGCGTAAAACCCGTCGCCGCGCGGGCCATTGGGGCCCTCATCCTGCGCTCCGAGTTCCATGGCCTTCTTGTAGAGGCGGTCCACTTTTTCCTTGGAGTCGACCACGAGGGCGGCCATGACGCCGTTGCCCACCGTGGCGGGTTGGCCGTCGTAGGGCTTCATGATGGCCAGGCTGCACTGTTGCATTGAAACGCCCCAGGCGATGCCAGTGGGAAATTCCATCAGACGTTTAGCGCCGATTTCCGCCAACAGGGTGTCGTAGAACGCCGCAGCACGGGGCAGGTCGTTGGTTCCGAGGGTTACGTAGCCAAGCATGGTTGAAGTCTCCTTTGGGTTGAAAAAGCGCCAAGTGTAGGGGGCTTGTGCCATGCAACTCAAGAGCCAACTTCGCCCCTTGGCGGATGTTACGATTCAACTCCGCGTGGTCGCGTGGTCGACCTTCAATCGCCCACAGGGCCCTACATGGCAAAAAAATTGCTGTTGCGCTGGTTGGTTTGGTGCCTGCTACTGGTTGCCCAGTGGCAGTCGGCCCACGCGGTGCTGGCTGAATGTCCGCTGCCCGCCAGGGGCCAGTCGCTCACGGCCACGCTCTCGACCCTGGCCGACCCCGACATGGCCTTGAATCTGGAGGCGGCACGGGCGCGCTACGTGGCCGGGGAATTCCAGGCACACCAGAACGGTACGCCCAGTTTCGGTTTTGTCCCGGGCGCGCTGTGGGCGCGGGTGCAACTGCCCGCAGTAGAGCAAGCCTGTACGGAGCTGTTTGTGCTGGAGCAGCCCCGCATCAACCGCCTCGATTTGTTTGTGCTGCAAGGGGATGGCAGTGTGGTACCGCTGACTATGGGTGTTGGCTTGCCCTTTACGGCGCGAACCATTGCCCACCGCTTTCCCAATGTGCGCATCACGCGCCAGCCGGGGCCGCCGGTAGACGTGTTCATCCGGGTGCAGTCGGCGGTGTCGGTACAGTTACCGTTGAGCCTGTACACCGAAGCGGCGCTGTTCAAAGAGTCGCACAATGAACAGGCTGGCATGGGCCTGTACTACGGCTTACTGCTGGCGCTGCTGCTCTACAGCATTGCAGTGATGGTCGGGATTCGTGACGCCAGTTACTTTTACTACGTGCTGTACCTGGCGGCGTTGGGTTTGTTTTCGCTGAACTTCAACGGCTATGGCGCGCAATACCTGTGGCCCAACGCCACCGAATGGCAGGTCATTTCGCTGCCTTTGTCGTTTGGCGCATTGGTGGTGTTTGGCGGCTTGTTTGCGCGCAATTTCCTGGACCTTGCGCGCACTGCGCCTTTGTTGGGGCGGCTGTTGATGGTGTCGGTGGGGTTGGCCATCGCAGCAAGTCTGGTGGGTGCTTCTCAACTGGCGCCCATGCCGGCCACCCTGGCGCTCACCGCCATGGTGCTCGCGGGCAGTGTGCTGATCACTGTGGGTGGGGTGCTCAGCGCAGTGCGGGGCTACCAGCCCGCACGCTATTTTTTGTTGGCCTGGTGCCTGCAATTGCTGGGCGGCATTGCCGTGCCTTTGTCGGCCTTTGGCTGGATTCCGCGCACATTGGCCAGCGAGTACGCCCTGCAAATGGGCTCGGCCGCCGAGATGATGCTGTTGTCCTTCGCGCTGGTGTACCGCATCAACCTGTTGCGCGACAAAAAAGAGAAGGCTGAGCGTGAGGCGCTCCATGAAGCCGGGCGCCTGCACCTGGAAGAGAGCCTGCAGCGCAGCCTGCAAGAGCGCAACACCATTTTGGACAACGCCATGGTGGCCATTATTTTCCTGAACGCCCAGGGAAAACTGCAATGGGCCAACCAGGCCACCTACAAAATTTTTGGTGTTCCTGCCGAGCAGGGATTGGGTGAGTCTGTCGAGTTGTTTTACCCGTCACACGAAGACTATCTGGCAGTAAACCGCGCTGTCGCCAAAGCCATCTCTCAGGGCCAGGCATTTGAAGACGAACGCTGGATGCGGCGCAGCGACGGTGAGCTGATTTGGGTCTACACCTCGGGCCGCACCGTCAACCCGACGGATGCGTCCCAAGGCACGGTGTGGGCGGTCATGGACATCACCAAGCGCCGCCAACTCGAAGAAAACCTGCGCCGCACCGAAGAGCAATACCGCCTTGTGGTCAACAACGTGAGCGAAGGCATGGTAGTGGTGCAGGACGGGCGTTTTATCTTTGCCAACCCGGCGCTGCTGACGCTGATGGGTTACAACGCCGCTGAAATTTTGGGCCAGGAGTTTCTGCCCATGGTCTACGCCGAGGATCGTGAAATCTTCGTGGCCAACTACGCGCGCCGCGCGCGGGGTGAGGCGTTCGAGACCAAGTTCGATTTCCGGGCGCTGCACAAATCTGGCCAGCTCATCTGGGTGCATATCGCCACGGTTGTGGTTCCGTGGGATGGGCAACCCGCTCTGTTGTCCTTTATCTCCGACATCACACAGCGCAAACAGGCGGAAGAGGACATTCGTGAAACGTTGGAGAAACAGCGCGAATTGAATGGGCTGAAGTCGCGTTTTGTGTCGGTCACGTCCCACGAGTTCCGCACACCCTTGGCCACCATTTTGTCGTCGGCCGAACTGCTGAAGTACTACAGCGACAGGATGCCGCTGGAGGAGCGTATCTCGTTCTTGGACAATATCGAATCCGCTGTCGCCCGCATGACACACATGATCGACGACATTCTGCTTATCGGCAAAAGTAATGCCCAAAAGCTGGAGTTTGACCCGCAGCCCTTGCCGCTGCGCGCGTTTTGCGAAACCCTGGTTGATGAGAGCCGTGCCAGCATGGACCCCGAAACCGCCGCCAAACTTGGTATTGACTTTCGCATGACGGGTGAGGCCAACGACGCCAGGTTTGACGAAAAACTCTTGCGGCAAATTTTCAGCAACCTGCTGTCCAATGCCATCAAATACTCACCCAACGGCGGACGCGTGTTTTTTGGTGTGGCGTGCCGAGCCGATGAAGTCGAATTTCATGTGGCCGACCAGGGCATAGGCATGCCCAAGGAAGACGTGGCGCGCTTGTTTGAAACCTTCTACCGGGCCAGCAACGTGGGCACCATTTCGGGCACCGGCCTGGGCCTGTCGATTGTTCGGCGTGCCGTCAAATTGCACGGCGGCACGATCAAGGTTGACAGCGTGCTGGGTACAGGGACGCGGTTTATTGTGAATTTGCCGCGGGTGGCGTGAGCAGCATTTGCCAGCTTCGGCGGAAGTTGCAAGCCATTTTGGCAAAACCCCAAGTCCAGACCTCTGGCCCCCGAATCTTATACGTAGTTTGCTATCAGAAGTGGAGCGACTATCGCTCGATGACTGATGACCCCACGCCCGCCAAGGAAACTTGACGAATTCAAAAATGGTACTATAGTGATATCACTTTGATCTCAATCAACATCGGTTGAACAGACCACGGTAGCCTCCAGTCCGGCGATTGGAGCAATAACTGATGAGGATAGACAGACATGGAAAAACAAGCTTCCAACGAATATGTGGCGACAACCGCCAATGGTTTTGTTGCGGTGGCGGTGGGCGTGGGCCTGGTGCTGGCCGCCGTGGTGATGATCACGCGTGCGCCCAGCCTGGTGACCCTGGTTTTGTCGGCCGTGTCGGGTCTGGTCGCGCTGTGGTTTCTGGCCGGTTTGTACACCCTCAACCCCAACCAGGCCGCCGTGCTCAAGCTGTTTGGCAGCTACCGGGGCACCGACCGCAAAGAGGGTCTGCGCTGGGCGAATCCGTTTTTTAGCCGCTGCAAGGTGTCGACCCGGGCGCGTAACTTCAACAGCGAAAAGCTGAAGGTCAACGACCTGCGCGGCAACCCGATCGAGATTGCGGCTGCCATCCTGTGGCGGGTCGGCGACACGGCACGCGCCAGTTTTGACGTAGAGGACTTTGAGTCCTATGTCTTCACCCAGGCCGAGGCGGCGGTGCGGCATTTGGCCTCCGGCTACGCCTATGACAACCTGGACGACACGGTTAGCACGGCACCGAAAGAGATCACCTTGCGCTCCGGCGCAGACCAGGTCGGGGCGGCACTTTTGGAGGAACTGCAGGCCCGCTTTTCGCTGGCCGGTGTGGTGGTGGTGGACGCCAAACTCACCCACCTGGCCTATGCCCCCGAGATTGCTGGCGCCATGTTGCGCCGCCAGCAGGCGCAGGCCATCATCGCGGCGCGCAGCCTGATCGTGCAGGGAGCCGTGGGCATGGTGGAGCTGGCCTTGACCGGCCTGCAGCAGCGCGGTCTGGTGGACCTGGACGACGAGCGCAAGGCCGCCATGGTGACCAATTTGCTGGTGGTGCTGTGCTCGGACCACGACGCGCAGCCGGTGGTGAACACCGGCACGCTGTACAACTAACGTCGTCGCGGAGACAAGCAATACCTCCAACCACGCTCGGAATTTGCGGGACATGCTCCAGACCTACCTCGACCCGCTCTGTCGCCAATACTTTCGAAGAAACACCATGAAAACCATTCCATTCAACCCCCATATGGTCGTCAAGATCTTGATTGCTATCGTGTTGCTTGCGGCTCTGGTCGGCGTTGCCGGCTCGCAGTTGGCACCCAAAGTGCCGCTGCTGACCGTGCTGTTGTACAGCGCACTGGGCGTGTTGGGCATTGGGGCCTTGGTGCTGGCGGCAACCGTGGTGTCGTTGACGGTGTACCAGTGGGTGCTGCGCAAGGGTGGCACGGACCCCCAGTGGTTCTGGTTTTCAGGCGAGCCCCCCGGGTTGCAAAAACTGCGGGCCGAGGCCAAGGCACAAGCCCGGCAGGACGGGGTTTAGAGGTAAACCTGTTGACCCGCACCCGCCATGGCCAGTCCCGATAAGAAGTCTTTCGCATTGCGCATAGACCCCGCGTTGTGGGCGCAGATCGAGCGCCTGGCGGCGGCCGAATTGCGCAGTGTGAATGCCCAGGTGGAGTATTTGTTGCGGGACGCGGTTCGATCACGGATTGGCGGGCAGAACCCAAAGGCTGAACCAACCCAAGTCAACACCGATAACAGCGACAGTAACCAAAACCCGTGATACCGGCGACAGTTCTTACCTGGGCTTAGGCTGCTCGGCTTTGCCGGGTCAGTTCGCACTTCCACACCCGCAGCCAGCAAACCCTGCAACACATCCCCCACCACAATCACACTAGGGCTGGCGAGTTGTTCACGCAGGATGGTGGCCTGCAGTTCGGCCAAGGTGCAGACCGCGTGGCGTTGCACGGCCAGGCTGGCGTTCTGGATGATGGCGACTGGGGTGTCGGCATCCAGCCCATTCAACAGCTCATGCTGGATGTGGGCTGCGCCGCTGACCCCCATGTAGATGACGATGGTCAAGCGCGCCTGGCGGGCCGTGGTTGCCAGGGCGCGCCAGTCGGTTCCGCTGGATCCGGGTTTGGCATGGCCGGTGATAAACACCACACCGTGGGCCGCTTCGCGGTGGGTGAGGGGCACACCCAGCGATGACACAGCCGCAATACCTGCCGTGATGCCGTTGATGATGCTAAAGCGCACACCGGCTGCCTGCAGCGCTTCGACCTCTTCACCGCCGCGCCCAAAGATGAACGGGTCGCCACCTTTTAAGCGCACCACGTTTTCGCCTTCCAGTGCGGCCGTGACCATCAGCTTTTCGATAAACGACTGGGGTGTGGATTTGCAGCCCCCCCGTTTGCCCACGTAGACAATGCGGGCCGTGGGCGGCGCGTAGCCGACGATGGCCTCGTTGACCAGGTCATCTACCAGCACCACGGTGGCGCGCTGGATGGCCTTGAGCGCCTTCAGCGTCAGCAATTCGGGGTCGCCTGGACCTGCGCCAACCAGTGTGACGTGACCCGTTGCTGCGCGGTTGGAAAGATCGTGTTTCATAGTGCTTGCACCAGATGCAAGATATGGGCCACTTGCTGGGCAATCGGTGCGGGAACTGGCTGGATTCCATCCATCACTTGGCGAATATAGGCAGCCGTTGTGGCAGCGTCAATGGCAGTGGGCAGGTCGGGCAGGGTGGTCAAAGTGCCTGCTTGGTGCTCTTGCAACTCCACGACCTTTCCGTGCACAAAACCCTGCATCTTGGGTGCGCGCCGGGGGTCGGCCACGGCTTCGCCTTCGGTGCCGCGTATCAACAAGGCGTGGCTGCCCATCACCGTCAATGTCTCGGCCATGGACTGGGCGTACTCCGGGTGGGTGTAGCTGGTCACCAGCAAGCTTTTGCCTTGTACCGGGTTCATCAGTTTGACCAGGCTGTGCGCCGGGTTACGCAGACCCACCACGCGGCGCACATCCAGCAGACGCTGCAAACCGGCGTGCAACAAAGCGGTAGGAACAAAGGCCACGGTGCCAGGCGCTATGGTTTCGATAGCTGCTTGCGCAGGTATTTCGAGGTCTAGCAGCACTTCTGACG
>ERZ724520.1027-NODE-1027-length-14486-cov-4.889890_pt1 | contig 14486 bp, 14 predicted proteins | sample MGYA00376053_ERZ724520 | MGnify/ENA primary metagenome ERZ724520 (study PRJEB28724, sample SAMN07190886) | activated sludge metagenome | isolation source: activated sludge of sewage treatment plant in Hong Hong | place: USA: Christiansburg, Virginia | collected... | reverse complement strand
CCCCGAAGGCCCTTCGAGAAGGAGAGAATCGACCACGAACTGCAGCTCGTCGGCAAGTACGGCCTCAAGAACAAGCGCGAGGTGTGGAGAGTGCACTTGCTTTTGTCGCGTTTCCGTAAGGCGGCCAGAGAACTGCTTACCCTTGAGGAGAAAGACCCCAGAAGGTTGTTCGAGGGGGCTGCTTTGCTCAACAGAATGCACCGTTACGGTTTGCTGAGCAACGAGGAGCTCAAGCTGGATTACGTGTTGGGCCTGACCCCCAACAAGTTTTTGGACAAGCGACTCCAGACTCGCATCTACCAGGAAGGTTTCCAGGCCAAGAGCATCCACCAGGCACGTGTGTTCATCCACCAGAGACACATAAAGGTGGGGCGCAACTTAGTCAACGCCAACCAGTTCTTGGTGCGAACAGCATCTGAGAAGAAGATCAACCTCGCTCCGCTTTCTCCCTTCGAGACCAAGAAGCCCAGCCGCACCAGCCGCAAGAAAAACAAGGGAAAGAAACAGCCTGCAGAGGAATGATCATCCTATTTTAACCTATCATACATACATATACTGCACTGGATGAATAACAAGAGTTCAAAAACTCTGCACAAGTACCCCTTGCCTAAGGAAGAATCGTCGAGAAGATACCGCTCAAGAACAAGGTGTTGATGAAGGCAGTGATCCCAGACGAGCACGAACTCATGGTGGTGCGTTTCAACCAGGAGGATACCATGGCTGCGTGTGGTTACTCTGACGGGTTCGTGCGGGTTTTTAATTTGGGTACTGACAACAAGATCGCGGAGATTAACTCTGGGGTGCGCGAGCCGGGGCCGGTGAACGCGTTGAGGTGGCGTCCGCAGAACGAGTACAATAACAGCTCAACGCCGGTGCTGTTGGTGGCCAACACCAGCGGGCACCTCTACCAGTACGCGGCCAAGACGGGGAAGGAGGTGTGGCACGCGGTGGAGGAGGGGAACTTCATCATGGCGCTCGACTACCACCCCCACGGCACCTCCTTCGCCTCCGCCGGCAAGGACAACATCATACGGATCTATGACGAGGAGACCAAGCAGGTCACGCAGCAGCTCAATGCGATCAAGTGGCACAAGCAGGGACACAATAACCGGGTGTTTTCTGTGAAGTTCAAGAGGGATGAGCCCGACGTGATCGCGACTGGCGGATGGGACCAGAACGTAGCTAGTGTTTCACTCAGGTCAATATCTGGGACATCCGTACGTAGAGCGTGGTGGCATCGATTTACGGGCCGAAGATAGCGGGGGACGCGTTGGACCTGCGGGACAACTTGCTGCTGACGGGGGCCAATAGGGGGAAGGACCAGTTGCAGCTGTGGGACTGGCGCGAGAACAAACTCGTGCACACCTACCACTGGGACGAGTATGAAGAGGTAGTTTAATCCTTATTAAGACCACTAACGGCTTTGTCTTTTGCGCTCAATTCTGCAACTACAACCGGGATGTGGTGACTGCTGTCGGGGGCAACATTGCCAAGTTCTACAGTTTGGAGGAGAAGCACGAAATAGTGGAGGTGGAGTTCGACAAGGAAAACTTGCTTTATAGCTGCGATTCGGGGTACACGGGCACCCGGTTCTTGGCTGGGGGCAAAAATGGCAGTCTGTTCTACTTCGGCAACAACAAAACACTCGAGTGATGGTGTATGTGGTTTATTTTATATGGGGGGAGGTTCGTCTGAGCCAACATCGACCGCACCACTGAAGCCGCTAGTGCAGGACCCACGCTACGGCGGTCCAATTTTCCTGAGTGCTCACACTGCAACTGCCTACCAGCGGGTGGTGGCCGAGTAGCGCGCCCTTTCCCGTCTGATCTAGCTGGCCAACCGCCGGCGGGCGCTGGTGCACCCCTACTTTTTGACAGTCCGCAACCACTTCCTCAAACCTCTCCCCAAACCCTCCTCCTTCGCCTGCGGACAGTAGGCCCACTCATAACTATACCTCGAGTACCCCTACCTCTCCCGCACCCTGGAGGACATCATCGAGGAGTACAGCACCATGGACCAATCCATCCCCCAGAAAGAGATCGTGCGCATCTTCCGGGCAGTGGTGGACGTGCTGGAGTTCCTGGCCAAACGGGGCACCTGTCACGGCAACGTCAAGGCCGGCAGCATCCTCTTCGACGACCTCGGCAACCCCAAACTCATCGACTCCTACTTCATCCACGGCGGAAAAACGGCATACGAACTCGTGCTCGAAAACCCATCCTCTATGAGTCTGTTGGCGCCCGAACAGATGGAGCACATCAAACACCGCAGTTTCTAGGACCTGAGCACGATTCACATGAGCGAGATGTTCGCAGTGGGACTCACTCTCGTCGAAACCATGACCTTCGAGGCTGCCATGGAGTGCTACAACCTCAACACGCTTTAGGTCTCTCCCGAGTACACTCAGCGCAAGACTGCCTATCTCGCAGCCACGGGGTACTCTCCGCGGTTGTGCGACCTGGCCTTGCGCTGTCTGAGGATGGAACCCACTGAGCGGCCCTCTTTCGGGGAGTTCCTGGCTGGGTTGGAAGGCTGCTGAGTGCGGAAGTGTTGCGGCGCGATGATTTGATAATCTATTAATTGAGAATGATGGAACCGTAGAACCGCACTGAGGCCAATGACTCGGACAGTATCTAGAACCAAGTCATCACCTACACTGCCCCTTGGAACATCTTCGCCCTTGGGTTCTCTAACAAACCACAGTACCCCTTCCGCCTTGCCATCGGGTCCTTCCTCCCCGACATCAACAATGAAGTACGCCCGGCATCACTCTAGGTCGAAATCATCCAACTCAACGAGGCTAAATCTTTGCAGAAACGCATCAGCTTCCCACATGAGTACCCGCCCACCAAACTCATGTTCATTCCTGATGAAGTAACACGCACATCACACAGAGCGGTGACAAACCTGACCTCATGGCCACTTCAGGCTAGTGCCTCAAGATCTGGAAAATCCGTGACAACCAGGAAGTGAGTCTGTAACTAAACCTCAAAAACGTACCCCCGCCCTCATCTAGGACAACGACTTCTCAGCCCCGCTCACCTCCTTCGACTGGAACCCCTAGCTCAACAACCTCATTGGCACCAGCTCCATCGACACCACCTGCACCATCTGGGACATCGAAAAAGCAGCAGTCTTCACCCAACTCATCGCCCACGATAAGGAAGTCTATGACATACACTTCTCCCGTGAACGCAACATCTTCGCCTCAGTGGGCGCGGACGGTTCAGTACGGCAGTTCGACATCCGAGACCTACAACATTCATCGGTGCAGTACTAAACTGAGCGCGGGAGACCTATCCTAAAACTGGCCTGGAACCGCAAGGAACCCAACACCACTCTTCTGGCGTGCATCGAGATGTAAGCAAACTACGTCACGATGATCGACTCGCGGTACCCCCTCCTCGATACAGTAAGCCAGTGATCCCCGTGATGCGTCTCAGCAACCACAAGGACTGCGTGAACTCGGTGGCCTGGGCTCCGCAGTCAGCGGTGCACATGTGCACAGTGGGCGATGACTGCAAGGCCTACATTTGGGACCTCACTGCTGCCGGCGGCCGCGGAGCTGAGTACCAGACACCGCTGCTGGAGTACAAGGCGGACGATCAGATATCTAACCTGTCCTGGAGCAACCTGCAGAAGGAGTGGCTGTCGATCTGCTACTGCAACCAGCTGCAAATGCTCAGACTATGAGCAACGGGCGGAAAGTGATACTTCACTTCGATCTGATAAAATCTGTTGCTTTATAACTTATCAACTGCCTCCACGGACTGGCCACGCAGCACAACACGCCAATTGCTGATCATACAACGCCAATCGCAAAATAGAGGAGATCAGTTCATGAGTCCCTGGGTGATCAGGTGGTTGATGCGTTCCTTGTTCTTCATTTCCGGGATGAAGATCACCTTGGTGTTGCTCCTGCCCACGAACTTCAGTGTCTCCAGGTACCTGATCTGCATGGCGGCTTTGGTGTTCAGCTCGTCGGCAGCCATCCTCATCAGTTTCGCCGAATCCACATCTGCCCGTGCTGATATGATCTTGCTTTCGGCCAGTCTTCGCTCCTTGGCTGCTGAGGAGAGCGAATCTTGGAGTTCCTTGCTGAGTTGAATGTCTTTGATGAATATTTCCTCGATCTGCATGATGCGATGAGTACATCTACCCCCCACTCCGAAATGTACTGGTCGACCTGTTTCTCGATGTCCTCGGCTATTTCCATGCGTTTCTCGAGCAGGTCCTGCAGAATGAACTGTCCGCATGTGTTCTTGAGGATGGCGTAGGTGACCTCAGAGATGGCTGCGGTGAAGTTCTGCACGCGGTAGTAGGCGTACCTGGGGATAGTTACCCGATAGTACACCGCCGCGTCGATGTTGATCGAAACGTTGTCTTTCGTTATGATGTTCTAACTCAGTAAAGCACTACCTGGCGCTGCAGGTCCAGCACGTGTATTTTGGTGCTGATCATGCCCAAAGTCTAGGTGCAGGGGTTGATGTAGTGCAGTCCTGGTTTGACTGTGCGCACGTACCGACCGAACTGTTGGTAGACCCCGTTGTAGGCCTGCGGGACGATCTTGTAGGGGTAGTCGATGAAGCAGCAGCAGAGGCACGGGGCCCAGGTACGCATGAACCCGCAGCACTCCCCCCAGTAGTGCAGACACTTGCCGTAGAAGGGGATCTCGGCGTTGTGGTGTTCGTCGGACTCAGGCAGGTTGATGTGTTTGGGTTTGCCGGTCAGTCGTTCGTCTTCGACATTATTCATCTTCAAATTTATCTCAAGCATTATGCACAATCATTGCATAACCTACAACCAATCACACACCCAACACACCCTTTCATTATAGAATAATAATAAAACTTAACATGTTCGTGAAGGAAGCCTATGAACGCCGGCTCCGTAAAGAAGTACACCCATCAACACCCAGGAAGACGACCTCACTCGACTCCTCGCCAGCAAGAAAAACAAGCAGCCCAAAATTGGGTCCGTACGCAATGACAAAGTCAACTACGATAAGGAAGAACAGTTCTTCTCCAAGGACGATATTCCGCTCCATGCGCGCACGATAAAGGAAGAGATCAACCAACTCATCGACCCCGACCACTTAGGCCTACGCAAAAAACACTGGAACACCAGTGTATCAGTGCCCCAGAAGTTTTAAAAAGAAGAGACGCACTAGCAGAAACTCCTCAAAGTACGTCCCCCCTCACCCAGATCAAACTCGGTTTTACCGACCACCCTGCCCCCAAGTACCGCTAGCCAAGGATCTACCCTGGCACTGACACCCGAAACGACTACGATCGCGGCAAGTGGGACGTCAGCCACGAGATCAGCAAACGAGAAGTCCACCACAACCTACTAAAAACGTATTTTATGCCTCACCCAGTACCCTCTCTGCACAACAAAACTCAAAACTCAAGGAAGAAATGTACCTGAGCAACTACGCCAACCCCCTCTCCAAAACCACTGCTTTTATCGAAACTTCAAAACAGAAGGTAGAAAATGAAGCAGAACTCAGGGCAAGGCTACGGGAAAAGTAAATTCATGAATAATCTAGTTACATTTTCGAAAATCCAACAGCTTCGGAGGATAAAATCAACGCAGCAGTGCACAGGCTGGCCTATGAGTGGGTGGTAAAGCAGAAAAAGGACTAAATTGCAGTGCAGGATATGAAGACTGACTTCAAAGCTACCCTTTCCCAAAACCAGAAAAGTAGAATCAGTCAAGAATGGTCGCACACCGGCATTTGGCAAAAGTTTAGCAACATCGGCGATGAAGAAATATGGGGTTGGAGCTGCTGTCTCAACGAGTAAAAGAACAGCCAGGGCTGCAACTGCGCCACTCGGGACAAAAACAAATGGAACTTGGTATCTTTTAATAACAATTGATTGACGTGATCACCTTTTTAAGGACTAATAATAACTCTTATGATTTACAAAATAATCTTTTGTACCGTTCTGGCAGTTATAGTCTAAACCCTCACCCTTTCTCCCATAAATTCGCATCAGCACGTACATTTCATCTCATCTAGTTGGTTTAGAATCATTTAATTGAGCTTTAAAGAAAGTAAGCACATGACTTTGCCCGGTAGAGCAAATTATACAACTTTAAGTACGAGGGAAAAGTAGAACCAGAAACCTACTTAGGAAAAAATGTAACATCTCCAAGAATAGCAAAATACCTCCCCATTCTAGGACCCAAGTAATAGATACTGCCCTTCGATTCAGATTTAGAAAAAGTGAAGGAACAATATCTCAACAAAATTGGAAATGGTAGTAAAGTCGATCTTAAACGCGCCCAATAACTCGTTTAAACGCTAGAGACAGACAATGGAAATTTAATAGTAAAATATTTCGAAGGACTGGCAAAGGGTGGTCTGAATTTTTATAAACTGAGCCCTAAAAATTATCGACTTTGGCTAGCTATCAAAATAATCGCTCATTAGGATATCAAAGCCTATGCCAGAACAGTTGCGGAGGATAAGGATCTTTTTCAAGAGTTCTACAAAAATGCGAGAGATTTCCAAATCAATGAGGTGAATGGAGTTACAAGTGAGTCGCCAAAGTAAAATAGTGCCCCAATCACTACTCCATCAGTAACTAACAAAACCAACACCTAAAATAGCAAATTAGCCAACAAGTATGAAGTTAAAACGGTCAAGTCTCAGCCTGAGGATCGAACAAACAAAACGAAGCCTTAATAAGGTAATGTCTCACAACCTACTAAAGTAAATACCATTACCAATACAACTAAAATCAATTAAAAAATAGACGAAACAGCAAAAAAAGGAGTATAAATAACAGCTAATTCAACTCCTACTCAAATATTGGCTCCATTAAACCAAACCACAAATGCTCCTCAACAAACAAATGCAACTTCTGCAAACATAAGTTCTAAACCTGTAAATGCAGATGTAAAAACATAAAATCAAGCACAAACACCTCAACAGTCACCTAATTCTTCGACTAAAGAAGTTCCTAAAACCAATCCTAATAATACATCCCCAGTTTCTCCTCAGCCCCAGCCCCAAATACCAGTACAACCACAACCCCAGCCTGTGCCTCAAGTACAACCTCAGCAATCGCCAATATCTCCTGCCCCAGCGACTCCAGCAAATCCGATTACTCCAGTTTCGCCTTTGCCTCAGTCGCAAGCAATTCCTCAAAATATACCCACTCCAAAACCAGAAGCTATTCCAGCAACTCCTGTGTCTTCAAGCCCAACTCCCCCACCTGTAAATACAATTATAACACCTCGCATTTGAAAAAGAATGTGATTGTATATCCTTAAGTTAAATAATATTATTGACGATAAAATTCAAGAAAAATCAAAAAGAATTACTCGAATTTTACCATTAATCAATTCACTAAGACTCAGTTACTCATCTTGCCATTTCGATCTTTACCAAATATTTGTTTTTCTAAATCTAATTCCCAATTTACCACAATTTCGGATCTCATCTCAACTTTCCCCTCAAAACTACCAATTCTCATCCTGATTTAATTATTTTGAGTAATTTGTGCCTACAGTTGGAGCCGTATATGATCTGAAAATTAATTTTTATTAGTTAGTATTGTTTAAAAAAGAAATGGAGGTACTAACGGGAAAGGGAATGACCAAGTAGATCGAAGCCATACTCAAAGACAAAGTCGAATTAGAATGCTTTCTTTGTATGGGGGAGTTTGATAACAAAGACTACGCACCGATGATGATGTGCATGAACCAACACAGTTGCTGTGCCCCTTGTCTCCAATAACTACTCAAAAACGACTCCAAACAACAAGTCTTTTGCCCTCACTGCAACGCCCCAGTCATCAAGAAAGCAGTAGCCAAAAACAGGCTTCTCCTAACCATCTACGAAATAGTCGCTGCGTACAAAAAGTACACGATCGAGCTGGAAGAGGAAGTAGAATCACTCAAAAAAGTGAGCAGCTTCGATATGAAGACGTCGCTCCTCTCTCGCAACCCCAAAATGGTGAACTCCTTCATCCAGGGGATCGAACAACAAAACAAACTGCTTAGAGACTCCACCCTCTTCGACGACTTCCCCACCATCAAATCCCAAATCTGGGCAGGGTCTGTCTAGAAACGCCGCGAAAATTTGCTAGCCTACGCTTAACGGTAAAAAATCGAAGAACTAAAACAAATTGCAAAATCGGACGTACCCTTTGACCAAATCACGAAAATCCGTTCGGGTTACGGCACTTTAAAAAAAATATAGTACATGGAATACTTCACTAATCTTCGCGAACTACTACTATGTAACCAACACCTCAACAAGATAACAACCACATACGAACCATCGAAGGACTCACCAACAACATCAAACTCAACGTTCTCTCGCTCGGTATTAATCACACTACTCAGCCTACAACAAAATCTAAAAGGTAGAAAACTTGGGACACCTCAAGGAACTCAAGCGATTGTCACTATGTACCGTTTTTACCATAAAGAGGGCAATAAAATCGGAAAATCCAGTGCATAGTACATGATCCTCTACGATTGGAAAAACTTAGAATCCCTTACCCTCTCTTGTATCCCATTCACCACTCAGTCCACGCCGAAACCAAAGACGAAAACGACGAGTGCTTCTCGCTCCTCTTCGGTCAGAAGTGTTCCAACCTCTGGTCTGCCCTCAAAACGCTATACATATGTACTGCCCCCTAACCCAGACAACAGCAAGAACGTTAGCGAGAAAGGGAGAGCGGCAGTTAAAGATTTTTCAAACAGGAGGAAAACTGCCCTCCAGGTCTATTGGAGTTGAAATTCTATAATAAGATTTTGCCCTATTCTGTTTCGCAAAACATAACTACTGCATCATTTCGCAGCCTTTTTTAATGACTTTTCCTTTTTCGCTACCTTTTTTCCCCCACACTCGATCGTCAATCTGTATACAGTAACATCCTCCTCTTCCTCCTCAGGCTCCTCTTACTCTGGCTACTCCTCTTCCTACTCCTCCTCCCCCTCGGCGGGTTCCTCTTCTTCCTCTGGCTCTTCAGGTTCCTCCCTGAGCTCCTCCACCTTCACCAGTCTGATAAAGTTCTGGTCTAGTTGCGCACACAGTTCCTGGCTTTTTTCCAGATTCTAAGCCAAAAAGGTATTTTTAATCAGGTCCTGAATTATTGTCCAAATACCTCATCAGCTTTCCACTCGATCTTCTCAATCACGAACCCCTCCATCTTCAGGATCTCGTCCACGAGCTACCCGAACTTCTATACATGCTCGATTTTTATCAGCACGGTATAGGTCGCAGTGATCTCTGCATTGCAACACACGTACTCTCAAAAGTGGTCTCGCGTTTATTCGTTTCGTACTTAGGCTCTATTTAAACATTACCGATCTCCGCTGATCCTTTACATTCCTGCGCATTTTTTATTAATCTTCTGCAAATCTACTACTCTTTCTGCTTCAGCTTTACGGCTTTATCTCTCGCATCGTTCATAGCCTTTTCGAGACTCTTATCGGATGCGCTAGTTTTGACTGTGAGTTAAAGAAAATCCTGTCGTGTTTATTCCTAAAATTAAACGATGAAGGAAAGGATGGTATTGGAGTGGGCGGGTATGAGTATGAGGGTGGTGGTGACGAGTAGTATAATGAATGCGGAAGTGCGCATGTATTATTAAATCTTAATGTTTTTAATAAAAATTAACTTGTCCTTCCTATCGGATCTAATTTAAATGCAGTTGTATTGGTATCAATGAAATGCCATTGAGCAACGTTGATTGATAGAAGGGCATAAAAGTTATATAGATTTATTGAACAATCACTTTTTCTTCTTCGATGACTTAAGGATCTGAAAGGAACACATGAGCGATTCGTCCACACTCATCACTGCTCCTGAATTCTAAAACTCCCCGCAGTAGTTCGGGGCACTGAATATAGTAACTAGTTGCCGTTTGGCGAAGAACTAGTAGCCCTCCTCGACGACCTGGTGGGCGCGGCAGATGAGATCGATGTCGTGTTCCTTCAAAAAATTAGAAACGATATCCCCTCCGAAAATAAAACTCACGCCTCGCTCGTTCTCCGCCCACCCCGCCATTCCCTTCTCCGGGTCCGCCCACAGCAGATCGCACAGCAGTCCCTGGTCGGGCACTTCCAACGGTCGCACTAGCTTCAGAATCTGTTCGAGACTGTCGAGTTGTGGACTGAGTCCTCCGTGCATGCACAAGATCTTCTCGTCGATGAGTGCGCAGACGGGCATGACGTTGAATACGTCTGAGAAAGTTTTCCAGAGTTTGATGTTGTATTTGCGTTTGCCTGAGTGGGTGGTGGAGTACATTCGTCGTAGAAGCCATAGATGCGGTTGATGCTGGAGCACTCGTGGTTGCCGCGCAGCATGAAAAAGTTCTCGGGGTTCTTGATCTTGTAGGCCAGCATCAGGCAGATGGTCTCAATCGACTGTTTTCCCCGGTCCACATAGTCTCCGAGGAACAGATAGTTGGTGTCCCCGGGAAAACCAGCGTACTCGAATAACTTGATCAGATCGGGGTATTGACCGTGAATGTCGCCTGGATAAGTGGGTAGGTACCGCAGATTTTGATGGGAGCTTCAAGTTCGAGCAGCATGGGTTGTTCCAAAAAGATTTCCCTTGCTCTAAGACAGAGTCCTCGCACTTCGGACTACAGGAGTTTGACATCTTTGCCTCCGTTTTATAGTAGTTTGCTGATAATTTTGTCGACGTCTACTTCCTCAGCAGAGTTCATATGAAATGGAAAAAAATTATAATTTAAATTGCATCTATCTTTTATTTTAGCTGTTCGAAAGCGCCCACGCACAGTACTCTCCATACCTCATTCATAAAATATAAAACCATATTGTTAACTCTAAAAAAATCAATATTCTCATCATCTTATTATCAGACTCAAAACTAATGAGGCAAAAAATACCGATCATTTGACAAATAAATGAGTTATCTTACTGTCCGATTTCAGTCGATGCTTTAAACGAGAGACTCTTCAAAAAAGCAATATAAATCGATAATTGCCCAAAATTCAGATTAAGACTTAATTGTTCTGTAGATTTCTAAAAGTGAATATGTTTTGCTCGATTCGATCAAAACCAAAAAGAAGATAAATAAATATACAAAAACAATCAACTATTTAAGGTTGCTACTGTAGTATAGTGGTTAGTACCTCAGATTGTGGCTCTGAGAACCCAGGCTCGAATCCTGGCAGTGGCAATTTTTTATATTTTTCTCCTTCCCCTAGTCACGCTCACTTCTCTCACCTTCCAAATGCCTATCTAGCAAAACTATCCCTTTTTAGACTATAGTGGTTTATTAATGGATAAACCACAAACGGTAAATATATTTTCTAAATGGCAACGATTTTCGGTGGAAGTAGGCTAGCTAATCTCCGCGAGAAGAGGACTTCTGGGGACGAAACCGCATTCAAAAGTAGTTTATATTAGACTCAGAGGACGAACACCTCAAACTTGACCTGCCTTTCGACTAAACAGACAAAGGCTCATATTAACCCTCATCCATCTCATTCCACAACCGCACCCAAACCAGGCTGCTCAAAGGCAGAATCGACCGCCCCACTGCTGAAAACTAATGTACTAACTCCTACACAAAGAGCGTCCCGTCCGAAACTAAAATCTTAACCAAACCGAAACGGCCGCTCGTCCCAAATTGAGCATGCCAGAACCTGCTGAAAACCTTCGATTAGTTATCAATGATGATCCTGCCCCCAAGTAGGATAGAAGAAATTCTTCAGAACACAATCCTTTAAGAACAACTCAAAAAAGAATTTTGATTGCCAAGGAACCAGAAAAAGAACATTTACCACAAACTAAAGCCACAGAAAATGCCAAACCCATTGAGCAACCTAAAGTACAAATACCTCCTCAAAAATCAGAACCATAACCGGAAAGGCCACAAATATTTTCCTAGGATAAACCGATCAAGGAGGAGTAAGTTGAAGAATCTATGCAAGGTGAAGCAGATTTAGTGTAATGTCCTTAGGGATGTGGGCGAAAGTTTAATAGAAAAGCTTTGGAAAAACACGCAAAGGCATGCAAACTGGTTTTTATGAGCAAAAGAAAGGAGTTCAACTCAGAAGCTAAGCGTATCGTAACCAAAGAGCAGGCTGCGATAGTAAAGCAGCAAAAACTAAAGTAGAAGAAGGAAGGGAAGGGAAAAGGGTTTGAAAAAACTTCAGACAACTGGAAGTCAGCCTCCTAAGACTTTCGAGCAGCTGTAAAAGCGATAAAGAAGGAAGTTGTTTAATAAGACGGCGAAAACGTTGAGCAATAGAAGCAGTAATAAGAGATGAAAATCATTCCTTGCAGTTTCTGTGACAAACCTTTTGCTGAGGTGTTCCTTTAGAAGCACCTGTAGGTGTGCGCGAAGAAGCGGGAGGCAGAGAAAAAGAAGACTACAAAAAAAAAGTGATAGAGCTCACCTTTATAATATTATCCACCTGCAATTAGCACCATTCTAGTATAGTGCATCATAATCAAAATATCATATTAAGGTTATAGTACACATGGAAAACCTCAACTCCCTCTCTTCTCTCTTCTCTTCAGCATACAGAAACAAATCTAAAATCACGTAGTCACTCACTACTGCGCTCACTACCACAGTATCAAAGATAGGCTAAATCAAAACTAACGTAATCTACTCAATCATTCACTCGGACCTCACTCCCCTCAGCAGAAAATAAATATAAATAAACGAAACAGAAGTTGCCCATCTCCTCGGCCGCACCTACACCCGTTAATAGTATTATAAATTTTTATTTGTATTCAGGAACACCTTCTGGTTCACATATAGAGAAGGCATCAAAGAAATCGAAAGCGACAACGGTTGGGGCTGCATGATCCGAGCTGTTCAAATGGTCTTCGCTGAGGTACTTAAAAGACATTTCAAATTCACGGAAGAAGAAAAAGACCGCTGTGAAGTTATCGGCTACTTCAGTGAACAGAGGTAGGGTGCTCTTTCACTTCAATAGATTTGTACAGAGGGTAGCATTAACAAACGCTGGACTAGTGCGCTTTAGATTTTGAGTGTTGCTAAAAGAATTATGGCCAAATATCCCGAACACTTTGGATTTTAGTTCTAGATTTACTCTTCGGGTATCTTATTCAAGAAGCCAGAAAATATAGTGCTAGGAAAGTATCCAGCTTTCATTGTTCTAACAACTCGTGTCAGCCTCGATGTAATTCCTTAGTAAATATATGGTCATTTTTTTGCTCTAATGAGACATCCATCTTGGGTGGGTTCGATTGGTGGAGTAAAAGGTCAAGCCTTGTACATAGTTGGAAGTATTAATACTAAGGTTATTTTTTTAGACCCTCACTACGTTCATAGCAATTAATAAAACTCTTAGACTGACACTTATTGCTGTAAAACACCCAGAGGGATCGACATTTCATAACTAAATCCATCGATATCCTATTGCTACTACTTCTAAAATCAATAGTAACACTTCAATTGGCTAAGTTGGATCTCAAAGACTTGTGAAAAATACTACCCTGCTCTTGTTTTTTAGTTTATGAGCGAATCTAGCAGAACAAAATTAGATGCACAACATAAGAACAATAATGGAATAACGATTACAAAAAAATTAGAATAAAATTGCCTAATACAGGATAAGGCAAAGAATGATTTCACTATTTAAATAGTGTCAGATGGACATTCGGATTCAGGCTAATTTTAAGTATTATAATGAAAACTTATCTTTCGGACTGAATTGATTTTCTATTTTATCTTCTTTTGCTCTAACCATTTACTAATAATTTTAATTATAACACTAGCAATTTAACAGTTTATAATAGGACCCAACTTAAATTAATTTATAATGGCTAAAAACGTCGATAAGGAACACTTAAAACAATTCCTAGATCAGCAAATTGCAGCCTTCTCAAAAAAAAAGTAATAAAAACCCACCTTTGATAGCATAGAAACCAAACTCAAAAAGATCGAGCAAAAACTACTCGGCTTAAGAATCTAATCTGAGCCGAAATTCCAATAGAGTCACGCTCAACAAACATCATTAGTAAAAGGTTCTAGCTATAATTCACAGCAAATTTACTTCGCTCAAAAAACACCTTAACGCAAGGAGTAACGTGTAAGCATTATTAAAACAGATTTTAAACAGGATTAAAGTTAAACTCCAGCTAAAAGATTGAATATTGTTTCAAAAATAATGAGCGAAACTCATCTTGCTACCAAGTCGCTTGCTAACACTTAAAAAACTACGAAAAGACCTTACACATCTGCAAAAAAGATAAAAATAGTATAGAATAATGTCATTAAAAACTTGTTCTAAAAAGAAAAGATCCCCCTCAAGAAAAACAAAACCAAGTCAAGCCGCACTTTCAACACGTTTAATCAAACCATTAACAGAACCTCAAATCAAAAGAATAAACTCCTATAGAAGGATCTCTAATATTCCTGGAAATGCAATACTGAACTTCGGAGAAATGCAATACTGAACTTCGAAGCTAGTTTACCTTTCTCCGAAGTTCAGTATTGCATTTCCAGGAATATT
>ERZ724520.1026-NODE-1026-length-14505-cov-7.163114_pt1 | contig 14505 bp, 8 predicted proteins | sample MGYA00376053_ERZ724520 | MGnify/ENA primary metagenome ERZ724520 (study PRJEB28724, sample SAMN07190886) | activated sludge metagenome | isolation source: activated sludge of sewage treatment plant in Hong Hong | place: USA: Christiansburg, Virginia | collected... | reverse complement strand
ACCTCGTTGGAATCAGAAAACTCCCTCAGGATCAAACCTCATTGGATAAGACTAGAGTCTTGTATGTCAAATGGGGCTCTAGCCCTCGTGAAATATGCGTAAGGCGCTATATAAAGCATAGCGTTTTTCAAGATGAACAAGATTTTTTCGGTCTCGCCGAGTTTGCACCTGGTCTGTGACTCAAGGCCGGCAAGTTCCCGCATCGACTGTGCCATCATTGGTTCTTTGCAATGACACGTTGATTTGCCGACCCAAATGCCCGCGCCAAAAGTTCACCCGTTTCAAAATGCCGTGGGCTGGGGCTTGCTGGCGTTGGCAGTTCCCTTGTTGGCATGGGTGGCGCACAGCGGGCAAACGGTGCTTCTGGACCCGCAGCTTTTTGTGTTTTGGCACACCGTTGTCGAAATGTTTGCGGTGGTTGTGGCCATGCTGATTTTTGCAACCGGCTACCGCGCAATTCTGTCGGTGCGCAAAGGTGCAGTTGTATTTCTTGGCATTGCGTTTCTCGGTGTGGGGGTGTTTGATTTCCTTCACACCATGAGTTATTCGGGCATGCCCGATGCCATTACACCCAACAGTCCCCATAAATCCATGTTCTTCTGGCTGATCGCGCGCGTGTTGGCCGCCAGTTCGTTGTTGGTCTACACCTTGTTGCCCAACGGCGCGGAAGTGACGACCGTGCGCCGACGGGTTGGTGTGGCGCTGGTGGTAGTGCTGGTGCTGTTGGCTGGACCGGTTGGACTGATGTGGCCAGACCAGGTGCCTGCGCTATTTGTGCCCGGACAAGGTCAAACTGCGTTGAAGGTCGGCCTGGAATGGCTGTTGATCTGTCTCAACCTGTCGACTTTGCTGGTCTTGTGGCTGCGTCGCGCCCAACTGGTGCATGAAGCCGTCAGAGCGCTGGGGTTCACGGTAGGTTTGGCGGCGGTGTCCGAGCTTTTCTTCACACAGATCGGCATCGTGGACAAAGATGTGGCCAATGCCATGGGCCATTTTTACAAGGTAGCGTCTTACCTTTTTCTGTTTCAGGCGACCTTTAATGAGTCGATGCGCCGTCCGTTGGAGCGTCTTCAAACCCAAAATCTACGCGAAAAAGTGGTTCTCAATTCCGCGCCCGATGGGGTGCTCTGGGTCAATGGTGAAGGGCGTATTCTGATGGCCAACCCGGTCATGCAAGTGCTGACCGGGTATACCACTGACGAATTGGTGGGGCAGGGGGTTGAGGTGTTTTTGCCCCAACCCATGCATGCCCAACATGCGCAGCTGATGCGCGAGTATTTTTTACAACCCCGTCCCCGTGCAATGGGTGCCGTTGATTTGAAGCTGATGCGCAAAGACGGACACATGTTGCCCGTCAGCATCGCGCTGGGCGATTGGGTGGACGATGGTGAGCGCCATGCCATCGCCTACATCCGCGACCTCACCGAGAGCAAAAAATATGAAGAGTCGCTGCGCCATCAGGCGTCCCACGACGAACTGACGGGCCTGGCGAACCGCTGGCAGTTTCGACAGGAACTGGCCGACGCATTGGTCCGGGGCCATAGCAGCGGCAAACAGGTAGCGGTTTTGCTGTTGGACCTAGACCATTTTCAAGCCGTTAATGACGGCTTTGGTCATGCCATTGGAGACGCTCTGCTGGTGCAGGTGGGTCAGCGTATGCGCAGGCATTTGCGACCGGTAGACACGCTGGCCCGCATGGGCGGCGACGAGTTTGGTGTCTTGATGGCCGACCTGCATGATGTGGATATTGCCGTGGGGCAGGCCGCACGCCTGCTTGCAGCGTTGCAAACCTCTTTCAGCCTCAATGGTGAAGAGGTATATGCCGGTGGCAGCATCGGCCTGGCTTTTTATCCGATGGACGGAGCTGACAGCGATACCCTGCTGCGTTTTGCCGACATGGCGCTGTACAAGGCCAAAGACAACGGGCGCGGCGTGTATGCCTGTTATTCGCCGGAGCTTGAGCGCAAGGTGCAGGAGGACATGCGCTTGCATACTCGCCTGAAAGACGCCATGTCACAAGGCAAATTGCAACTGCACTACCAGCCCCAGGTCGATGTGCGCACTGGCGCCATTGTTGGTGCCGAGGCATTGCTGCGCTGGGACGACCCGGTACTCGGCTATGTGTCACCAGCCCGGTTTATTCCAGTGGCCGAGGCGACCGGTCTCATACTGCCCTTATCGGAGTGGGTGATGGAGACTGCGTGTACCCAAATGGCCCAATGGCAACTGGCCGGTATGCCGCTGCGGGTGGCGGTCAATGTGTCGGCCCAGCAATTTCGGCAACGCGATTTGCCGCAAAAGATCCGCACGTTGTTGGACCGCACAGGTGCACAGGCTTGTTGGCTGGACGTGGAGATCACCGAGTCGGTGGCCATGTCACAGCCCGAACATGCCCGCGAGCAACTCAATGCATTGGCGGCTTTTGGGTGCGGCGTAGCACTCGACGATTTTGGAACGGGGTATTCCTCATTGGCCTATCTCAAAGCATTGCCGGTCAGCAAACTCAAAATCGACAAGAGTTTTATGGACGGCATACCGGAAGATCCCAATGATGAAAGCATTGCACGCGCCATCATTGCGTTGGCCAAAAGCCTGGGCTTGTCGCTGGTGGCCGAAGGGGTCGAGACCCAGGCCCAGCTCGCTTTTCTGCGTGAGCAGGGTTGCGAGGTCTATCAGGGATGGTTGTTTGCCAAGGCCATGCCGGCAGCCGAGTTGACAGCCTTGTTGCAACGGACCTAGTGCCGGCCATGGTGCTTGCGGTGTCGTCTGGGCTTTGTATTCTGTTTGCAAATCCTATAACACTGAACGCTACTTTTTAGCTTGATCTAAATCACGCGACTCCTGCAAATGGGGGCACAATGCGGACACTTGTATGTTTCGTGTTCCTGATCAGGGGGTGTTATGGGCCTGAGACTCAAATTCAATCTTGTTTTGGTGCTCGTGTTTCTCGCGGGGTTTGCGGCGGCAGGCTACATTTCTCGCCAGCTTCTTCAAGAAAACGCGCGCGACGAAGTCCTGCGCAATGCGCGATTAATGATGGACACCGCTCTGGCTGTGCGCTCCTACACGGTTGAGCAGATCAAGCCGCATCTGGACCCCATGCTGGAAGAAACCTTCCTGCCTCAAACAGTCCCCGCGTTTGCCGCCACCGAGACGCTGGGCCACATCCAGAAAAAATACCGGGACTATGCCTACAAGGAAGCAACGCTGAATCCGACCAATCCCCGCGATCGGGCAACCGACTGGGAGGCTGATCTGGTGCAGCAGTTCCGTCAAAACGCGGACTCGAAAGAGCTGGTTGCCGAGCGCGACGGTGCCACCGGCCGTTTGCTGTACATCGCCAAGCCCATCCAGATCGTCAATCCGGCTTGCCTGCGCTGCCACAGCGTGCCCGCCGCTGCACCCGCCAGCATGATCAAGATTTATGGCGAGGCCAATGGCTTTGGCTGGAAACACAACGAGATCATCGGTGCGCAGGTGGTCAGTGTGCCGCTGAGTATTCCATTGGCCAATGCCGACCGGGCGTTGAAAACCTTCATGGCGTCATTGGCAGCGGTGTTTGTAGTCTTCTTCATTGTGCTGAACCTGATGCTGAGCTGGTTCATCGTGCGACCGATTCGCAGAATGTCGCTGGCGGCAGACCGCGTAAGCACCGGTGATTTTGATGTGCCGGAGTTTGCTGAAGGCGGTAAAGACGAAATCGCCGTGCTGGGCAGTTCGTTCAACCGCATGCGCCGCAGCATCGAGAAGGCGATGCAGATGATCGAGCGCGACAGCTGACACCTGTGCAGAACGGCAACACCATGGCAACCCAAGCGGCTCCTGGCAAAGACGCGGCCTCGCTGGCCGTTGGCCATGAGCTGTTTGAATACCGCATTGAAAAAACCTTGGGTGGCGGTGGCTTTGGCATCACCTATCTGGCCAAAGACGTCAACTTGCAACTGCCAGTGGCCATCAAGGAGTATTTTCCGGCGGATTTGGCTGTGCGTTCGCCTGACTGCTCCGTGCAAGTGCGTGCGGGCGACGGAGAAGGGCGTTTCCAGTGGGGCCTGGAGCGTTTTATTGACGAAGCCCGCACCTTGGCATCCTTCCGCCACCCCAACATCGTGCGGGTTTTGCGCTACTTCAAGGTGCATGGCACGGCCTACATCGTCATGGAGTACGAGACCGGCAACCCGTTGACACACTGGCTGGCCAAACAGTCGGGATTGAGCCAAAAAAGCCTTTTGCAGGTGGTCTACCCCATCCTGGATGGGCTGGAAGCGGTACATAAGCTGAATTTTTTGCACCGCGATATCAAGCCCGACAACATTTACATCCGTGCCGACGGCTCCCCGGTGTTGCTGGATTTTGGCGCGGCGCGGCGGGTGTCTGGGAACGCCGAGTTGACCAATATCGTCAGCCCTGGCTTTGCACCGTTTGAGCAGTACCACAGCAATGGCCATCAGGGCCCGTGGACCGACCTCTACTCGCTGGGGGCCGTGATGTACTGGATGGCCACCGGCACCAAGCCACTGGAGTCGGCGTCACGCGTGCGGGAAGACCCGATACGCAAAGCCGTGGCGCTGGGCAACACACAGGTCTACTGCGAGGCTCTGTTGCAGGCCATTGACTGGGCGATGAGCCCCAACGAAGCACAGCGACCCCAGAACGTGGGTGAGTTCCGGGCCGTGCTGCAGACCGCAGAACAAGATCGAAACCACACCGTTCCACTGGGTGCGAGCCATCTCGCCGGGCGTTTGGGGTCGTCCACGGTGCCCCCGAGCAGTGGCGTTTTGGCCTTTGTGTCGCAAACCCAGGCGGTCCCCACCAATGCCGCCGAGGCCATGCGAAAGAATGTGATGGGCACCATCATGTTCCTGGACCTGGTGGCCTACTCCACGCTGTCGGTCAACCAGCAAGTGGTCGTCAAGGCGCTGTTCAACGAATTGATCGGCAAGGCGATTGGAGGCGTCAACGAGTCGTCGCGGATTGTGCTGGACACGGGTGATGGCGCGGCCATCTGTTTCCTGGGCGACCCGGAGGAGGCCCTTCAATCTGCACTCCTGATGCGCGACCTGCTGTTGCAAAAATACGGGCAACGCCTGTCCATGCGGGTGGGCCTGCACCTCGGCCCCATTCGCATGATGATGGACATCAACAACCGCGTGAATGTGGTCGGTGACGGCATTAACGTGGCGCAGCGTGTCATGGATTTTTCTGCGCCCAACCAGATTACCGTTTCGCGCGCTTTTTTTGAAGTCATTTCACAGATCAGCGACAACGCCAACGATCTGTTTGAGTACCTTGGTGCCCGTCAGGACAAACACAAACGGCCACACGACATCTACCGGGTCATGGATAAGGGGTTTGCAGCCACGCGACTCGCTTCTCCGTCGGGAATGGCTACCGTTCGATTGGATGCTGAGACCGGAGTTGTGGCATTGCCACCGGACGCGGTACTGGAGGTGGAAAACGATCTGGCACGTGCCATCGGCCCGCTGGCCCATGTGCTGGTCAAGAAATCTTTACCCCGCGCCACTGACATTCAGAACCTGCGCGAGGTGCTTGCGGTATCGATTCCCGATGAGCTGCTGCGCGAAGGCTTTATCCACCCCAAACGTGCCAACACCGTGCCGATGTTTGGTGGCAGCTCAGCCCGCAGTTCGACCTTTGGTAACAGCGGCAGCAACAGCAATGTGTTGAGTCGCCCTATGTCGTCCGCCACCGCCCGGGTGGACACCACCAGGGTCGATTCAGGCCAGCGGCCTAACCCAAATACCGGGTCGCCGTCCTTGAAACTGTTGGCGCTGGATGCTGAGCAGCAGGCTGGCCTTGAGCGTTCATTGGGCCAGTACATCGGTCCCTTATCCAAAACCCTAATCAAGAAAGAAATAGCCCGCGAGTCAAATGTGGACGCTTTGTTGCAAGCACTGGCTCGCCACATTGACAAGGCCACGGATCGGGAAAAATTTTTGGAATCAGCCAAGCGCATCCTGGCCCGCCGCTAGCCGGTTGCTGACCGCTCTACTTCTTGGTTTTTTCCTGCTCCGCCGCCAGGGCCTCCAGGCGCTTTGCCATATCCTGCAGGGTCTCCGCATAGACCGGCGCTTTGGGCTTTGCGGTCGCGTCTCTGTTGCTGTTTGAGGGGTCAGAGCTGGCGGGCACCGTCGTTGTGGTACCACTTGGCTGCATCGTGAAGCCTGCATCACCCACGGCCTTGTTTCCTTGCAAGACTGGCAGCGGTGTCGGTACTGCCAGCGAGGTCGCGATGCTGATCACCAGACTGCCTAAAAAGCCTGCCACGGCAGCCACGGCCAAGAAGGGCAAAGCGCGTTGTGATGGGCACTTCATCAGAACGGGAAGACCAAGATAGACAAGATACAGCGCGTAAACGGCTCCAAGCAGTGCCAGGAGCGAGAGCGCCGGCACTGCGCTGAAAACGCCGACCAGCATGGCCGGCGTGCTCGCATACACCGTGAGCTGGATCCCCCTCTGAAAACTGGCCTGTCCGCCGAAAGCTGGCGCGAGCATGCCGATGATCCATCCCCAGACCGCCACCATCACCAGTGTCATCACATACTGGCTGAGCATGAGGCCCAGACCGGTCAATGGCGATAGTTGCACCGACGAGCCGATGCCCAACACACTCCAGCCGACAACACTTGCCAGAGCCGGGATGAAAGCCAGCGTCGCCATGTACGGCATGTACAGGTCTTGCCACGCACTGTTTTCCTGTTCAATGGTGGCCCACGTAAGGTTTGGGTTGACGATGATCGCACGTGCACGTTCGATGGTCTTCATGGCAATGGTCATGCGAATTGAAAGTACAGATTCAAGCGGCCAGCGCTTTGGACGCATATGCGCAATAGGCGCTCACGCCACACTGCCCACATTGGGGGTTTCGCGCCTTGCACACATAGCGCCCATGCAGGATCAGCCAATGGTGTGCGTCCACCAGATAAGCAGGTGGAATCCGCCTGAGCAGTTGCTGCTCAACGGCCAGCGGGGTTGAACCGGTTGCCAGCCCGGTACGGTTGCCAACCCTGAAAATATGCGTGTCCACCGCCATGGTGGGTTCACCAAAGGCCACGTTGAGCACCACATTGGCGGTTTTGCGACCCACGCCGGGCAATGCCTCCAGCGCCTCCCGCGTGCGTGGCACCTGGCCGGTATGTTGATCAACCAGGATTTGACAGGTTTGCAACAGGTGTTTGGCCTTGCTGTGGTACAGGCCGATGGTCTTGATATAGGACTCCAACCCTTCCAAGCCCAATTCCAGAATAGCCTGTGGTGTATTGGCCACCGCAAACAGCTTGCGGGTTGCCTTGTTGACCCCCACATCGGTTGCCTGCGCACTCAACAAGACAGCCGTGAGCAGCTCAAACACACTGGTGTATTCAAGTTCCGTTACCGACGTAGGATTTGCCGCTTTCAGAGTGGCGAAGAAGGCTTCGATCTGGGAGAACGTCATGAATTCAAGATGTCTAGGCGAGATGCCGCAATTCCCGCAGCGCCACCGACACCGGAGCCAGATCCGCAGCCTGTGTGCTGATGGTCGCCAACAGGTGTTGAAGGCGCCCAATCGCCTGACCATGCTGAACATGCCAAGCCTCGACCTGGTCACCGCGGGACAGTTGGCCCAGTGTGATCTGGTGTGCGATGGAATACACATCGTCCCGCGCACTTGCGCGGGCCTGGGTTTGCCACAAAGTGTCGGTTGGCAGGCGGTTGATTTGGGTGCGCCATTCGGTCAGGCACAACTCAGCCTCAATGCCGAAATAGGCCCGCGCCGCCTGTTCCAAACCGGTATTGGCGGCTTGCGCCAGGTCCACCAAATCCAGGGCCGGAAAGATAAACTCCAGTGCCGTCAGGTTTTGCGCCAATGTTGCCTCGACGCCGGCGTTCACCAGCGTCTCGCTGGATCGTTGCCAGCTGTCTTGGGCCGTTTGTGGCAACCATGTCGATAAGTTGGCACGCAACTCGCGCGCAGCCGGCTGGTAACGCTGGATCAGTGTTGGCATGTCAGCGCCCTGGGCTCGAATGCGCAGCATCCAGCGTGAGGCCCGTTGGGCGATGGAAATCAATTTGGCCAACAGATCCAACTGCAGCTTGGCGTCAACTTTATAGTCCAGTGCGTCGAGCTGGTCCCACAAGGGCTCCAAATCAAAAATCTCACGGGCCAGTGTAAAAGCCCGCACCACATCGGCGGTCACCGCCCCGGCTTCAGCGGCAATGAAATTGACAAAGGTTGCCCCGGTGCGATTGAGTACCGTGTTGGTAATGTAGGTGGCGATAATTTCGCGCTTCAGGGGATGCACATCAATGGCGGCAGCAAATTTTTCGGTCAAAACTTGCGGGAAGTAGGCTTTGAGTGCGCGGCCAAAGAAAGGGTCGTCCGGCAGGTTGCTGGCCACCAGCTCGTCAAACGCCGACATCTTGGCATAGGCCAGCACGACGGCGTTTTCAGGAGCCGTCAGGCCCACTTTGCGGGCACGGCGCTTGGCAATCTCGTCGTCGGTGGGCAAAAACTCGATGGCGCGGTTCAGGCGGTTGCTGCCTTCGAGCCACTGCATCAGTCGTTGCTGCCCATCCAGAACATACATCGGGCGGTGTGTGGCAATGTCCAGCGCCTGGGTTTGATAGTAGTTGTCCTGCAGGACCAGGTGGCCCACCTCGTCAGTCATGGACGCCAACAGGTCATTGCGCTGCTTCAGCGTCAGGTCACCGGCTTCGACCACACTGCCCAACAAAATCTTGATGTTGACTTCGTGGTCCGAGCAATCCACGCCGGCCGAGTTGTCGATGGCATCGGTGTAGATCAGGCCACCCTTTTGGGCGTATTCGATGCGACCATTCTGTGTGCACCCCAGGTTGCCGCCTTCAGCGACCACTTTGCAACGCAGTTCGCTGCCGTTGACGCGGAAGGCGTCGCTGGCCTTGTCGCCCACCTGGGCGTGGGTCTCGAAGCTGGCTTTTACGTAGGTACCAATGCCGCCGTTGTACAACAGGTCCACCGGGGCCTGCAAAATGGCCTTCAGCAGCTCCAGCGGTGGCAGCTCTTCGGCCGTGATGCCAATGATCGTACGCGCCTCGGGGCTCAGCACAATCGACTTGGCCGTGCGCGGATACACGCCACCACCTTGCGAGATCAGGCTCTTGTCGTAGTCGTCCCAGCTGGAGCGGGGCAGGTTGAACAGGCGCTGGCGCTCGGCGAAGGATTTGGCGACATCGGGATTCGGGTCGATGAAAATATGGCGATGGTCAAAGGCCACGACCAGTTTGATCTGCTCGGACAGCAACATGCCGTTGCCAAACACATCGCCCGACATATCGCCAATGCCGGCCACGGTGAACGGGGTCGTCTGGGTGTTGACACCCAGAGACCGGAAGTGGCGCTTGACGGCCTCCCATGCGCCACGCGCAGTGATGCCCATCTTCTTGTGGTCGTACCCGACCGAGCCACCGGAAGCGAATGCGTCACCCAGCCAGAAACCGTAGTCGGCGGACACGCTGTTGGCAATGTCGGAGAAGGTGGCCGTGCCTTTGTCGGCCGCTACTACCAGGTAGGGGTCATCCACATCGTGGCGCACCACGTTTCCCGGGGGGACCACGGTGCCCTTGACCACGTTGTCGGTGATGTCCAGCAGGCCCGACAGGAACAGCTTGTAGCAGGCAATACCCTCGGCCATAAAAGCCTCTCGGTCCGTGGCGGGTGGTGCATTCTTCAACACAAAACCACCCTTGGAGCCGACCGGCACAATAACGGTGTTCTTGACCTGCTGGGCCTTGACCAGACCCAGGATTTCGGTGCGGAAGTCTTCGCGGCGGTCCGACCAGCGCAGGCCACCCCGCGCCACCTTGCCACCACGCAGGTGCACGCCTTCAACCCGGGGTGAATAGACCCAGATTTCGAACAGCGGCTTGGGCGCGGGAACACCCGGCACTTCACGCGGATTGAGCTTGAGGCTCAAATAAGGTTTGGACAGCCCGTCGGTCGTGGTCTGCCACAGGTTGGTGCGCAGCGTAGCCACCACGGTGGAGACAAATTGGCGCAGGATGCGGTCTTCGTCCAGACTGGCGACCTTGCCCAGATCGGCATCAATCTGGGCTCGGATTTGCTGTTGCACCGCTTTGCGATCGCTGGTTAGGGACGGATCAAACCGCGCCATGAACAGGTCGGCAATGGCCTGTGTTATGCCTGCGTTTTTGTTGAGAGTGGCCTCAATATAACTTTGGCTAAAGGCAAAACCCAGTTGTTTGAAGTAACGGGTGTAGGCGCGCAAGACCGCAATCGAGCGGGCGTCGAGCCGTGTCACCAGTACCAGGCGGTTCAGGTTGTCACTTTCCACTTCACCGCGCCAGGCTTGGGCAAACAAGGCCTCAAAGCGCTCCTTGACAGTAGCCAGGTCGGTGTCAGCCGGCAATTGCAGACCCAGATCGTGTATCCACAATGCGTCACCATTGCTGCCAATGCGGTAGGGGTGCTCGTCCAGCACGCGGGCGCCCATACGTTCCAGCACGGGCAGTGAGTCCGACAGGGCCACCTTGGAGAGGTTGTAAATCTTTAAGCGCAACATGCCGGCTTCGGCGTTGAGGGGCCGGTACAACTTGACCGCCATGGGTGAAGTGGGGGACAGACCGACCAACATATCGGCGTCTTCTCCAGCCACCGGCGCAGAAAAGTCCTCACGATAAGAGGTGGGAAACGCATCGGCAAACCGGTGGGCCAGTGCCAGACCCGGGCCCTCGCCGTGGGCACGCAGCAGCTCGGCTGTGCATTCGTCTTCCCAACGCTGGGTCAGGCGTGCAATCCGGGCTTCCAGCGCCTGAAGGCCGACGTTCTGGGGTGCGTTGTCCCTGGAGCGAACCATGTAGTGAATGCGCGCCAGCGGGCTGTCGGTCAGCATGGGCGTGAACTCGATGGACTGGCCGTCGAGTGCGGCCATCAGCTCATTGCCGATTTTGATGCGCAGCTCGGTATTGAAGCGGTCGCGTGTTACAAAAACCAGGGCCGACGTAAAGCGGCCAAACGGGTCACGACGCAGGAACAGCCGGGTGCGCTGGCGCTCTTGCAGGCGCAGGATGCCGATGGCGTGGTCGGTCAAGGTGGCGGTGTCGATCTGGAACAGTTCGTCGCGGGGGTAGACATCCAGAATGGACTGCAGTGATTTGGCGGCGTGGCTGTCAGGCACCACGCCGGCCGCTTCCATAACGGCGGCAATACGGCTGCGCACCTGGGGAATCTCGCCCACCGCCGCCGTGTAGGCAGTGGCGGTGTACAGGCCCAGGAAGCGGGCTTCACCTACCACCTGGCCGCTTTCGTCGAAACGCTTCACGGCCACATAGTCCAGCCAGGCCGGGCGGTGCACTGTGGCCCGGGTCATGGCCTTGGTAACCAGCACCAATTCGCTGGAGGCTAGCAGGGCGATGGCTTCGGGGGGCAAACGGGTCTCCAGCGTCTGCACCGACCCGCGCAAAATGCCAAGGCCGGTCTCGGGTTTTGCCACCAAGCTGACCACATCACCGTCGCGTTTGAGGTCATAGTCCCGCGCGCCGAGGAATGTGAAGTGCCGGTCTTCGAGCCAACACAGAAAGTCCACACCCTCTTGACGACCGGTCACCGACAGGGTGGAGCTTGACGCGGCCTGTGCCATGGCACGGGCGCGCTCCAGCATGGGTTGCCAATCTTGCACTGCAGCGCGGACGTCGCCCAATACGCGCTCCAGCTCGTCGGTGAGCGCCTTCTGGTCTGCGGCGCCCACGATACGGTCACATTCCACCTGGATCAAGGACTCCACGGGATCGTGCCGACCGGCTGCTTTGGCGGTAGCGGCACTGCTGACATGCAGCACCTTGCCTTGGGCGTCGCGCGTCACGCTCATCAGCGGGTGAACAATCCAGTGCGCCGTGCGGTTGCGCCTGTTGATGGCCATGGTCACCGAGTCGACCAGGAAGGGCATGTTGTCGTTGACAATTTGCACCACCGTGTGATCGCTGACAAAACCGTCTTCAGCTAGAGTCGGGTTAAACACCCGGATCTTGGCCGTGTTGGCGGGGCGGGCCACGTCCAGCAAACGCCAGTGGGCATTGGCGATGGCAAACAGGCTGGCCGGGCCACGTGCCTGCAATTCGTCGGGGTCGGTGTTGTCGAAATAGGCGCTTACAAAATCGGTAAGGCGACTGGAGGCAGGGCCTGCATGTTCTTGGGTATAGGACAGCAGCTCTGCGAGCACGGAATGGGTCATTGTTGGCTCCGAATAGTTCTTTTGGATGTGGCGGATTCTAGGCCCGCACAGGGCTTCTGGATACGTGTTGCTAGGCCGATTCATGGCCTTATGCAAGAGTCGCATTACTTCGCGGTGTGGCTTTGGAGGCGCGCCACGCGCTACCATCGTAGCCTTGCCCATTCCAGCCGTTCAAGACCATGCCACTTCAATTTGCGACCCGACTGAACAACGTCGAAACCTCCGCCATCCGTGAACTTTTCAAACTGTTGGGCAAGCCCGGCATCATCAGTTTTGCCGGCGGTTTTCCTGACCCCGCCATGTTTGACGTGGAGGGCATTCGCGAAGCCGTCAACACCGCGCTGACCGAAGAAGCCGGTGCCACGCTGCAATACGGCGCCACCGAAGGCCACAACCCACTGCGTGAACAACTGGCTGCGTTCATGCAGGCCAAGGGCGTGAAAGACCTGGCACCGGACCAGATGATTGTCACCACCGGCAGCCAGCAGGGCCTGGACCTGCTGGGCAAGACCATGATTAGCCCCGGTGACAAAGTGATTGTGGAGGGCCCGACCTTCCTGGCCACCATCCAGTGTTTCCGCCTGTACGGAGCAGAGCTGATCAGCGCACCGATTGATGCCAACGGTGTGCAGGTCGACAAACTCGAAGCGTTGATTGCCGAACACAAACCCAAGTTCGTCTACCTGATTCCCACCTTTGGCAACCCCAGCGGCGCCATGTTGAGCCTGGAGCGCCGCATACGTGTGCTGGAGCTGGCCGTGCAGTACCAGACGCTGATCGTGGAAGACGACCCGTATGGCGATCTGTATTTCAACGCCGCGCCGCCGCCATCATTGCTGGCCCTGAGCGCCGGTGTGCCCGGCAGCCGCGAGCTGCTGGCCCACTGCGGCTCGCTGAGCAAGGTGTTGAGCCCCGGCCTGCGTGTGGGCTGGATGATTGCCCCGCCCGAACTTCTGGCCAAGGCCACCATGTGCAAACAGTTCAGCGACGCCCACACCAGCACCTTCGCCCAGGCCACCGCCGCGCAGTACTTGAAGGCTGGTCGTATGCCCGCCACGCTGGCCCATGTGCGCAAGGTGTACGCCGAACGTGCGCTGGCCATGGGCAATGCCTTGCGCAAGGAGTTGGGCGATTCGATTGAGTTTGTGCAGCCCCAGGGCGGCCTGTTTGTGTGGTCGCGGTTGACGGGTGCCGGTGGCAAGGTGAAAGACGGAGCCGAACTGGCGAAGCGCGCGATTGACAAGGGCGTGGCCTTTGTGCCGGGTGCGCCGTTTTATGCGTCCAACCCTGATCTCTCCACATTGCGGTTGAGTTTTGCGACAGCAGATGTGGCGAAGATTGAAGAGGGGGTGGGGCGGTTGGGGCAGGCTGTTTAGTCAGATCACTGCGGGGCTGGCGGACCGGGTGTCCCTTCCCTGGCCTCAGTCGCAGGCGAACATGTGTGGTACGCAGGCACCCTTTTGTTAACGCTGTTGTGGGTATGCAAGCTCTGCGGCAACTGCGAATTGAGGCCGATGAAAGGACACTCGATCCGCCAGCCGGGCGGCGTGGTTTGGGCGCGTGCGAAGGGGTGATGCAGTGGGTGTGGCGGTTTGGGGGCGAAAGCCGTCCTCAGGGTGGGTGGTCTGGCGGCTATAGTCTTGACTGATGTAACCCAAAATTCGTTGACGCCAAGGAATCATCATGACAGTTAAGCGTATGGACAACGTCGGCATTGTGGTGGAAGACCTTGATGCCGCTGTTAAGTTCTTCACCGAACTCGGTCTTACCCTCGAAGGCCGCATGCCCATCGAAGGCGAATGGGCCGGCCGCGTCACCGGAGTGCACGATCAGCGCGTCGAGATCGCCATGATGCGAACCCCCGACGGCCACAGCCGCCTTGAGCTATCGCGCTTCGATGCCCCAGCCATCGCGTCCGATCACCGCACCGCCCCCGTGAATTCATTGGGGTACTTGCGCGTCATGTTTGCCGTCGAGGACATCGACGACACTCTCGCGCGGCTCCGTAAGCTCGGTGCGACAGTGGTCGATGAAGTAGTCAACTACAAAAACATCTACCGGCTTTGCTACATCCGAGGTCCCGAAGGAATTCTCATCGGGATAGCTCAACAGCTCGGGCAGCAGACCTCCCCAGAGAATCCCATGGATGAGAAGCGTTGAGCACTCATGCATTGGCGTCTAGTTCAAGCGTTGGGTGTCTGCTTCGAAGCGCAGCCAAGGTCTGCTATGCGTGTGCGCCGTGCAAAGGCGGCGCTTTCCTGTGGGTGCAAGTCCCACC
>ERZ724520.1022-NODE-1022-length-14550-cov-10.998344_pt1 | contig 14550 bp, 13 predicted proteins | sample MGYA00376053_ERZ724520 | MGnify/ENA primary metagenome ERZ724520 (study PRJEB28724, sample SAMN07190886) | activated sludge metagenome | isolation source: activated sludge of sewage treatment plant in Hong Hong | place: USA: Christiansburg, Virginia | collected... | reverse complement strand
ATCATGACCTTTGTAATTTCGGGGAAATAAAATACTAATTCTGTCCGAAGTATTGAATAAAATAAAACCATAAAAAATATTCAATAGATTAAACTTGACGTTGTAAAGTTTGATTTTTATTGATAATGATTGCCATTAAGATTACTTGATGTTCAATAATCCTAGTCTAAGTCATTGTAGTTGGCAAGATTATTTGTTATAGGATGTGATATGACCTTAGCCCGTGTACTTATTCATCAGCCTAAACCGCCGTATCATCATGGTGATTTGGCGCGTGCCTTATTAGATGCGGCGGATAAAATTATTGAAGAAGACGGTTTGGAGTCTTTTACGCTGCGTTCCTGTGCGCGACGTGCAGGCGTGTCTCATGCAGCTCCTGCGCATCATTTTAAAGATAGGGCAGGGTTATTGTCGGCGTATGCGGCGAGTATTTTTAGAGATTTGACCAATTATGTGCAAACGCTAATTGAGCAAGCAGGTGATGATGAATATGCACGTTTACAAGCCTTAGGTTTGGCCTATATTCGTTTTGCCTTACAGCGTCCGAGTGCCTTTAGTTTGGTTTTTAGGTGTGAAGCTTTAGATGAAAATGTTGAAGAATTAAAAGAAGCGAGTGATGCCTGTTTTCAATTGTTGATAGATGTGGTTCAGGCTCTTATGCCACACGCTAATAAAGAGGCCGTGTTGTTGAGTAGTATGTTAGCGTGGAGTACGGTGCATGGTTTTGCAACGTTATGGTTAGAAGGAAACTTTGCGCGAGTATGTCAGCAACAAGGGCAGGGCATTGAGCCAAGTGTCTATGCCGACCACTTAGCCCAACAAATACTGTTATTAATTAAGCCTGCATTTGCACAGCCTTAATATCGTGCTGTTTGTTATTCAAACGTCGGGTCATGTTGGTCGCGGTGTAGTAAGGTGCTTGCACGTACATCACTTTATGATGTGTTTGAGATTGAGCATGAACTAAAGCGCGTTCGGTACGCTCAATGAGTGTGTCTAAGGTATCGTTGATATGATAGTCGGCAATACCTGCACTAATGTTCAATGGCATATTAATGCTAACAGGCTGTTGAATCATGGCTTGCTGAATACTCAGCGTTAGGTTTCTAGCAATAGAAACGGCTTTTTCGGGCAAGCAATTATTTAAGGTGATTAAAAATTTATCTTCACTCCAGCGACAGCCTACATCAGATGCTCTAATAGATTCTTTAATAATATGGCCTACTTGCTGCACAACTTTTTCGGTTGTGAGCGAGCCATGCTCTAGCACTGCTGACTTGATTAAATCCATATCAATCAAAATAAGACTAATAGGCGTTTGAGTTCGTTTAGCATTTGCTAAAATATGGCCAATTAAAATGTCAAAGGTATAACGGTTAGCCAAACCTGTGAGTGTGTCTGAAGAAGACATATCGCTTAGTTTTTGTTTGATTTGCCATTGATAACGACTAATAGAAATATGTGTTAAACCAAAAATACTGAGTGAAACAAATAAACCCACAAAAATATTAAGATACAACGCATCGCGTAAACTTGCCGTAGCTTGTGTGGCATTAGTATCAACCAATAAGTACCACTCTAAACTGGGCAAATAACGAGCGTTAATTAAAATTGTGTCACCTTGATGTTGTATTTCGTAAGACGAGGTATCTTTATTAAGAGTTTGAGTAAAGGCTTTAAAATCATTTATTTCAAGTAAGCTAGCTGTGTCGCTGACGATACTTTGATTGTTACGTGCAACAATCTGCATCTCTTTGTTAACTAAGTAGATATTGTGACCATATTCTTGATGATAGAGGTCTAACATTTCGTTGAGTTTAGCGCGGTCTAAACCATAATCAATATTACTTAAATAGCGTTTTTGGTAGTCAGAAGGTGCTGAATTTAAAAATAAACCTAAACGTTCATCACGTAAATCGGCCATGACGGCACTGGCAGTTAACGGTAACTCTTTAGTGACGAGAGCATTAATAATAGACACTTTTGAAACGCTGTAATTAATCACAAAGGCAATCAGTAATGCGATGGCAATTGCGAAGCTTAATGTGAGCGCAAGTTTGCGTTTTAATTCTAAGAAGTGTTCCATAGTATATCCCTAGTGAGCAAACTGCCAGATTGTCTTATTAATACGCCATACAATAAGGTCATCCTAAAACAACCCAAGCCAACAGCAGTTAGTCAATTGCAGGTACGTATGGCCACAATCTTAGCGTAGTTGATTAAAAAACGTAGGCCATTATTGTCTGACGTAGTTTTTAATTAAGCGGCGTAAGTGTGACAAAATTAGCACTTACGCATTGCATAGCAATAACCGCGTAAGTTCTAAAAGTGTGAGCATCTGAGGCGTAATTAGCGGATAATTACTCTGATATGGTACATGATACTTTGGCCAAAAGATTCAATCAGCGTTTGCTTGTGTGCAATCTGTTTATGTGAGGACAAAAAGCAAAACTAATGATTATTATTTATACAAAACTCGTCGGTGCTGAGTGTAGTTTAAGAATCTTTGTTTGACAATGAACACATGTGTTTTTTTACAATTTAAGGCGTAGCTACTTTAAAAAAATGTGTGTATTGCTGTGTGCGTTAAATCTATATTTGTTTTTGATTGAGAGTGAGTCATGAAATTGTATTTTCGTTCTGCTGTATTGACAGCAAGTGTGTTATTAACGGCTTGCCAAGCACCTAAATCTTTGCTTGCGCCACCTAATAATCCTAGTCCTGTCGTCTTGCCTGACGTGCCAATTTCGGTTATTAACCTGCCCATTAGTATAGATTTAGAAACGGTACGCAGTGAAATTCTAAAAAATGCACCTAAGCCACTATCTTCAGGAAAAATCACCCAAATATTAACGATTGCCAATACTTCTTTGCCAATGGAGTCTGATATTAGCCATGTGGTTAATTTACGTGATGTTAAACTTTCGGTGACAGGTCAAGATTTTGTGGCCACAACACAATTAGATTTTTCGATAGAAACCAAAACCCGTGCAGGCTTTTTAAATATGGGCGGGGTAAGTTGTGGTGTAGGTGAAGAGTTACCTAAAATAGAATTTAGCTTACCAGGTAAATTATATTGGACAACAACGGGTGATTTGGCGGTACAAACAGGCCAATGGAGATTAAAATGGCTTAAACCATGTAACATTACCGCCTTTAAATTTAATGTAGAAAAAATGGTAAATTTGCCTGTTGTGCGTGAAAAAGTACAAAAAATAGTCAATGAAAATATTAATGCAGCGTTTAAACAAGTTGGATTTAAAGCATTATTAACACAAATCTGGCCAACCATGAATGAGCCAAAGTCTTTAGAAAAAGACGTATGGTTATTATTGCAGCCCGAAAGAATTGGTTTGACAGATATTGTAGGAACAGGTCGTTATTTAAAAACAAATTTGAGTTTAACGGCACGTCCGCAAATTGTTACGGGTGATAAACCGCGTGTTGTGATGCCTATTATGCCTGCACCGCAACGCTTAATTACCAGTGGTGACAGCTTTTATGTTGCATTTCGTGGTGATATTCGTTTAGATACAGCCAATCGTCTACTCAATGAACAGCTTGCCAATAAGCCTTTTGATGCAGGTGGAAAAACAGTATTAATTAATAGTTTGCAATTGTACGGTAGTGGTGACAAGGCAGTATTAGGCTTGCGTTTGCAGCAACCAATTAATGCCGAGATTTTTTTGTTAGGTAAATTAGTCTTAGATGCCACCAAAAATGAAATGCGTTTAGATGATATTGAGTTTGAATTAGCAACAACTAGCTTATTAGCAAAATCGGCAAATTGGATGTTACATGGCTCATTTAAAAAGTCGATAGCCCAAAAAGCGCGTTTTAGTTTTGATAAAGATATGTCTAATGTCTTAGCTGATTTTAAAGATTATCGACAAAGTTTGGGTTATGGAGCAACTTTAAAAGCACAAATTGCCCAAGTACGCCCACAAGGGGTATTTTTTACGACTAACGATATTAAAGCTTTTGTGATTGTAGAGGGTAAGTTGGCTTTAGAGGTAAATCAAAATAAGTAATCTAAGATGAATAGGGTGGGTGCTTAAACTCACCCTTCGACAGGCTCAGGGAACGACATGGTAGTTGGCTGAGCGTAGTCGAAGCCTTATCTTGCAAATTATTCATCTTCTTCTGCTAAAAAGTCATTTGGTGTGCTTTCTACAGGAATAGTATAATCTTCGTTGGCCCATGCACCTAAATCAATTAGTTTGCAGCGTTCGCTACAAAAAGGCCGTGAAGGATTATTTTGCCATGTGGTGCTTTGTTGGCAACGAGGGCAGGCAAGCGTTGTAAGTGTTGGTGAAGTATTCATAACGTTTGAGCTAACTGTAAATAACGCTGATGTAAATGGTCAAGCTGTTGATGTAAATTAGCTAGATTTCCTGTATTAACGACTACATCATCGGCACGTTGCAAACGCTCCTCTCTAGAGAGTTGCGCGGCCATAATTTGCTGAATCTGTTGTAGGCTCACATTGTCGCGTTGCGAGGCACGTTGCTGCTGTAGGCTAGCGTCACAATCAATCACTAAATTGCGCTGTGCAAATTTTGATTGTCCACTCTCAAATAACAACGGAGAAACCAGTAGCGTATAAACCGAGAGACTTGCCGTCAGTTTATGTAGAATTCGTTCGCGAATAGCGGGATGGGTAATAGACTCTAGTATTTTGCGCTCTTGAGGACTGTTAAATACAATATCTCGTAAGATGGCACGATTAAGTTGTCCATCAGCAAGTAATACGCCTTGCCCAAAATGTTGTGTAATCGCTAATAGTGCAGGTTGGCCTTGCATTACTACTTCTCGCGCTACAATATCGGCATCGACGACTTCTATACCATAAAATAATGCCAAATAGTCGCTGGCAGCAGTTTTACCGCTACCAATACCACCCGTTAGGCCAACAATATACATAGACTTAGTGTTTCCATGTGCCTAAATACCAATCAACGATTTCTGTACCACCAAAGACGGCAATTAATCCTGCAATAGCAATATAAGGGCCAAAAGCAAAAGGTGCGCTTTGTTTGCGAATAACGGCATAAGCACCACCAATGACAGCACCGACTACAGAAGAAAGTAGAATGATTAGAGGTAATTGTGTTGGGCCTATCCATGCCCCAAATGCGGCTAATAATTTAAAATCGCCATAGCCCATGCCTTCTTTACCAGTGACTAATTTAAATAACCAATAAATACTCCATAACGATAAATAGCCACAAGCAGCACCTATGACAGCTTGGTCTAAAGGAATCCAAAGGCCATTGATATTGACTAATAAACCTAGCCACACAAGGGGGAGTGTGATGTCGTCAGGTAATAATTGGGTATCAAAATCAATCATCGTTAAGGCAATAAGTGACCACGTTAACACTAAGGCGGTTAACATTTTAAACGTAGGGCCAAACACCAGAAATACGATTAATGATAAAACACCCGTAGCTAATTCGACTAAAGGATAACGCAAAGAAATAGGAGTTTTGCAGTTGCTACATTTTCCTTTTAATAATAACAGCCAACTAAGCACAGGAATATTTTCCCATGCTCTGATTTTGTGGCCGCATTTTGGGCAGCGTGAAGCAGGGGTAGCGAGGTTAAATTTATCGGTATGCTTAGGTTCTTGTTCGTTTAAATTGCAGCATTCATTATCCCATTGACGCTGCATCATCACAGGTAAGCGATAAATAACAACGTTTAAAAAGCTGCCTATACATAAGCCCAGCACTAAAACTAGCCCCCCAGCAAATAGGGGGGAGGTAATAAGTAAATCTAACATTAGACAACCGAACCTAATTGGAAGATCGGTAAGTACATGGCAACAACTAAACCACCAATTAATACCCCTAAAACAGCCATAATTAATGGCTCCATCATACTAGTTAAACCGTCTACGGCGTTATCGACTTCGTTTTCAAAATAAGTGGCTACTTTGTCGAGCATGGCATCTAATGCACCAGACTCTTCACCAATGGCTACCATTTGTAAGGCCATTGACGGAAAAATGCCTGATTGACGCATGGCAAAACCAAGTTGTTGTCCGCTAGAAACTTCATCTTTAATTTTCATAATGGCGTCATAATAAACGATATTGCCTGCTGCACCCGCACAAGACACTAAGGCATCAACCAAGGGTACACCTGCGGCAAAGGTGGTGGCTAAGGTGCGCGAGAAACGAGCAATTGTTGATTTGTAAACTAAATCACCCACAATAGGTGCTTTAAGAGCCATACGATCAAGCGCGTGATTAAAAGCAATACTACGTTTTTTGGCTTCAGTAAATGCACCACCTATGCCTAATATAACAACGAGGGCATAAAACCAATTGGCTTGTAACCATTTGGACATATTAATAACCATCATAGTAAAAGTTGGTAAGTCGGCTCCAAAACTAGAAAAGAGTTCTTGGAAAACAGGCACGACTTTTAGTAATAAAATAACGGTAACAATGACGGCGACAAAAATAACACTCAGAGGGTATTTCATCGCTTTTTTGATTTTTTGTTTAAGTAACTCGCTTTTTTCTTTATATTCAGCTACTCGGTCCAGCATGGTTTCTAAAGCACCCGATTGCTCACCTGACTCAACTAAACTACAAAATAACTCATCAAAATATAAAGGATATTTGCGTAATGCGGTTGTAAAGTTACCCCCACCCTCGACTTCGGATTTAATCCCCATGACCACTTCACGCATGGCGAGGTTATCTAAACCCTCGGCAACAATTTCAAAGGACTGCACCAATGGCACACCCGCTTTCATCATGGTGGCTAACTGGCGAGTAAAAATAGCTACATCCATGGGCGAAATTTTTCCTTTAGATTTAAAAGAAAAACTGCTTTTTTTACTGATTTTTTGAACGTTAAAGCCCTGTTTACGCAATTGTGCTTTGGCAAGCGCAATATTGGTACCAGTGACTTCTCCTTTGATTTTTTGACCCTTTCGGTCTGTTGCTTCATAACCAAAAGTTAAAATAGCCTCAGCTTTTTTTGTTGCCATAATCCGTCATACTCATTTTTGTTAGGGCAAGCCCATATTATGTGGTGAGTCGCTTATAAGTAAAGCGTATCAATCTTGTTTTTAGCTTGTTGAGGCTCTTTTTAATCTGCACCTACAATTTTAGCAATTTCTTGTAAGCTGGCGAGTCCTGCCATGACTTTAATCAAGCCAGAACGTCGTAAATTAGGAAAACCTTCGGCCTCCATTGCTTCAGCAATGGCGATGGAATTACCATCCTCCATAATAATACGCGCAATTTTTGGTGTCACTTTCATTACTTCGTAAATACCCACCCGTCCTTTATAACCATCACGACATTGGTCACAGCCAACGGGTTCATAAATAGTAAAGCCTTTAGTAAAGTCAGCTTCGGTAAAGCCCATTTCTATGAGGCTTGGTTTAGGAATGTCGGCAGGGCGTTTACAAGAACTACATAAACGTCGCGCTAAACGCTGGGCAATAACCAAGTTAACCGAGGTGGCGATGTTGAATGAAGGAATACCCATATTACGCAAACGCGTTAGCGTTTCGGGTGCGCTATTGGTGTGTAGGGTAGAGAGTACCATGTGGCCTGTTTGTGCCGCTTTTACCGCGATTTCGGCGGTTTCTAGGTCACGAATCTCACCCAACATAATAATTTCGGGATCTTGACGCAAGAAAGCTTTAAGTGCTGCCGCAAAGGTTAAGCCTACTTTGACGTTCACGTTAACTTGGTTAATACCTTCTAAGTTGATCTCAACAGGGTCTTCGGCAGTCGAGATATTAGTATCTTCGGTGTTAAGAATGTTTAAACCTGTGTAAAGCGATACCGTTTTGCCTGAGCCTGTAGGCCCTGTAATTAATAGCATCCCTTGTGGTTTTTCGAGGGCATCCATAAATAGTTTTTTTTGGTCGGGTTCATAACCCAACATATCAATACCCAACATAGCACTCGAAGGGTCAAGAATACGCAAACAGAGCTTTTCGCCAAACAGTGTGGGCAAGGAGTTAACACGAAAGTCGATTGCCTTTGTTTTAGAGATTTTTAATTTGATACGTCCATCTTGTGGTACACGTCTTTCGGAAATATCCATTTGTGACATAACTTTAAGACGTGCTGACATTTTTAATGACAATTGTACAGGTGGTCGGGCATATTCGCGTAATACCCCGTCAACCCGAAAGCGAATACGATAGGCTTTTTCGTAGGGTTCAAAGTGTAAGTCGGATGCCCCCATTTTAATGGCATCTAATAATACTTTATTAATGTACTTAACAATGGGCGCTTCTTCTTCAGCCGAGCCAACAATATCTTTATCTTTTTTGTCAGACTCATCACCACCACTAATTTCTAGATTTTCGAGGTCGTCATCTAGACCTTCCATTGAAGCATTGCCACTACTATCTAATATTTTTTCGATGAGTTTGCTAAGTTTTTCTTCATCGGCAACGACCGTTTCGATGTTTAAGCCTGTATTAAAACGTACTGCATCAATGGCATCTAAACGGGTAGGGTCACCCATTGCCACAAATAAACGTTTGCCACGCTTAAAAAAAGGCAATAAGTTGTATTGTTTTACTATTTTTTCATCAAGATGTTCTTTGGGGATAAATTCGGGGTCAATAGATTCTACGTCAATGAGCGGGTCGCCAAACTCATCGGCTAATAAAAAAGCAATTTGTGCTGATTTAGCTATTTTGTTTTTAACCAAATAGCTAATCAAGGAGCTTTGCTCACGCTGCGCTTCAACCAGTGCTTTTTGCATGGCAGTCGCTTCAACCAAGCCATCATTGACGAGTCGTTTTGCTAAACCGCCAAAAGATAGAGTATTGGGTGATGGTGTGGCCATGTGTTATTCCGCCATTGTTATTTTTAATCAAAAATACGATATATGAAAGCTAGTGATGTTCAACCATTCAACCTAATTCATCAGGTATGGTTAAAACGCGCCAATTATAGCGTTTATTATAAAAAAATCTGCTAGGGTTTAAGAATATAAATCAAAATTAGCCTATACGCAAAGTAGCTATCAAGCAAGTGTGGCAGAGTTAAGCAATTTTAGTAGGTTTTTTACAAAAAATGCTGATTGATGTTAAGTGAAACTCCTTTTAAAATAATGCACTTGAAGGATTTATTACAAGGAGTGTGTGATGTTTGTTTATCGTTTATGTTGTGTGTTACTAGGACTAAGCCTTTGTTGTGCCTTTCCTTTAAAGGCAGATGAGGCCAAATATTGTGTCCCGACATCAAATGTTACTACTAAAGCCGCTACGCCAAACAATAGTATTAATATTAATACCGCCAATGCAGACGAATTATCTAAACTAAAAGGGATTGGTAAGGCCAAAGCAGCAGCTATCATGGAATGGCGCGAAACCAACGGTAAATTTACGAGTTTAGAAGATGTGGATGAAGTGAAAGGTATAGGCCCTGCACTTTTAGAAAAAAATAGAGCCCTGATTCGTTTTGAGGACTAGGGTGTATTGCCATTTTGATTTAGCCCTCACCCCAACCCTCTCCCAAAGGGCGAGAGAGCTAGAGTGAGGGAGGAAATTAAGCCGCTTGAAAATCAGGCATTTTATTTTCTAAGCCTTGGGCGCGTTTTTGTTTTTCTTCTAAGGTATTAGCATCTAATTTTTCAAAAGCGCGTGGTACATAACGTCTCGCTAAAGCGTTAAGCTTGTTTTCTATAAAACGTGGTAGCTTAATACCTAGTGGGTTAGATTCTTGTAAATCAGCCGAAGAAATTACCCGTGTACCCATAATATAATCAAACCACGGTTTGGTTACGCCCCAATTAGCATCTTGATTGGTATTCATATGATGGTCATAGTGCCACGGTATGGCCTTTTTCCCCCATTCTGGGTCTAAATGTGACTTACTATGTACATGCCAGTAGTTCCATGCACAATAATAAGTAGTCAAAGTAAAAAAGGGCGCAATGGGCATGGCCAAGCTTGTGACGGCACAAATTTGAATCAGTGCGCGTTTTTCGGCAATGGCATCCTCGTTATGGGTATCACCATACAAGGAATCATCACGGTATTTACTTAAACGCACTTGTTTATGATGCGCCCAATGACGTTTCATAAAGGGGGGCGAAATAGATTTACGACCACCGCCTTCTTGAGGAACGCCATGTAAGGCATACTTATGTAAATACCATTCAACGCCATTGGCGGCGAGTAATGCAATAGGAATACCAATCATGCTGAAACCCTCTACAATAAATCTGTACTATCGTGCTAATTTTAATTGTAGCCGTTTTTTTTGATACCACTTGACATCTTGCGCCAATTATTTTAGAGGTTTGTTATGGTTTTTGTTCCTGAGCAAACACGGCAAGCACTACAGCCATTTGATATTAAGCAGCGTGTTGCTTGTAGGGGAGCGGTGGCGGAGTATTGTCGTTTTTATCATTTAGATTTTGAGCAAGATTTTAAGCACGTTACTCATAGTTGTGGGTATTTTGATATTGCAGCGTATCGTGTCGTGGCACATAGCTACATTGTGCCTAAAGCGCGCGGTGTGGTGTGGGTACTGCATGGCTACTTAGAACATAGTGGTTTGTATAGGCATATTATTCCAGTGTTATTAGCCGCCAACTTTAGTGTGATTATTTATGATTTACCTGCGCATGGTTTATCGTCAGGCACGCGTGCCAGTATTGCATCGTTTAATGAATATCAAACTGTTTTAGAACATTTAATACAATATTTTAAAGCGTATTTGCCACAACCGTGGTTAGCCATAGGGCAAAGCACAGGTGGTGCTATTTTAATGGATTATGTGTTGTCTAAACACACCCAAAAGCAACAGCCAATGTTTGAGCGATTATTTTTATTAGCCCCGTTGGTGTATCCTGCCAAAATGCAATGGTTGCAACTTAAATTGGCTTTTTGGTGGTTTAAATCGGTGCGTACAGGATTACCCAGAATTTTTAGACAAAACACGAGTGATATTAATTTTGTTCGCTTTATGCGAGAAGAAGACCCCTTACAAGCGTATTGGATTCCTGTGGCGTGGCTATTGGCTTTAAAAGAGTGGATTGAATATATACACCATTTACCTGCTTGTCATACCCCTGTATGGATAGTGCAGGGTGGCCAAGATAAAACCGTCAATGGAGATTATAATTTAGATTTTATTGGTGTTAAGTTTAAGGTGCAGCGCACGTTACGACTGGCAGACGCTTCGCATCAATTAGTCAATGAAACTGAGTTTTTTAGAAAAGCGATTGTGGCGTGTTTGCAAGATTTTTTGTTATAAAGACCAATAAACTGAAATTTTACTTTTAAGAGCGAGCTAAGAATGACTCATACATGGCGTTTTTTTCGTAGTAGTGGTTTTGACCAAGTAGTGATTGACTCGGTTGAAGATTTACAGGGTTTGGCTAGTTTAGATAAAAAATTATGGACAGCCTTAGCTTGTCCCACTAAGGGCTTAGAGCTAGACCCACGGATGCTCAGTTATATTGATGCCGATAATGATGGCCGTATTCGTGTGCCCGAGTTACTCGCAGCCGTAGAGTGGACATTAGCGCGTTTAGCTACGCCAGAGGTGTTGTTGAGCGGTAATAGTTTAGTATTGGCAGCGATTAACAGTGAAGATGCTGAAGGCGCGAAAATTTTAGCGGCAGGAAAGCAACTATTGGCGCGTTTGGCGAAACAGGATGCAGATTTTGTGAGTGTTAAAGATACCCAAGATTTAAGTAAGATGTTTCCTGCGAGTCAACCTAATGGTGATGGTTTGATTCCTGCTGCCTTAGCCGTTGACCCTGATGTCGCACAAGTAATTAACGATATTATTGCCACACTCGGCAGTGAGGTGGATCGAAGCAGTGAAGCGGCTATTAGTGCCGAAAAAATAAAACAATTTTTTAGTGATTTAAATACCTTTGCCGCATGGGAGTCGCGTTTAACCCAAGAGCCTGAATTAAAGCCTTTGGGTGCGCAAACAGCCACAGCCTACGATGCCTTAACGGCTGTTGAAGCCAAAATTGACGACTATTTTGTGCGGGTGCAATTAGCCAGTTTTGACGATAAAGCAACCGCCTCATTAAACGGCTCAGAAAGCCAATTTGCCGCCTTAGGCGCGCAATTATTGGCTATAGATAGCACCGACACCAAAACCTTACCTTTGGCCAAAATTGTGGCTAATCAGCCTTTAGTATTAACGCAAGGCATTAATCCTGCATGGCAACAAGCAGTACAGGCATTTTGCCAACAGTCTTTAGATGAAAACGTTACCGAGCTAAGCTTAGAACAATGGACTCAGCTCAAAGCGAGTTTTGCTAATTACAAAGCATGGTTAGCCCAAAAACCAGATTTGGCTGTTTCGGCATTAGAACAAGAAAAGCGTCAAGCCTTATTAAATAGTTTGATTGAGCAAGCCTTATTGGTGTTGGTTGATGATGATTTAAAAGTGGCCGATGCCGCCAATGCCTTAGTAGATTTAGACAAATTAGTGCGTTATCAAGCAGGTTTAGTTACCTTAGTCAATAACTTTGTGTCGTTTAGTGATTTTTATACCCGTAAAGACAAAGCGATTTTTCAGGCAGGCACGTTATTTTTGGACGGGCGTAGTTGCGATTTAACGGTGCATGTTAACGATATGGCCAAACATGCCAAAATGGCAGGTTTAAGTCATGCTTATTTGGTTTATTGTGAGTGTACACGTAAAGAAAGTAGTGAGAAAATCACCATCGTTGCGGCAGTTACCGCAGGTGAGGTAGGTAATTTAATGGTAGGGCGTAATGGTGTATTTTATGACCGAGCAGGTAAAGACTGGGATGCCACCATTGTTAAAATTATCGAAAACCCTATTAGTGTGCGCGAAGCTTTTTGGACACCCTATAGACGTTTAGGACGTATGATTAACAATCAAATTCAAAAAATGGCCGCCGACCAAGATAAGGCCATTGAAGCTAAATCGGCTGATGCAGTTTCTAGCACAGTGACGAAGGCGCAAGATGCGGCTAAAGCACCTGCCGATGCCAAAGCGGCTGCGCCTGCAGCTTTTGATGTTGCTAAATTTGCTGGTATTTTTGCCGCCATTGGTTTGGCGGTGGGTGCGTTAGGTACAGCGTTGGCAGCGATGATGTCGGGCTTTTTGGGACTTATTTGGTGGCAAATGCCGATTGCTATTTTAGGTTTATTACTGATTATTTCGGGGCCGTCGATGGTTATGGCTTGGTTTAAATTGCGTCAACGTAACTTATCCCCGATTTTGGATGCCAACGGTTGGGCGGTAAATACCAATGCTAAAGTGAGCATTGCGTTTGGTACAACTTTAACGGTATTAGCCAGTTTACCTAAAGGGGCTAAACGTGATTTAAAAGACCCTTTTGCTTAACCCTTCGACTCCGCTCAGGGTGCGTTGGCTGAGCGGAGTCGATTTGCGTGTGATGATGGTGGCTGAGCGGAGTCGAAGCCTAGTGGTTATTCCTGATGATAACCCGTTACTAACTCCACTTCATTTTTAGAGCCTAAAATCACAGGTACACGTTGATGTAAGCCCGTTGGTTTAACATCTAAAATCCGTTCACGGCCTGTGGTCGATGCTCCACCTGCCTGCTCAACAATAAAGCTCATGGGGTTGGCTTCGTACATTAAGCGTAATTTTCCTGCCTTACTTGGGTCTTTTAAATCAAACGGGTACATAAATACACCGCCGCGCGTCAAAATACGATGTACATCGGCTACCATTGAGGCTACCCAGCGCATATTAAAATCTTTACCACGAATACTGGTTTTACCAGCCATCATTTCTTCTACATAACGCCTTACAGGTTGCTCCCAAAAGCGCATATTAGACATGTTAATAGCAAATTCTTTGGTGTCGGCAGGAATGGTCATGCCTGTTTGCGTTAAAATAAATTCGCCTAATTCACGGTCTAAAGTAAAACAATCAACGCCATTACCTAAGGTTAAGACTAATAAAGTAGAAGGGCCATAAACGGCATAACCTGCACACACTTGTTGGTTGCCTGCTTGCAAAAAATCTTCTGTGACGACTACTGATTCGGCCTCAAGCGGCTTTTTGATAATAGAAAAAATAGTGCCAACCGAGACATTTACATCAATATTTGACGAGCCATCTAAAGGGTCAAACAACATTAAATAGTCGCCCAGTGGTGTGCCATCAGGTAGCGGAAAAATATCGTCCATTTCTTCGGAGGCTAACCCTGCAATACTCCCCGAGCGTAAACCTGCATCTAACACAATGTCATTAGAAATTACGTCTAATTTTTTTTGTTCTTCACCCTGAATATTGTCTGAGCCTGCTTGACCTAACACGCCTGCTAATGCGCCTTTGCCAATGGCGACGCTAATGGCTTTGCAAGCAACACTCATTTGAGTGAGTAATTGTTGTAGTTGTGCAGGGACTTTGGCTTGTACCAAATATTGATTCAGGGTAATAGCAGACATGAAAACTCCAAAGCATCACATAAATAGATAAATAATTATCCCTTAGATTGCCTTTAGATGCCAGTTATCGTTATGTGCTTATCAGGGCAATCGCGCTACGATTTTATGTTTAAGGGGTTGTAAAATAGGTTAAAA
>ERZ724520.1020-NODE-1020-length-14584-cov-7.739074_pt1 | contig 14584 bp, 11 predicted proteins | sample MGYA00376053_ERZ724520 | MGnify/ENA primary metagenome ERZ724520 (study PRJEB28724, sample SAMN07190886) | activated sludge metagenome | isolation source: activated sludge of sewage treatment plant in Hong Hong | place: USA: Christiansburg, Virginia | collected... | reverse complement strand
CCCATGGAGGCCATTTCCAGCATTTCTTCAAAGCTCACGGTCTTCAAGCGACGGGCTTCGGCAACGACGCGGGGGTCGGTGGTGTACACGCCGTCCACGTCGGTATAGATCAGGCACTCTGCGGCCTTCATGGCGGCGGCCACGGCCACGGCGGATGTATCGGAGCCGCCACGTCCCAGTGTCGTGATGTGGCCCTGGTCGTCCATGCCCTGAAAGCCCGTGACGATAACAACCTTGCCCTGGGCCAGATCTTTGCGCACGCGGGCGTCGTCAATGGATTCGATGCGGGCCTTGGTATAGGCACTGTTGGTGCGAATCGGCACTTGCCAACCGGCATAGCTGACCGACTCCATGCCTTCGGCCTGCAAGGCAATCGCCAGCAAGGCACTGGATGCCTGCTCACCGGTGGCGGCCAGCATGTCCAGCTCACGGCCGTAGGCGTCGCCCTGTTTGGCGGGGGCCAGTTCTTTGGCCAGACCCAGCAGGCGGTTGGTTTCGCCACTCATGGCCGAAGGAACGACCACCATCTGGTGACCCGCGCGCGCCCATTTGGCGACGCGTTTGGCGACATTGCGGATGCGTTCAGTAGAACCCATCGATGTGCCGCCGTATTTGTGAACGATCAGTGCCATGAAATCAGTATTTTTTGAAGCAAAACCTAGGGATTGTACCAAGTCAAGACATCGCTGCTGCGCTGCACAAATCCGAGTCCGACCTTGATGTGGATGCGGTGCCCACGCGTGGTGCAATCGGCCAACTGGTCCAGCAACTCCGACAACTGGGCGGTGCTCGGAATGGTGTGGAAGCGGTCCTTGAGCCAATGGCGCAGGGCATTGGCCTGCCGCGCCCTACTCAGCTGCTGCAGCGCCCGGATGCTGGGCATGCCGTCGCTGCTGCGCCCTGCCAGTTGCAGGTCTTGTGCGGCCACTTCATCGAGCACCTGCTGAGCCTGGGCGGCGTGGGAGGCACTGCGCGCAAAGGTGTCCAGGAACTGCGGAAACGTGTCCTCCAGGGCCGGCACCACGCGCGCCCGGATGCGGTTGCGCGTGTAGCGCTGATCCTGGTTGGTGGGGTCTTCCACAAACGCAATGCCCCGCCCGATAAGCCAACGGCGGATATCCGCACCCGCCACCGCCAGCAGCGGCCGGTAATAGTCCAGCCCATCCCGCCGCCAGTGTGCAGGCATGGCACTGATGCCGGCCAGACCGGCGCCACGGCTCAGGGCCAGCAGCAGCGTTTCAATCTGGTCATTCGCGTGCTGGGCAATTGCTATGGATTTAATAGCGATAGATTCATATTCTGCGAAGGCTAGCGCGGATATAGCCGTATAGCGCACGTCGCGCGCGGCGTCTTCGGGGCTTTGTCCGGTTGCGTGGCGGGCGTCCACCCGTTGAATCCGCAGTGGCACACCCAGGCGTTCACATACGCTACGGCAGTGGTCTTCGAACATCGCAGCCGCGTCTTGCAGCCCGTGGTTCACGTGCAGCGCAACCAGCTGTCCCGGCCATTTTTCGGCACAGGCAACGAGCAAGGCCACGGAATCGGCGCCGCCACTCAGGGCAACGGCCAACGGCAATTCGGGCGCGAACGCTCGAATGGCTTCTTCAAGGGACTGTGTCATGGCGACGGCCTCGCGTCGCGCCAACGCCTAGCGCGCGGTGGCCTTGGTGTCGGTAAAGCGCCCATAGCTTTGCAAGCGCTCGTAACGCCGATCCAGCAACTCCTTGACCTTCAGGTCACTGATCTGGCGGTAGGCATCTGCCAGGGCCCGCTTCAGGAACGCTGCGGCCTGCTTGTGGTCACGGTGCGCGCCGCCTACGGGTTCGTTCACGATCTTGTCGATCACGCCCAGTGCCTTGAGACGGTGGGCAGTGATACCCATGGCCTCGGCGGCGTCGGACGCCTTTTCCGATGTCTTCCAGAGAATCGAGGCACAGCCTTCCGGGCTGATCACGGCATAGATGGAATACTGCAGCATGACCAGCTGGTCTGCCACCGAAATCGCCAGTGCGCCGCCGGAACCACCCTCGCCAATGATGGTGGTGATGATGGGCACTTCGAGCTGGGCCATCTCGAAAATATTGCGGCCAATGGCCTCGGACTGCCCCCGCTCCTCGGCATCAATGCCAGGGTAAGCGCCGGGCGTGTCGACAAAGGTAAACACCGGCAGCTTGAATTTCTCCGCGAGCTTCATCAAGCGCAAGGCCTTGCGGTAGCCTTCGGGCTTGCTCATGCCGAAGTTGCGCAAACCGCGCTCCTTGGTGTCGCGGCCTTTTTGGTGACCCAGCACCATACAGGGCGTGCCATTGAAGCGGGCCAAACCGCCGGCGATACTCAGATCGTCGGCGAAGTGGCGGTCGCCATGCAACTCGACAAAATGCGTGAACAGCTCATTGATGTAGTCCAGCGTGTAGGGACGCTCGGCGTGGCGGGCAATCTTGGTGATCTGCCACGGTGTGAGATCGCTGTAAATGTCCTTGGTGAGCTGCTGGCTTTTCTTGCTCAGCTGTTCGATCTCGGCAGAAATATCCACCGCCGATTCGTTTTGCACATACCGCAATTCTTCGATCTTGGTTTCGAGCTCCGAAATCGGTTGTTCGAAATCCAGAAAAGTCTTTTTGGCCATGGTCAATTCCCATTCTTAATAACATCCCTAACCGGCTGAGGACAGAGCGCAGGGTCTGTGCCGCAATGTCTCAGTAATCTACTTGTACCGGATCCAACGAGCGCCAAATATACCAAGTTGCGACGGTGCAGTATGGAGCCCAGGCCGCAGCCACCTCCCGCGCGTCGCTGCGGCTCACCACGTCACCGGAGAAATAATTGTGGCTGATCCCGCCGATCAGACCCACATCGTCCAGCGGTAGCACGTTGGGACGCATCAGATGGAAGATCAGAAACATCTCGGCGGTCCAGCGGCCAATGCCGCGAATCGCGATCAGCTCGGCCACGATTTCATCGTCGCTCATGGATTCCCATGATTTGACGTGCAGGGCGCCATTGTCAAAATGCAGCGCCAGGTCCACCAGGTATTCAACCTTGCGTGCGCTTAAGCCCGCCGCGCGCATGTCGTCCACCTTGAGCTTCAGAACATTGCCCGGCGTCATCTTGCGCGGCAACAGGGCAAAGCGCTCCCACACGGTTTGCGCCGCCTTGACCGATATCTGCTGACCCACGATGCTGCGCGCCAGCGTGACGAAGGCGTCGCCCCGTGTCTCCAGACAGGCGTCTCCAAACTGGGGGATCAGGCGCTTCATGACCCGGTCTTTCTTGACCAGGTGTTTGCAGGCTTCTTCCCAGAAATGCGGCGTCTGCCGTTCAGTCGGAAGCTTCTTGACCGTGGCCATCATTTAACCACTTCCCAACTGGTACCTGTGGGCGAGTCCTTGAGCACAATCCCCTGCGCCAGAAGCCCCTGGCGAATGCTGTCGGCCAGTGCAAAGTCGCGCGCGCCTTTGGCGGCTGCGCGCTGTTGGATTTTGGCTTGGATGGCGGCGTCGTCCAGGCCGGCACCGGCTTGCAGGAAGGCTTTGGGATCTCCCTGCAACAGGCCCAAAACCCCGCCCAGGTCACGCAACAGTCTGGCCAGTTCTGGCGACTGCGTGCGGTTGACCTCACCTGCCAGATCAAACAACACGGCCACCGCCTCGGGCGTGCCAAAGTCGTCGTCCATGGCGGCCTTGAAACGCTGAGCATGGGCCTGGGTCCAGTCGATACCCACACTCGCTACCGCAGGCGGCACCAGATCCAGCGCGGTGTACAGGCGCTTCAAGGCATTGCGGGCGTCATCCAGGTGTGCATCGCTATAACCCAGCGCCGTGCGGTAGTGACCACGCACCAGGAAAAAGCGCACGGTCTGCGGGTCGTATTTGGCCAACACTTCGCGGATCGTGAAAAAGTTGCCCAGGCTCTTGGACATCTTTTCATTGTCCAACTGAACCAGGCCGTTGTGCATCCAGACCTTGGCCATGGGGTGGCCGGTCACGGCTTCGGTTTGGGCGATTTCGTTTTCATGGTGCGGAAACTGCAGGTCGGCCCCGCCGCCATGGATGTCAAAGGTTTCACCCAGGGTCTGGCAACTCATGGCTGAGCATTCGATATGCCAGCCCGGGCGGCCTACGCCATAGGAGTGGCCGCTGGCCGCGCTGTCCCACTTGGCATCCGCAGGCTCTTCCGCCTTGGCCGCCTTCCACAACACAAAGTCCATGGGGTCAACTTTTCCATCGTCAACCGCCACACGCTCGCCCGCACGCATGTCGTCCAGCGACTTGCCCGACAACTTGCCATAGCCCACAAACTTGCGCACCGCGTAGTTCACATCCCCGGAACTGGCTTTGTAGGCAAAGCCCTTGGCTTCCAGTTGCTGAATCATGTTCAGCATCTGGGGCACGTACTCGGTGGCCCGGGGCTCGACCGTGGGCGGCTCTATGCCCAGGCGCCCTATGTCTTCGTGCATGACGCCAATCATTTCGTCCGTCAGGGCTCGAATAGGGATATTGCGCTCCAGCGCCCGGCGGATGATCTTGTCGTCGATATCGGTGATGTTGCGCACATAGGTCACGCGGTAGCCACTGGTCTTGAGCCAGCGCTGCACCACGTCAAACGCCATCGCCATGCGGGCATGGCCAATGTGGCACAGATCGTAAATGGTCATGCCGCAAACGTACATGCGGACATGACCGAACTCAATGGGGGTAAATGGCTCTAACGCACGCGACAGCGTGTTGTAAATGCGCAAACTCATGGGTATTTCAATGCCCTTGCCGACGGACTGGGGTTCCAGGCAAAGGCTTTAACTCGTACAGATTTGGTAAGGGTAAATCTCGGTCTCTTGCCAACGGGGGCATCTACCCCCTCAGCTACAATTCAACGCAGTATAAAGCCCCTGCCAGAGGGCTCCTCCAACGTCTGAAAAACTGAAAGCTTTATGACGCACTCCCGTTTACCTGTACTTGGACCATTGCGACTGCTGACTCTTGCAGCGGCCTTGATGTTCTCAACGGCACATGCTGACGAATATGCGGACGTGTCCCAGTTGGTACGCGCGGGAAAACTGTCCGAAGCACTGTCCAAGGCCGACCAGTATCTGGCCACCAAACCACGCGATCCGCAAATGCGGTTTCTTAAGGGCGTGATCCAGCGCGACTCCGGCAAGACCACGGACGCCATCTCCACCTTCACCCGCCTGACGGAAGACTTTCCGGAACTGCCTGAGCCCTACAACAATCTGGCCGTTCTATACGCCGGACAAAGCCAGTTCGACAAGGCCCGCACCGCACTGGAGATGGCGATTCGGACCAACCCCAGCTACGCCACGGCACACGAGAACCTGGGTGATGTCTACGCCAAGCTGGCCAGCCAGGCCTATAACAAGGCCTTGCAACTGGACTCTTCCAATGCCGGCGTTCCTCCCAAGCTGGCCCTGATCCGTGAACTGTTCAGCCCCACCGGGGCCAAGGGCCAGCGCCCCGGCCCCGCCGCGGTGACAGCACCAACCGCGCCGGCACCCGTGGCGACCAAACCAGCACCAACCTTGCCAGGACCACTGGTCGCAAAGGCTCCCGTGGTGGCCGCACCCGCTATGACTCCGGTGCCTGCACCCACGCCGGCGCCGGTGGCGACAGCTCCGGCAGCCTCCTCCAGTGCCGTCGTTGCGCCTGCCACCGCAGCCACCACGCCCGCTGCCGCTGCCAGCACCAACCCATCCAAAGATGCTGAGGCAGCGGTGCACGCCTGGGCGAAAGCCTGGGCCGCCAGGGACGTCAAGGCCTATCTCGCCTCCTACGGCAAAGATTTCAGCCCACCTGGCTCCATGAGCCGCAGCAACTGGGAAGAAGAGCGGCGCATGCGCATCAGCAGCAAGTCAAAGATCAGCGTCAAGCTTGAAAACCTGACCGTTACCGCATCGGGCAACACCGCAGTTGCAAAGTTCCGCCAGGACTACAAGGCCAATGGCCTGGCCGTTTCCAGCCGCAAGACACTGGACCTGGTGAAGAACGGTGACCGCTGGCAAATCGTCAAAGAATCCACCGGCACATGAAGGTAGGCTGGTGGACTGCTGACATGAGCAGGTCGATTCTCAACACGGTGCTGGTGTCGCTGGCAGTCCTTGCCAGCCTGCCCTCGCATGCGGTGAGCCCCAGGCAGGGCAGCAAGCCAAAACCACAACGCCAGGAAGTACCCGTAGTCAAGGATCAGGATGGCGTAGCCGAGGCACGCCTGATCGAGATCTACCGCTTGATTGGTACGGCGCAAAACCGGGAGGCACTTGCCAAAGCGGACCGCCTGGTGGAAGACTTTCCACACTTTCAACTGGCGCAGCTGGTACATGGCGATTTGCTGACCACCCAGACCCGGGCCATCAAGGCGTTTGGTGACGTGCCGGACACCGTGGCGCGCAGCGCTGGCCCCGCGCTGGCCGAACTGCGCGAAGAGTCCCAGCGCCGTGTCAGGGCCTTGCGCGAGCGGCCCGCAGCGGGCACCATTCCATCGCAATTTCTGGCGCTGTCGCAGAAGTCCAAGCACGCCATTGCGGTGGACGCTTCCAGATCCCGCCTCTACCTGTTTGAGAACTCGGCCTCTGGCTTGAACCTGGTGGCGGACTACTACATTTCGGTCGGCAAGGCCGGTACCGCCAAAACTGCCGAAGGCGACCAGCGCACGCCACTGGGCGTGTACTACATCACCAGCAACCTGGACCCCAAGTCGCTGAAGGACTTCTACGGCTCCGGCGCCCTGCCGATCAGCTACCCCAACATGCTTGACAGCAAGCGGGGCAAAACGGGCAGTGGTATCTGGTTGCACGGCACACCTCCCAACCAGTTTTCGCGCCCTCCGCAGGCTACCGACGGCTGCGTGGTGCTGGCCAATCCGGACTTGCAGCACATCATTCGCACGGTGGAGGTTCGTACCACGCCCGTGGTGATTGCGACGCAGCTCCAATGGGTCGCACCGCAAAGCGCACGCGCAGAGAGCAAACCATTTGAAGACGCCCTGCACGGCTGGCGCAATGCCAAGACCTCCGGCAACCTGCAGCAGGTACTGACCTACTATGCGCAGGACTTCAACAGCAATGGCAAGACTCTGAGCCAGTGGACGCCGACGCTGAAAACCGAAATTGACCAGACGCAAGGGCGTACCATCCAGCTCAAGGACGTTTCCTACCTGCGCTGGACCGATGCCGCCGACACCATGGTCGTGACCTTTGGCGAAGTAGCCGATGGCACGCGGGTCGGCTGGACCAAACGGCAGTACTGGATTCGCCAGGCAAACCAATGGAAGATTTTTTTTGAGGGAGTAATCTGATGACGATGCAATGGAACACTTGGAATCGACGCGCCGCACTGGCCGGTCTGGCTATGGCGGTGAGCGTTGGCCCAGCACTGGCCGAAGGCGCGCCGCAGGTCAAGTTTCAAACCAGCCTGGGTGACTTCGTGGTGGAGCTCAATCCTGAAAAAGCACCCAAGACCGTGGAAAACTTCCTGCAATACGTCAAGGCCAAGCACTATGACGGCACCATTTTTCACCGCGTGATCCCTAACTTCATGGTGCAGGGCGGCGGCTATACCGTCAAATACGATCAGAAGATCATGCGCCCGCCGGTCGTGCTGGAAGCCAACAATGGTCTCAAGAATGACCTGGGCACCATTGCAATGGCCCGCACCCAGGACCCCAACTCCGCTACCTCGCAGTTCTTTATCAATGTCAAGGGCAACGCGGCTCTGAACGCCCGCGGCAACGCTGACGGTTACACCGTATTTGGCCGCGTGGTGTCCGGCATGGAAACCATCCTGAAAATCAAGGATGTCCCCACTGGTCCTGGCGGCCCCTTCCCGACGGACGCACCCAAAACACCCGTTCTTATCAACTCCGCTACCCTGGTGAAATAAATCATGAGCAACCCACAAGTCGAACTCCACGTTACCAACTACGGCGTCATCACCCTCGAACTGGACAAGGAAAAAGCGCCTCAATCGGTGACAAACTTTCTGTCCTATGTGAACAAGGGCCACTACAACAACACGATTTTCCACCGCGTCATACCGGGCTTCATGGTGCAAGGCGGTGGCATGGAGCCGGGCATGAACCAGAAGACCTGCGATGCGCCGATCCAGAATGAAGCCAACAATGGCCTGAAGAACAACAACTACACCGTGGCCATGGCGCGCACCGGTGACCCGCATTCCGCTACGGCCCAGTTCTTCATCAACGTCGCCGACAACGGTTTCCTGAACCACACCGCACCCAGTGCACAAGGCTGGGGTTACGCCGTGTTTGGCAAGGTAGTGGGCGGCGCCGACGTCGTCGACAAGATCAAGGCCGTCAAAACCGGACGCAAGGGCTTTCATGACGACGTGCCAAAGGAAGACGTCATCATCGAAAAAGCTGTCGCCCTGTAGACGTTAGGCTGTTCGGGATGGAACTTGACGCACCGGCCCGCTGGCGCTGTGTCGATTTCATCTCGGACCTGCATTTGCGGGCCAGCGATGCGCTGACCTTTGAAGCCTGGAGCACCTACCTCCAACAGACTCAAGCAGATGCCGTCTTCATACTCGGCGACCTGTTTGAAGTCTGGATCGGCGACGACATCCTTTCCGTGGAGTCAGGCTTTGAGCGGCAATGCGCCGACGTGCTGCGCAAGGTCGCCGGTCGTCTGGATCTGTACATCATGTGCGGCAATCGCGACTTCCTGATGGGAGCGGCGCTGATGGAGCATGGCGGTTGTACCCTGCTTGAAGATCCATGTGTGTTGTCATTTGCCGACCACCGCTGGCTGCTGACCCATGGTGACGCGCTGTGCCTGTCGGACACCGAATACATGCAGTTTCGGGCACTGGTGCGCAGTGCGGATTGGCAACGTGACTTTCTGCAAAAGCCCTTGATCGAACGCATCGCCCTGGCGCGCACCATGCGTGAACAAAGTGAGGCCCGCAAACGCAGCGACGCCGTCTATGCCGATGTGGATTCCCCTGCTGCCCAAGCCTTGTTGCGGAGCGTGCAATCGACCCACATGATCCACGGCCACACCCACCGCCCGGCCCGACACCGCCTCGCCGCCGGAAGCGAACGCCTGGTCCTCAGCGACTGGGACCTGTGCGCTCATTCGGCGCGCGCTGAAGTGCTGCGCCTGCGCCGTACAAACCAAGGCCCAGGCCAAACCTTCACGCTGGAACGCATTCCGCCGGGCATGGCGGGTGGTACAAGCCGACCTAAACCCAAGCCTGAGGGTTGACGGTGTCGATTTGCCAGGGGTCCAGATACTGGTGGGCGTAGCGCAGGTAAACCCCCTCGCTGACAAAGATATCAAACAGGTCGGGATCAATGTGCCCGCCCATACGGAACTTGTACATGATGCCCATTGCCTGGGACAGCTTCATGCCCTGCTTGTAAGGACGGTCGCTGGCGGTCAGCGCCTCAAAAATATCGGCAATGCCCATGACCCGAGCCTGGACCGACATCTGGTCGCGCGTCAGGCCCTTGGGGTAGCCCTTGCCATCCATGCGTTCATGGTGGCCACCAGCGTATTCGGGCACATTCTTCAGATGCTTGGGCCATGGCAACTGCTCCAGCATCTTGATGGTGGCCACAATGTGGTGGTTGATGGTATTGCGTTCACCGGCCGTCAAGGTGCCTGCGCGAATGGTCAGATTCTCGACCTCATCCGGGCTTAACAGCTCGGACTGCAGCCCGCTCACATTGCGCCAGATGTATTTCTGGCCAATATCGCGCACGTGTTGCAAGTCGGCATCCTTCATCGACTCTGCACCCCGGTTCACGACGCGCAGGAAATCGCGGTCGCCCTCCAGTGCCGTGATGGCTTCCCGACACTGCACCCACAGCTGCGCTTCGGCGGGCGCATCCTTCTGTTCCCGCAGCTCCAGCTGCGCGCGCAAGGCGGCAATTTCCCGGTCGCGCTTGAGGACCTCGAAGCGGGTGTCGACCAGGTCGATCCGGTCAAACAGAGTTTGCAGCTTGGTGGCCTTGTCCACTACATGCACCGGGGTGGTCACCTTGCCACAGTCGTGCAACAGCCCGGCGATCTTCAGTTCGTAGCGGTCGCGGTCGTCCATGGAGAACGCCGCCAGTGGCCCCTGCGTGTTGGCGTTCACCGCCTCCGCCAGCATCATGGTCAGTGCGGGTACGCGCTGGCAATGGCCGCCGGTGTAGTGCGACTTTTCATCAATGGCCAGATTGATCAGGCTGATGAAGGACTCGAACAGCGCCTCCAGCTGCAACATCAGGTTGCGATTGGTGATGGCGATGGCGGCCTGCGATGCCAACGACTCGGCCAGGCTCTGGTCCGCGTTGGAAAAAGACACCACCGCGCCGTCAGGCCTGCGTTTGGCGTTGATCAACTGCAGGACACCAATGACATCGCCTTCATGGTCCTTCATGGGCACGGCCAGGAAGGATTGCGACCGGTAGCCAGTACGCGCATCGAACTGCCGCGTCCCGGAGAAATCGAAGTTCGGTTCGGAGTACGCGTCTGAAATGTTGACCGTCTGGTTGTGGATGGCAGCATAGGCCGCAACCAGTGAATCGTTGGGCCGCCCCTGGTCGTCATGCAGGGGCAAATTGGGGAAATCGATAGGATTTCCCGACGTTCCACCCATGGCGATTTTCAGCGAATCGGTTTTGAGGATCTCAAACCGCAACGCCTGACCGTCTTCGGTCACACGGTAGAGCGTGCCTCCGTCGGCGTGGGTAATGGTTTTTGCAGCAACCAGAATGCTTTCCAGAAGGCGGGTGATGTCGCGCTCTTTGGATAGCGCAGCACCAATGGTGTTGAGCTGCTCCAGCCGACGCAGCAGGTCTTCAATGGAGTCCACAGTTTGTCCCCGAAGTACAAGAAACTACTACTTCCCACCCGTCTGCCGATTGCTATTTTTTTAGCAGCACTTTGAGCACATTTTGCACGCGGCGCGCGGCCGGCGCACTGAACGGGCCGGCAAACACCGCCGCCGTATCCTGCCCCCAAGTCTGCACCGGCGGTGGATCATTGCGGCGTGTCAGCAACTGCAACTGCAACGCGCGTCGGGCATCCAGGTCCTCGGCCGGGGTCGGCACTTCGGCCGCCATTTCCAGCCGGAGCAGGGCAACATGCGGATCAGCAGTTTTGGCGGACGCACTGGTTTGCCCTCCCAGCGCCTGCACCCAGGCATTGCGCGTGGCCGGTGGCGCACGGTTGCCCAGGTCTTGCGCACCCGGAACCAACGTGGGGTCACGTTTTTCCCAGGCAGTCAGCAACTGGGTCAGGGCTTCGCCATGTGCCTGCATTGCCAGCTTCTTGAGTGCCAATTGCGCATGCTCCAATGCATCGCGCTGGGCCCGGAACGCCGCATCGCCCAGGCGTGGGGCCTCAGGTCGGGTCTCATAAGCACCACGCGTATCGGAGCCAAATCGGCCCCCTGTGCGTCCATCACTGCGGCCATCGCCACGGCCACCACCTGCGCGATCGTCCGGGCGCGGGCCGCGGGAATTGCTGTCCTTGCGGTCACCCCACTTGCCGGCACCTCGCGCACCCGCGGCGGCCGGGGCCTCTCTTTTCATGCCGGGCCGGTCGTCACCCCGCATGGCGATCACCGGCTTGGGCGCTGGCTTGGGCGCTGGAGCAGGCTCCGGCACCGCTGCAGCATCCGGTTGTTCCGTTGCTGGCGACTCGGAGGATGCTACTGTATCAATAGCATCAGATACCGATTCCTCGAGGGCTGGAGCCGCATTTTGATCAGCGTCGGCGGTTTGCACCGCAGCTTTGGCCTGACTCTCCTGCGACCCAGCGGTTTTCACATCGGCCTGGGCCTGGGCCTGCCCCTGCAAGGCGGCTTCCAGCGCGGACATGGCCGTGCGAATGGCCTGGGCGTCACCCGTAGCGTTGGCGGCATCCAGTGCCTTGGCGGCTTGTAACACCATGCGGTCGCGCGCACCCAACGAGGCTTCAGCCTTTTCGCGGTCAGCCGTCTTGCGGTTGAACGCATCATCAATCGGTTTGCGGAATGCATCCCACAATTTCTGTTCGTGGCGACGGTCCATGGGCACACGGTGCGCCTGGGCCTGCCAGCGCTGCTGCAGTGCCTTGACGGCATCCACGCGCAATTCAGCGGCAGCACCCAACAGCTTGGCTTCTTCAATCATGGCATGGCGCAAGGCCAGGCTCTCGGCCTGCAAGGCTTCCAGCGGTGCCGCGGCATGGGCGATGGCCGCTTTCCACAGCGGTTGCAGCTCAGCAAAGGCCTTTTCACCCAGATGACCCGCCTCACGCCACCGGTCGCCAAACTGGTGCAGGATGCGGTTGAAGCCCTTCCAGTCGTCATCCAATGCGGTTCGGTTGGCAGCCGCCCAGGCGTTGACCTCCTCGATCAGGGCCAGACGCTGCGCCTTGTGCTCGGCTGATTCGGCTCTCACCTTGTCCAGCCAACCTTCAACAACCTTGTGTGCCTCGTTGCAGGCCTCGTCGAAACGCTTCCACATCGCGTGGTTGGGCGCCCCGCCCTGGTCGGTCTGCTTCCACTGCTCGCGCAGGGACCGCAAGGTTTCCTGCATCTTGCGGCCACCGATAGCCTGGCCTTCGGGGCGCTTGAGCAGACCTTCGGCCTGGGCGACCAGCGCTTCACGCAACTGATCGGCACGCCAGCGCTGCCAACCCTCCAGTTCGCCTGCCGCAGCCAGCGCCGCGTGGACCTGGTTTTCCAGCTTGTCGTCAATGACCCGTCCAAATTCTTTGAGGGCATGGCGCAATGCATTGGCTGCACCGGCACTGGCTTTGCCATGGCCTTCGGCGATTTCAAGTTCCAGTGTCGCCAAAACCTCGCGCACCGTGGCGGTGGCCTGGGCCCGCACCTGGGGATCAATCTTCGGTTTGGGCTGCTTGGCAGGGGCTTCCACTGGCACGCCGCGGGCCATGCGCAATTCGTTGGCCCACATGGGGACCGGCGGCAACGGGGCCGCGCCATCCTGTGCTGCGGTTACGGCCAACGCCAGGGCGGCCTGAAAAGCGTCCCACACCACCAGCAACTGACCGCGGGAGGCATCCAGCAGTGGTGGGAACTTCACATCCACACTGGCCCAGCTAGGGTCCACCACCAATTGAGCCGCATGCGCCTGCCAATGGTCTACGTCAACGCGCAGGGCGTCCACGGCGGCCTGTGCGTCCTGCCACGACTTGGTCGAGAGTACCTCTATGCGCTGTGCCAACAGCACCGCGGCCTCGCGCTGCACCTGGACCTGGCGCTGCAGGTCTTCAATAACCCGAACCCGCTCGGCCAACCGGGTCTTCAGCGCGGCCAAGGGTTCGCGGCTCAGCGGCGCGCCCGCTTTGGCCGCATCACGCTGCCAAGCCAGTGCGTCGGCAATGTTGAGCTTGACCATGCCCAACAGGACCTCGGCCTTGGTCGCCCAATCGGCGGCGAGGGACTCCTGCCCCTTGAGACGCTTGGCCTCGTCGATCTTCTCTCGCACCAGTTTGGCTGCGCCCTTGTCCTTGACGCTCAATTCCTTGAAGACATCGGCCAGTTGATCGGGGGCGGGGCTGCCCTGCAGCCAATCCCGTATGCGGGCAGCTCGCTCGCCTGAAGTAGGAGCGGAAAAAGCGCCACCGGTCAGACTGTCTAAATGGGCTATATCGTTGTTTTTTGCGGTGGAAGTCGACGTCACGGTGGGCTCGGAAGTGGGTTGAAAGGAAATCTGCAACCGGGTATTTTCGCTGCTAATTGGAAAGAGACTGGTGGTTTTTGTCCACGCTCGCCCAAACCGCGCCCGCCAGCACCGCCAAAAACCGAACAGCAACAGTAAAACACCCTACTAGCCCACGTGAACATTGAAAGTATTGCTATTACAAATATAGCAATGGAAATTACACCGGTCATACCAACGACCCAGGTACCGAGGGGTGGCGCACAGAACAGACAGAGCAAACACTCTATATATAGAGAGAGAACGCCGTCTCTAGCGGTTTTCTGGGGACGCAAACAAGAAAGCCCGGCGCCCGAACTGTTCAGTTCGACCACCGGGCTTGACGGCTGACCGAAGGTCCATGCCGTCAGGGTCGGCACTGGGGAGATTGACGTCCCGCAGTGCACTAGAAGCAATAGATTGCCTCCTTACGTTACCGGGGCCGCTTTATCACAGGTACCGTCACGGTACGGACTGGCTACTGCCGGAACAAAACCTGAGTGAACAGGCAAAGGGAGTCTAGCGGGCACCCCGGGCATTTTCAAATCGGGTTTTCAATGGATTTGGCGTTCGTGATTGCCAGATTTTCGATACCGCGAAAATCGCCGGAAACCCGCACCAGGCCTAGAAATCCTGATTCATACAACCAAAATTAGAATATCAAACCTATTTAATATTGTTGACTCGGTATATTCAACACCCCTAGAATCCGGCCATTCCTAGTTTTGGCTAGGGATAACCCGTAACCGCTGCCGAACCCGGCATATTCAAATCGCTGCACATGTCGAACCGACGCCGCAGGATATTGATAGCGTACCAACCCAAACGTGGTGTCTGAAGTGACCGCACTGTTCGCAGCGCAAGAGCCCAAGACCCCCGCCTAAGAAGGAAGAGCTATGACAGCGACCGAAAAATT
>ERZ724520.1018-NODE-1018-length-14599-cov-8.575289_pt1 | contig 14599 bp, 14 predicted proteins | sample MGYA00376053_ERZ724520 | MGnify/ENA primary metagenome ERZ724520 (study PRJEB28724, sample SAMN07190886) | activated sludge metagenome | isolation source: activated sludge of sewage treatment plant in Hong Hong | place: USA: Christiansburg, Virginia | collected... | reverse complement strand
GCGTGTCTCAACGATATTCCTTTATCCATTACCATCGTCAGTCCACTTTTTCTTGGTTTTTCAGTACGTTCCGGTAAGTGAGATAAATTTACATTGTATTTAAGCATAGGTCCTTAATTTTTTATAGTGGTTTATTTTTAAATGATTGTATCAGTTGCATCACCGCAACATCTTGTTCTAATATGGGCAAGTATTCTAGTAAATCAGAGTGCTTATCGTAATCCATTTCTAAGGCATTTTCCAAAAACACCATACCTTGTTGTTTTCTTCCTAACTCCATTTGTAAACCACTCATGCGGTAATACAATTCTGGTGCATCAGGAAATTTTTGTATGCCTTCGGCTAATATTTTTTCGCAGTCTTTATAATATTCTCCATCATACAATAACTTAGCGTAATCTATATAAATATCAAACTCTTCGTAGCCCAATTCAATTACTCGCATGTATGCTGAAGCTGCTTCTTCTAAAAACCCCAATTTATGTTGAACTTCACCAAACACATACCAATACTCTGGCATATTAGGATTTATTTCAATAGCTTTTTTTATGTAATGAACACTTTCAGTAATTCTATTTTGATAATCCAATACAATACCAATTCCTAACCATGCATCGGCATGCGCTGCATCTAATTTAATAGCGCGGTTATAATTTACTAAAGCTTCTTCGTATTGATTTAAATTTTCGTAACACTCTCCTATATAATAATAGGTATTTGCATCAGGCTCTTCGTGTTTAAAGGTTTCTTTATAAACTTCAATCGCATCTTGATATCTATCTAATTGAGCTAAAGAATTAGCCTTATTAAAATAAGCCGACGAAAAATTATCTTTAATCGCTATAGCATAATCATAGGCATCAATGGCTTTTTCAAATAAGCTTAAACGATTGTAGCTGATTCCTAAATTAAACCAAGCAAAATGATTGTATGGTTTTTCATCTATATAGTTTTCATAAAAAGCGATGGCTTCTTCGCTCTTGCCTGTCATTTCAAAACATAAGGATAATTCATTTAAAGCAACGTCATTATCAGAATTCACTTTAATGGCCTTTTTTAAATAATACAAGGCGTCTTCAGCTTTATCGTCATTTAAAAATTCAATACCTATTGCCACATAAACCTCATCTTTGTATTCAGATAAAGGCAATGCTTTTTTATAATTTTCAATAGCTTGCTCGCTTAATCCAGTTTGGCTATAAATATAACCGCGCGTCATATAAAGTTCACTGTTATTACTCTCTACCTGCTCTACTTCATTCAACAAATTAAGCGCATCATGCGTTTTATGTTGGGATGACAAATATTGGGCTAACTTAATTTTTAAAGATGACGAATATGGATAATGGTGTAATGCAAAATCAAGAGCTTTTTTAGCAAGCTCTAAATTAAACCACTGCATATAGTAATCAATAATTTCTTCCAATTCATCAGCATCAAAAAACTGCTGGTTCCCTGAAGAAATCATATCCTCAAATCGCTTTAAACTTTTTTCGAAATCTTGGTTGCTTAATCCATCTCCTTCAAATTCACTCATACAAAAAATCTTTCTTTAATATTTACAAATTTAAGCTTAAAAAACACATTTTAGGGCTTAATTTTGAACAAAAAATAGTGTATTTTGTAGAAAAATAGTTCATTTTAGTCTGAGGGCTAATGGTATATTTGTGCGATTATAAAATTAATGTAACGTGACTTTAATAAAAAGTATTTCAGGAATTAGAGGAACCATTGGCGGCAAGCCAGGCGATGGATTAAGTCCTTTAGACATTGTAAAATTTGCATCCGCATATGGTAGCTGGATCATATCCCAAGACTCAAGTAAGAAAGTAACAGTGGTTATTGGCCGCGATGCCCGTTTATCTGGGCAAATGGTAAATAATATTGTTTGTGGAACTTTAGTTGGATTGGGAATAAATGTAATTGACTTAGGATTAAGTACAACGCCAACTGTTGAAGTGGCTGTAACCGAATTAAAGGCAGATGGCGGTATTATTTTAACAGCTAGCCATAATCCAAAACAATGGAACGCCCTAAAATTATTAAATAATAAAGGTGAATTTATCAGCGATAGCGAAGGGAAATATATTTTAGAACAAGCTGAAAAAGAAGACTTTACCTATTGTGACGTAAACCAACTTGGCAGCTACGAGCAAAATAATAAATTATTGCAATTACATATAGATAAGGTTTTAAACTTACCTTATGTAGACGTAGATGCTATTGCTAAGGCAAATTTTTCGGTAGCCGTTGACGCTGTTAACTCTAGCGGTGGGATTGTCATTCCTATGCTATTAGAAGCATTGGGAGTAAAAACCATTCATAAAATACATTGCGAACCTACAGGTCATTTTGCTCATAATCCTGAGCCTTTGCCTGAACATTTAAGAGATTTATCGGAAGCAGTTGTAAAAACCAAATCAGATGTAGGTATTAGCGTTGACCCTGATGTTGACCGTTTAGCTTTAGTTTGTGAGGACGGAGAAATGTTTGGCGAAGAGTATACTTTAGTAGCCGTTGCTGATGCAGTATTACAACATCATAAAGGAGGAAATACAGTTTCAAATTTATCATCAACTCGTGCTTTGCGCGACGTGACAGAAAAAATGGGAGGCTCCTACTCTGCTTCGGCTGTTGGAGAGGTTAATGTTGTAAATATGATGAAATCTACCAACGCTATTATTGGTGGCGAAGGAAATGGTGGCGTTATTTTACCTGAATTACATTATGGTAGAGATGCTTTAGTTGGCGTGGCTATCTTTTTAACACACTTAGCAAAGTATGGTAAATCATGTTCTATGCTTCGTAAATCATATCCTAATTATTACATTTCTAAAAATAAAATTGAGTTGACTCCCGAAATTGATGTTGACAAAGTTTTAGTAAACGTTAAAGAAAAATACGCTAAACAACCTGTGAATACTGTGGATGGCGTGAAAATAGAATTTGATAAAGAATGGGTGCATTTACGAAAATCAAATACTGAACCTATCATCAGAATTTATAGCGAGAGCGAAAGCGTGAGCACAGCTGATGCTTTAGCGAAAAAAATTATTGAAGATATTAAAGAGATTATTAAAAAATAAGAATCTGATAATAGCTCAATAAAGGATTCATCGAAAACAAAACTTTACGAACTTTGCAGTTCAAAAATCAACGTAATGAAAGTATATTTAGACAACGCTGCTACTACCAAATTAGACGAAAACGTTTTAGAGGCCATGTTACCATACATGCGAGAAGAATATGGAAACCCATCATCTATCCATGCTTTTGGACGTAAAACACGTTCTGCTATTGAAGTAGCTCGTAAAACCGTTTCTAAATTATTAAATGTTGCTCCCGCCGAAATATTTTTCACTTCGGGAGGAACAGAAGCCGACAATATGGCTATTAATCAAAGCATTCATTCGTTAGGAATTAAACACGCAATTACTAGTAAAATTGAGCATCACGCTGTTGAAACCACTTTACAACATTTAGAAAAAGAAGGGAAAATAAAATTAAGTTGGGTAAACGTTGATGCTAAAGGAAATGTAGATTTAAATCACTTAGAAGAATTATTGAAAACTAACGAGCGTTCTTTTGTAAGTTTAATGCATGCTAACAACGAAATTGGGACTTTATTACCATTAGATCAAGTTGGAGAAATTTGCGCAAAGTACGATGCTATTTTCCATAGCGATACTGTGCAAACTATGGGGCATTACCCAATGGATTTACAAAAAATAAAAGTTCATTTTATTACCTGTGCGGCTCACAAATTTCACGGACCAAAAGGTGTTGGTTTTTTATATGTAAACCATACAGTAAAAATCCAACCAATGATATACGGAGGAGCACAAGAACGTAATATGCGCGGTGGTACTGAAAACACTCAGGGTATTATTGGTTTAGCAAAAGCATTAGAAATTTGTTATGCTGAAATGGATGAACATATTGCTCATATACAAGGTTTAAAAAACTATATGAAAGGGCAATTAGAAAAAGAAATTCCAGGAATTGAATTTAATGGCGAGACCTCTAATGAGAAAAGTTTATATACGGTTTTAAATTGTCGTTTTCCAGCTCACCCAGATGCCGAAATGATGTTGTTTAATTTAGATATCATGGGCATTGCTGCTAGTGGTGGCAGTGCTTGCAGTAGTGGCAGCAATCAAGGTTCTCACGTATTACGCGGTATTGGTGCGGATGTATCTCGCGCTTCGGTACGTTTTTCTTTTTGCAAATACACTACCAAAGAAGAAATTGATTACACGATTGAAAAATTAAAAGGAATGTTGAAGTAACTTAAATCAACTTTAACTCTTTTAATAAATCTTCAACTTCATTGTTTTTTTCAAGCAGCATTGCTTTTACACCAAGTGTTAATGCGCCTTCAACATGTTGAGGAGAATCGTCGATAAATAAAGTTTGTTCAGCAATTAGATTATTTTCATTTAATACAGATTCAAAAATATCGGCGTTAGGTTTTCGTTGATTCATTCGGCATGAATAGTATACTTTCTCAAAAAAAGGTTCTAAATTTTGATAGCCATGTGATGCAAATAGTGTTTTTTCGAACTCTAATACATGACTTTCGTTTGTATTACTCAATAAGAACAAGCGGTAATTAGGTTTTAATTTACTGAGTAATTCTAATCTATGTTTTGGAAAATCCAACAACATAGCATTCCATGCAAATAATAATTCCTCATCAGTCACATCATTTCGCAATGCTTTTTTTAATTCAACAAAAAAATCTTTTTCTGTTATTTGTCCTTTGTCAAATGAATCAAATACAGGCGTTTGCTGTAATTGGTTATAAATAGATTCGAAAGGCTGGTTTGATAATTTATTAAATTCGGATATAGTTTTTGGAATATCAAGATTAATAATGACACCACCTAAATCGAAAATTATATTTTTTATTTGCCCCATATATTTTGTTATTGCGCTACAAATATATATTTTTGCAGCCTTATCTCCATTTTTGGGTTAAGAGCGCTCCTATAGCTCATTCGGTTAGAGCAACTGACTCATAATCAGTAGGTGCCTGGTTCGATTCCAGGTGGGAGCACGTAAAAAACAAAAAACCACTTGAAATTCAAGTGGTTTTTTGTTTTTTAAACAATCATAAATTCTTTTAAGGAATCGTAAAGTTAATTTGAGTATTAACCGTTGTTGTACCTAATGCATTAAGCGTAAAGCTTGTATTGGCAGTACTCAACCAATCACCACTATTAGGTATATTATTTCCATCAGTATCATATAAAGCATATACATAATAAGTACCGGGATGCATGTAGTTAAACAAAAAACTAGTATCATTTGCTGCTAATATAACATAACGCGAACGGTATTTTAAATTTACTAAATTAGTAACGGGGCCGCTAAACAAGGGTTGAGTCATTATAATAATGAACACCTTTTTGCTATTATTAGGCACATGAGATGCGTCGTAGCTATAATTAACAGTGGTTTGTCCTAAATACGGCTGCGCAGTCTCTGGATATGGATCGCCAGCTGGTATGCCAGAGCTAGCGTAATAAATAGATTCGGTTTGCCCTACAAAGGTTGTAGAAAAATCTTTTGTCATTGATTTTTTAGGGAAAGCAAAATGAGTAATTGTTGCTGCGGTTGATGTACTATCTTTTAATTGAGCTCTCCAAGACATGTGCGGAACAGAAGAAGGCAAGGTATTGGTTTTATTGGTATACGATTTTAAAATTAAACTATCTCCTTTTCTAATCACTTCAGAGTATGCTCTCACTTTTCCTTGCACTACTTCCGAAAAACGATAAAACGACTGACTAGCCGTTTCCGAAACACTATCCGCTAACATGTATGATGAGCGCTTCATGCCAACAAAAGAACCTCCGTTTCTAAAAGCTACTTTATAGGAATTGTTATGTTTTACAATAAAAAACGACATAAAAATATCGTTCAATGAATCTAATTCGTTTTTTGCAGAAACTTGATTTTCTGATATTGGTCTAAAATCAACAATCCATTGTGGGTAGCTTCCTAATCCAGTGGTTGAGGAAACTGGTCCGTCCCAAATACCATTAACCTTACTTAACACACCAAAACCTAAGGTGTTTTCTACACTTGGTCCATCAACAGGAGTGTTTGGTGTTTCAGCTTCTTCCGTTTTTTTATCCTTGCACGATTTGCATGAAGGTAACAATGCTATTAAAAATATAATAGCAATTAGTTTAATGTTATTCATCAGAAGAAATTTAAAGGTTATTATTTTCTTCTTTTATAAATCTTGTTTTTTGCTAAACCTAATTTATTAAAGAAATGTGAGAAAGAAACGCCTAATACACCCATCCCATATTTTGCACTTCTTCTAAAGTTAATAGAACTTGCTTCGGGGAAGTATTTTGTAGGGCAGGTAATTTCCGCTATTTGAAAACCAGCATAAAATATTTGAGAAATCATTTGATTATCAAATACAAAATCATCTGAGTTTTCGTGGTAGCTAATCGTTTCTAAAATCTCTCTGTTAAACGCTCTATAACCTGTATGATATTCGCTTAATTTTTGATTAATTAAAATATTTTGAGTTAAGGTTAAACAACGATTAAAAATATACTTATACATAGGCATACCACCTTTCAAAGCGCCTTTACCTAGAATACGAGATCCAAAAACCGAAGGATATAAATCATTGGCTATCATGTAACTCATGCTATGAATTAACTTAGGAGTATATTGATAATCAGGATGTAACATAATCACAATATCTGCCCCCAATTCAAGAGCTTTATCATAACAGGTTTTTTGGTTTCCACCATAACCTTTATTTTTTTCGTGGCGAATAACGTGTTTTATACCAAGTTGTCTTCCAACCTCGGTGGTATTATCCGTACTGTGATCATCTACTAAAACAACATCATCCACTATATCAAATGGGATTTCATCATATGTACGTTTTAAAGTTAATGCCGCATTATATGCGGGCAAAACAACCACTATCTTTTTTCCATTAATCATATTCCACAAAAATAACAAAGTTTATATAAATTGTGCCATTCTGCTATAAAAAATATAATTAAATTAGACCACAAAAATTGGAGATAAAAGTATTACATAAACATTTGTTAAAGGCATATTTACCGCCATTTTTCCTTACCCTATTTATTGGAGTGTTTGTATTTTTTTTGATTCATGTATTTACCTACATGGATGACATAGTGGGCAAGGGAATGGGAGCATGGGTTTTAATTCAATTTTTCGCCAACTCCTTTATTACATTTATCCCTGTTGCCATGCCTTTGGCAGTTCTTTTGTCTTCAATTATGACTTTTGGAAATTTAGCCGAAAATTATGAATTGGCTGCCATGAAATCTTGTGGATTATCCCTCTTTCAAATTATTAAACCCATTTTTATATTTATCATATTTTTATCAGGATTAACCTTTGTATTTAACAATTTCTTATTACCAGCCGTTACTCTTAAATCAGCCCGAATGCTTTGGGATATACGCCAAGCCAAACCAACATTAAGTATTAAAGAAGGCGTTTATTTCGATAAATTGGATGGTTACAGCATCAAAGTAGGAAATAAAAGTAAAGATGGTCAAACACTTTATAATTTAAGTATTTATGATCACTCTGCGGGATTGGGAAACAACATTCAACTTTATGCCGATAGTGGTAAAATGAAAACATCTCCTGATACTAATTATCTTCAACTTCAATTAAATAATGGCTCTCGTTACGAAGATATCATGCAGGAGGAGGGACATAAAACAACCAGACCGTTAATGCAATTGCTATATAAAGAACTCAATATTAATGTAGATATGAGTAGCTTTAAAATGAAACAAACCAAAGAGGAATTATTTAAAGGTCACCACGAAATGATGAACATTTGGCAAATAGCTATGGAATTAGACACCTACAATATAGATATTGGAAAAAAATACACAAATTTACATAATCAGTTTAATAATTACTTTTTAGCTCGTACCCTTCACTCATCGAGCATATCAAAAAATCAGCAAGCTATTTATGCATTTTACAAAGGCTTAACGCCTGATGAATTTAAGCGAAGTGTTGAAAACGCTCAAAATTTAGTACGCAGTTCTAGTAGTTATATAGATTCGGTAAACGACGAAGTTAAAATAAAAGAGTATAATATTATTGATTATACGATGGGCTGGCATAAAAAAATAAACATTTCCTTTGCCTGTATTGTATTATTTTTTGTTGGTGCTCCTCTTGGCGCTATTATTAGGAAAGGGGGCATGGGTTTGCCAGTGGTTGTGGCGGTACTGTTTTTTTTACTTTATTATGTTGTCACCATTATTTATGAAGATTTAGTGATTGAAGGCGTATACAATATCGTATTTGGCTCATGGTTTCCACTCATATTATTTTTACCATTAGGTATCTTCTTAACTTTTAAGGCCGCCAAAGATTCTGCTTTATTTGACATGTACGCTTACACCGAGCCTATTAAAAAACTATTTAAACGCACACCAAAAACCTAGCAATGAAAATCCTTCAGCTTTGTAATAAAGCACCATATCCTGCTAACGACGGAAGTTCTATTGCCATTAGCACATTAGCTGAAGGCATTGCCGACAATGGCGTGGAGTTACATTTGCTACCTATTAACACTAAAAAACATTTTAAACCAGAAGAAAACATTCCTGCTGAGTTTAAACAGAAAACTAATTATCAATCCGTTTATCGTAATGCCGATACTAGTATCGCTGGCGCTCTTTTTAATTTATTTTCATCTCAATCCTATTTTGTAAGTCGTTTCTTTTTTAAAGAATATGAAACGCAACTGATCAATAAATTAAAAAATCACACCTTCGATATTATTCAAATTGAGGGTGTATTTATGGCAACTTATATTCCCACCATTCAACAATATTCAAAAGCTAAAATTGTTTTAAGAAGCCATAATGTTGAACATCAAATATGGGAACGCCATTTAACCAACGAAAAAAACGGAATCAAAAAAACATATTTAAGTATACAAAACAATCGTTTAAAATCGTTTGAAATAAATGCTTTTAATCAAGTTGATGCTATTGTGACGATTACTGATGAAGACAAGAAAACCATTGCAAGTCTATGTCCAAATAAACCTATTCATACCTGCTTAACTGGTATTAATTTAAATAAATACAAGCAAGTAGTTGAACCAACTCATTCAAACACTTTGTTTCATTTTGCTTCTATGGATTGGATGCCAAATATTGAAGCCGTAGACTGGTTATTAAAAGAAGTTTGGAACGATGTTATAAAACAACAACCTAATGCAAAATTAGTGTTAGCTGGCCGTGGCATGCCCGATAGATTTAAGAAATTAGCTTCAGCAAATATTACTATTATTGATGATGTAAAAGATTCGGCTGAATTTTATAATACATACGATGTGATGTTAGTACCTTTATGGAGCGGAAGCGGTTTAAGAATTAAATTAGTAGAAGGCTTAGCTTATGGCAAAGCTATTATTACTACAAGTATTGGGGCCGAAGGTATTCCCTACTCTTCTGGAAAGGATTTAATCATTGCCGATTCGGGGAAAGATTTTTCAAAAGCAATTATTGATCTTTTAACAAATCATGCAAAAAAGCAAAGCTTACAATTAGCTGCCCGCAAATTAGCCGAACATACTTTTGATTACAAAACTATTGGTCAACGACTAATTAGTTTTTACGAAAAGATCAAATAAAAAATCCCCTACTAAAAGCAGGGGATTTTGAAGTCTATATAATAAGATATTACTTCAAAATAATATCTTTTGTAACAGTTTTACCTTCTTCTAATTTAACAATCCCCACACCACTTAACCCAGCAGATGTTGCTTTAACATCCATAATGGCTGGTAATTTAAAAGTATATGAACTTGAACCACCACCATCAGATTGCCCTTCTGCTTTTAAATCAGCTTCAACCGTTGCGCCAGATGCTGTTTTAACATTTGCGTATAATTTTACTGTAGCACTGCCAATGGCATTTCCTAAGGCATCGTGCGTTGTAATAATTAATTTACAATCAGTATTCTTTTGACATGAACTGTTTAAACCTAAAGTAATTAGACCTAAAGCTAATGTTGTGATAAATAATTTTAGTTTCATTTTTATATTAATTATATTGGATTAATATTTGTACCCCAAATATAAAGAAAAAAAATGATTAGAAAGTATCTAAAACACATAATATTGAGTATAAGCCTGATTTTGGTTATTAAACTAGGATTTTCTCAAACATTTTCTCCAGAAACAATTCTAATTTCAACGCCTTATGGCAACATGAAGCTTAAATTATTTAACGAAACACCTAAACACCGAGATAATTTTTTGAAGTTAGTGAGAGAGCACTTTTATGATAGTTTATTGTTTCATAGAGTTATTGAAGGATTTATGATACAAGGTGGTGACCCCGATAGTAAATATGCAGAGCCCGCCAAATTATTAGGCGATGGGGATTTAAAATACACCATTCCTGCCGAGTTCGTACCTGCGCTTTGCCATAAAAAAGGAATGCTTTGCGCTGCCAGAAACGGAGATGATGTAAATCCAGAAAAAGCATCATCGGCGGCACAGTTTTACATAGTGCAAGGCAAAGTGCGAACCGAAGAAGATTTGATTTCATTTGAAAAACGAATCAACAAACCCATTATTGTTAAAATAAAAGAAGACATTTTAAATAATCCAGAAAATGCATTACTAAAAGAAAAAATAGCGACTGCGAAAAAAGAACAAAATAACGATAGCTTAATGGTTTATTTTAAAGTGGTAAACAAACTCGTAGATGAAGAGTATGCAAAAACACCGCATTATACATTTCCACCAGAACACAAAACTATTTACAAAACCATTGGTGGCACGCCACATTTAGATAGCCAATACACCATTTTTGGTGAAGTGATTGAAGGCTTGGAGGTTATTGATAAAATTGCTGCCGTTGGCAAAAATAAAGACGATAGACCCTTGATTGAAGTGAGAATGTGGGTAAAAATTATTGGGGAGTAATTTTACTTTTTTATATTACTGACTACCATAAATATTGTCAATATTAATCCTGAATAAAAAAAGATTAAATAACCGTAATACAATTTCAAGCATTTTTCGGCAACCCTTTTATTTTCAATTGTCATTTCCCTTGATAGAATTTTCTTTAATGATTTAAGTTGTATTCGTCGCCCAGAGATATTTTGAAAGCCCCTTTTTTGTAAATCATAATAGAGAGTTGTAACGTAAATATTAAGTATTGAACTTCCTATTAAAAGAAAAAATATAAAAACTGTCATTAATTTTTCTTAATATTTTTATTGCTTCACCCCATTCAAATAAACGCTCTCAATTAAATTGCTTCCAAAAGAATAAGGAATAAAACCATAAGAACTGATTAGTTTTGTAATAAAGAAATTTGCTTTTTTGCCAGGCGTTATACTCCCAACTTCGTTAGATACATTCATAGCGTAAGCAGAATTAATCGTACACGCATTAATGACTTCTTCGGGAGTTAATTTATATTGCACACAACCTAAACTCATCATAAAATTCATATTACCACTTGGGCAAGAGCCAGGATTAAAGTCACTCGCAAAAGCAATAGGCAAGCCGGCATCAATCATTTTACGTGCAGGAGGCAAAGGTAAACTTAAAAAGAAAGCGGCTCCTGGTAATACCGTTGCCATAGTATTTGATTTTTTTAGAACTTCAATATCTGTATCGTTACAATATTCTAAATGATCTACACTTATCGCTCCACAAGCAACACCTGCTTGTATACCACCAAAATGACTCATTTGTTCAGCATGTACTTTTGGTATTAAACCATGTTCTTTACCCGCTTTTAAAATGTATTCGGTTTCTTGAGGTGTAAAATAATTTTGCTCACAAAACACATCTATAAAATCGGCCAATTTCTCTGCTGCAATTTTTGGCAACATCTCATTTATAATTAAATTGATGTAACCTTCTTTATTGTTTTTAAATTCCAAAGGCAAAGCGTGCGCACCCAAAAAAGTTGCTTTTACAGGGATTAAGTTTAAGTCTTTAATACGCTTAATCACACGTAACATTTTCAATTCACTTTCTACACTTAATCCGTAACCACTTTTTATTTCTATACTTCCAGTACCTTGACTAATTACTTCTCTTAAACGCACCATCGCTTGCTCAAACAATTCTTCTTCGGTGGCTTCACTTAATTTTTTAGCGGAATTTAAAATACCGCCGCCTCGAGCAAAAATCTCTTCGTAACTTAATCCGTTAATTCTATCCACAAACTCCCCTTCTCTATTACCTGCATATACAATGTGTGTATGACTATCTGCATAACAAGGCATCACAATCTTCCCTTCTACGTCAATAATTTCTAATCCTTTCCAATCTTCAATTCCTGGGAAATCATCCATGCTTCCGAAATCTGCTATCAATCCATTATCCACTGCTAGCCAAGCATTTTCAATACAAGGCAATTCTTTCATGTCAGCTCCGCTTACTTTCAAGACAACCGTATCTCGAACTTGCACTAAAGATTTTATATTTTTAATTAGAAGTCTACTTACCATACTATTTTCAATAATTAACCGTTAATAACATAAATACAAAACTACATGAAAAAATACATTGTTCTAATAATTCTTACAATTGTTTTGAGTCATAAAACATTTTCTCAAGTAACAAAAGACACACTTACTATTAAAAAAAACGAACTTATCCTTGATCTTATTCCTATCATTAAACTATTGAGTAATAGTGATAATAGTAATGATTTAAAAGGGTCTTTACAATATAAAAGGCGTTTAAAAAACAAGTTATTTATCAGAATTGACATTACCCTTTTTCAAAAAAGAGAACCTCAAAAATATTCCAACATCCGAAGTTCATATTCAGATTCGTTAAACTACGTTGTTGATTATGAACGCAGGGAATATAAACCAGAATTAAGCTTAACTACTGGTATAGAATACCGCTGGGGCAAAAAAAGAATAAAACAATTTACAGGTTTGGATATTGGCTATATTCATAGCAGTAAAACATATTCTACTTATCAAGAGTATATACCAAATTATATCAATTATAATCCCAACAATAATAATCCAGACGCTCCTTTAAGTAACAACAATTCGATCAATAATGCAATAACAAGTTCTCATGCCACAACTTATAATGGTGTTATATTAAATCCATTTTATGGCTTGCAATATCATTTCTCAAATAGGTTTTTCTTTTCCATGCAATTTGGCGCGCGACTTCAACTATTAAAAGGTAAAAGTACAGTTATAAAAAATAGTCCTACCAATCAATATCCTAGTGGTAGCTATTACGATTTTAGTATTGGTAATGGTGGCATTTTAAATAACTTTTCATTAGGATTCCGCTTTTAAGCTATTGGTATTTTAGTATCTTTGTTTTCATGGCAGGAAATACTTTTGGAACTTTATTTCGATTAACAACCTTTGGCGAAAGTCATGGTGTGGCTTTAGGCGGCATTATTGATGGTTGTCCCGCTGGTTTAAAAATTGACATAGACTTTGTGAAATCCGAATTGCAACGTCGTAAGCCAGGGCAATCACATATTACTACTCAACGTAAAGAAGAAGATGAAGTGAAATTTTTATCGGGCATTTTCGAAGGTAAAACAACAGGACATCCTATTGGCTTTACTATTGAAAACACCAATCAAAAAAGTAACGACTACGAACATATCAAAGATGCTTATCGCCCTTCTCATGCTGATTTCACCTATCAAGAAAAATATGGCATTAGAGATTATCGTGGTGGAGGTCGTTCATCTGCTCGCGAAACAGCCTGCCGTATTGTTGGTGGCGCCATTGCTAAATTATATTTAAAACACCTCAACGTTTCTATTCAGGCTTATGTTAGTCAGGTAGGACATATTAAATTAGAGAAAAAATATCAAGACTTAGATTTATCTAAAACCGAAGAATCTATTATTCGTTGTCCAGATGCCGCTACTGCCTATAATATGGTAAGTTATATTGAAGACATTAGAAAGGAAGGTAATACTATTGGAGGCATTGTAAGCTGTGTTATTAAAGGGACTCCTATTGGATTAGGCGAACCCGTTTTTGATAGATTACATGCGGATTTAGGTAAGGCTATACTAAGTATCAATGCCGTAAAAGGTTTTGAATATGGTGAAGGATTTAACTCTATCAGCTTTAAAGGTTCTGAATTGAATGATGCTTTTACCTCAACAGATGGAAAAGTAAATACAAGTACTAATTATAGCGGAGGTATACAAGGTGGCATAAGCAACGGACAAGACATTTACTTTAATGTAGCATTTAAACCAGTAGCTACTATTATGCAAGATCAACAAAGCGTTGATAAAGATGGTAACGAAATGGTAGTAAAAGGCAGAGGTCGTCACGACCCATGTGTTTTACCTAGAGCAGTGCCTATTGTAGAAAGTATGGCTGCTCTGGTACTTGTTGACCATATCTTAAGAAACAAGACTTCTAAAATTTAATTATAATACCTCATTTATGTTCAGTAAAAAAAACAGACTTATCGCCATTATCGTTATCTCCATGATTATTGGTATAGCATTAGGATATGGCATCAATAAATCCATCACTAATAATGCTCCTAAAATTGAGCAGTCCTAT
>ERZ724520.1015-NODE-1015-length-14618-cov-4.538625_pt1 | contig 14618 bp, 14 predicted proteins | sample MGYA00376053_ERZ724520 | MGnify/ENA primary metagenome ERZ724520 (study PRJEB28724, sample SAMN07190886) | activated sludge metagenome | isolation source: activated sludge of sewage treatment plant in Hong Hong | place: USA: Christiansburg, Virginia | collected... | reverse complement strand
TTACAAAAAACAACAAGAAATATGATCTCATTGTTTCAGAGCCCTCTAATCCCTGGGTAAGCGGGGTATCCGGGCTGTTTACGGAAGAGTTCTACAAACACATTTCGCGACATATTAGCGAAAATGGCATGTTTGCCCAGTGGATCCATCTATATGAAATGGATGATCGGCTGATTGGTTCTGTCATCGCAGCTTTATCGGATAATTTCAAGGATTTCACCGTATACCAGATGAATAGTGCGGATGTGCTGGTTCTGGCTTCTAACCAGACGATGAAAGATCCATGGAGCGATGTATTTTCTGTGCCATCTATATTGCGTGAAACCGAGAGGTTGGGCATTAAAAACCTGGATGATCTAAGGATAAGAAAACTTGGCGGCAAGCAGATTTTTTCCCCTGCATTTCTTGGTTATACATCGGCCAGGAATTCTGACTATTTCCCCATTCTGGATCAGAATGCCACGCGTGCAAGATTCAAGAAAACGAGTGCAGAGCTACTCACAAGATGGCGGGGCATCCAGTTTTTTATGGATGATACATCTGCTATTCCACAGCCTACGCCTTACGCCATCAATGCCGATACAATCAGTTCGCAGCAGGTATTGATTGCAAATAAAATGCAGGATTTTCTTGCATCCGTTAACTATAACGACCTTTTTTCTGAGAACTATTATGAAAGTATGATTGTATTTGATGATGAGATGTCCAGGTTTGTGGAGGGGGTAAGGTTTTGCCGGACTGCAGACAATGCCTGGGTCAGGAGTGCTATCTGGGTAGCAAATAACGTCACCAATTTTGTTTCTGCTGAAAAGTCTGCAGAGGTGTGGAAGAACGTTTCAGGGTTTTCATGTCCCGATGAAAGCGCTGAAAAAATGAAGTGGGTTTCATTGTTCTCGGCGATAGGCGTGCGGAATTATGGAAGCATTTATGCCATGACAAAGTCGTTGTTAGATGATCCTTCTGTTGTTGATCCTGCTATTCGTCGTTATCTGGTGTTTATGAATATTGCCTCCAGTGTCAAGCGGGGTGACTTTGTGGCTTCTTACAATACATTCCTGCGTTATCACCCTAATCTGAACGAGCTTACAGTGAACGAGAGGACACTGTACAACTTGTCAGTGCATGGGATAAATGAGGCGAAGCATGGACGGGTGTACCGTCTCTGAATGATCGTCTGGTGGTGTGTTGTTTTTAATGTCATGGATCAACTTCAAGGTTTCTTGGTAGGGATAAAATTGGAAGACAGGTTTATGTATCCGGGTTATGTGAAGTATGAGTAATATCTGTTCAAACCGCGAAGAATTGAAGGTCATTTTGCAAAACAGCGAGGGGGCGCCCTGTGATATCCGTCACTTGCTCGTTGAGGGAAGTTTTATTTCCAGAGACCAACTGGATGAATTGATGCAGGAGCATGGTCTTACCAACAGTAACCATGCGGCACTCGGATCCTTGTTGATCCAGCAAGGATTGATAGATGACGAGGACTATTCTCGCTTGTATGCAGCCAGCGTCGGGCTTCCATACGTACGCCTGCAGTCTTTTGACATTGATGCAGAGTTGTTGGAGCTGATACCTGCAGACATTTCCCGCCAGCATATTGTGATGCCGTTGATGGTCTGTGAAGAAAGACTGGTGGTGGCGATGCATGATCCGATGGATCATGATACGGCTGCCTTGCTGGGCTTTCTTTCACGCAGGCTCGTGACAGAAGTGGTCGCTTCCAGCATCGATATAGAGTCGGCAATTTCCCATTACTATGGTCCGACGGATGATGAAGATGTCCTGAATGACATGTCCATTCTGGGGGCGCATCGCGGGCAGGATATTACCGAGGCAGAAAGTCTGCGTCTGGCAGAAGATATGCCGACAGTGCGTCTTGTGCAGCATATTATTGTGGATGCAGTGAATAGTCGCGCTTCAGACATTCATATTCGCCCATGCGAAGACCGTGCTGATTTGTTGTTCCGGATTGATGGCAGCCTCGTCCATATTCGCAGTTTCAGCAAGGCGCTGTTGCCAGCTGTTGTGTCGCGCATCAAGATTCTTTCGGGCATGAATATTGCGGAACACCGGTTGCCGCAGGACGGTCAGGCACAGGTTGATCACCATCACCGTATTATTGATATGCGTATATCGGTGATCCCGTCGATCTACGGTGAAAGTACTGTGATCCGTATTCTCGACAAGAGTATGAGTTTGCGGAAAATGACAGACGTGGGATTTACTGAAAAAGACCAGCATGTTTTTTCAGGTCTCTTGCGTAAAAGCCATGGCTTGATTCTGGTGACCGGGCCAACGGGTTGCGGAAAGTCCACCACATTGTATGCAGCCTTGCAGGATGTCATCACCACGGGCAATAACATCATTACTGTTGAAGATCCGGTGGAGTACCACGTTGACGGATTAATGCAGATCCAGGTTAATCCTGTGATTGGCTACACGTTTGCACGTGCGTTACGGCACATTCTCCGCCACGATCCTGATGTGATCATGGTCGGGGAAATTCGCGATCTTGAAACAGCCCGCATGGCGGTAGAAAGTTCATTGACTGGCCATATCGTATTGTCCACCTTGCATACCAACAGTGCAGCCACGTCTGTAACGCGATTGATTGAAATGGGTATTCCGCCGTATCTCGTCAATACATCGCTGCTGGCCATTCTTGCGCAGCGTCTGGTGCGCCGTAACTGCCAGTACTGTATGACGGAAGATGAAGTGCCGGAAGAAGTGCGTGAAGTGCTGGGCATCGGCGTGGACGAGCAATTTTTTCATGGGGCCGGTTGTGAGCATTGCCACAAGACCGGCTACCACGGACGGATGGCAGTGTATGAGCTGCTGACTGTCACGCCAGGCTTGCGCAAGCTGATTGAGCCGGATGCCGTGGCGGCGGATATTGAGAAGCAGGCCGTGAGTGATGGCATGGTGACATTGACGCAGATGGCCTTGCAGGCTGCGCGTGAGCGAAAAACCTCTATCGAAGAAGTGTTCCGGGTGCGGCTGACATGATGGACCAGTGTCTGCGTTGCCAGATGTGTAGCGGGTTTCCTTGCTGCTGACAAGCCGGTTTGTGTCAGGTTGACGCTCACGGGCGCTATAGATCATAGTCCTGCCCCTGTATTGCCCTTAGTGGATAGCGGAGCAGGCATATGAACCGGACTATTGTTATCACCGGCGCAACTACCGGCATCGGCGCTGCATTGCGAGAGCAATTACAGGCGTCGGGAGACACGGTGATCAACGTAGATATACGTGATGCCGATATCGTGGCGGACCTCACCACGGCAGAAGGTCGCCAGCTCGCATTGGCTGCCATCAGGGCGCGCTGTCCTGACGGTATCAACGGCTTCGTGCCCTGTGCTGGACTCGGGCCGCAATATCCCTCCCTGTCGCGCATTACATCCCTCAATTTTTTTGCGGTGCGTGAACTCACCGAATGCCTGTTGCCGCTGCTGAAGCTGGCGAATGGGCATGTGGTGCTGGTGGCTTCCAACTCCGCCAGTCTGCCGGGCATCAACCAGGATCTGGTTCAGGCAATGCTGGGTAATAATGAAATACTCACGTGTGAACTGGTAGAAAAACTGGATGGTTTTCAGGCATACGGCGGTAGCAAGCAGGCATTGGTGCGCTGGATGAGGAAACTGACACCCGTATGGGCAAAAGAAGGTGTGCGTATTAATGCAGTAGCACCGGGCACTACCCAGACGCCGTTGTTGCAAGCAGGGTTGGATGATCCTCTCTGGGGTGATGCGATCCGTAACTTTCCGGTGCCACTGGGCGGGTTTGCTGATCCCGCGCAAATTGCCTCTGCCCTGGCATTTTTTCTGGGCAATGACGCTTCATTCTGTACTGGTAGTGTGCTGTTTGTAGATGGTGGAACGGACGCATTGATGCGTCCGGATCAATTCTGATCCAGATGATGAAATTTGGATGATGAAACTTGTTGAGGTAATCCGTTGAAACCGAATGATCCAGAATGGTTTTCCGACATTGAACCGGCTATCACCGTTGCCAGTGCAGACGCTTTGCAGTGGGATACAGAAACGGATGTGGCGGTAATTGGCGCAGGGTGCGCAGGCGCGGCAGCTGCACTGGAAGCTAAAGCGAATGGTGCAAAGGTATTGTTGCTGGACCGATATATTGGTGGCGGTGCATCAGGCATGAGCGGCGGCATCATGTACTACGGTGGAGGCACAAAGTACCAGCAGCAAGCCGGTTACAACGATACGCCGGCCAACATGTTCAATTATCTCAAGCTGGAAACGCGCGGTATTGTCAGTGATGAAACACTGGAAAAATTCTGTGACGAGAGCGTAGACAATCTTGAGTGGCTGGAAAAGCATGGTGTCCGGTTTGAAGCCAGCATGAGCCCCGTAAAAACGTTCTACCCTACCAATAAATATTTCCTGTATTACTCAGGCAATGAGCTGGTGAAAGAATACAAGGATGTTGCGGAGTCTGCGCCGCGTGGTCACCGCGTCAAGTGGAACGGATTTTCTGGCGAAGGGCTGATGCAAGCGTTGCTGGATAGTTGCAAGGATTATGGCGTTGACATGTCTATGCACAGTCGCGTCACGCAACTGATACAGGATAACGATGGACGTATCCTCGGTTTCAAGATGTTGCAAGTGGCTCCCGGCTCAGTGGCAGAAAAGCAATTTGTGCGCTATTACCGCTGGTTCAGCAAGATCCGTATGTATGTGCAACCACTTGCCAACCGTTTGCGCGCCAAACTGGATGAGATCGAGCAAGAGCACACCGTGACCAGATTGGTGCGTGTCAAAAATGGCGTAATACTCTCTGCGGGCGGTTTTATTTTTAATCGCCAGATGGTCAGGCATTACGCGCCAAAATATTATCCAGGCGCGCCACTGGGTTCGCCGGGTTGCAATGGCAATGGCATCAGGCTGGGTGAAACTGCCGGTGGCGTCACGGGCAATATGGCTCGCGGCTCCAGTTGGCGTTTTATCAATCCGCCCAAGTCATGGGTTGAAGGATTGATGGTCAATCAGGATGGGAAACGTTTTGTCAATGAAGCAAGCTATGGTGCGCGCATTGGCGAAGCTATGGCCGAGCACAACCATGGCAAAGGTATTCTGGTTTTCAGTCATGCCATGTTGAAAGATGTATTGTTTCAACTCATGCCTGGCAAAGTGTGGCTCTTGTTGCAAACGGCGCCCGCTGTGTTGAGCTTGCTGTTTAATACAAAAAAAGCTGCAACAATCGATGCGTTGGCACAACGTAGCCAATTGCCAGTTGAAGCCTTACGGGAGTCGGTGGCACGTTACAATATCCTGGCTGCAAAAAAAGAAGATGATGATTTCCATAAAGCGGCAGAATATTTGCGTCCATTGGAGCAGGGGCCGTTTTATGCGATGGATGTGTCGGTCGGCAACAAGCTGTTTATTTGCCCGACCATCACCTTGGGCGGCCTGGTGGTGGATGAGTTAACTGGCCTGGTCAAACGGGAAGATGGCAGCACAATCCCCAACCTGTATGCGGCAGGGCGTACAGCCATTGGCGTAGCGTCGCATTCGTATGTGAGTGGTCTTTCATTGGCGGATTGTGTTTTTTCAGGTCGTCGCGCCGGAGCGCATATCAGCACTATTAACCAGTAATTTTTAATGAGGGCAATATGATGGTCGAACAAAAAGCAACCAACGTACATTGGCATTCCGGTGAAGTGACGCGTGAAGATCGCTATAACGTTCTTGGCCATAAAGGTGCCACGCTGTGGTTCACGGGTTTGTCAGGCAGTGGCAAGAGCACTGTGGCTGTTGCACTTGAAAAAGAACTGACTGCGCGTGGCAAGCTCTGTTATCGACTGGATGGCGACAATATCCGTCTGGGTATTAACAAGAACCTGGGTTTTTCAGCAGAGGATCGCACCGAAAATATCCGGCGCATCGGTGAGATCTCCAAATTGTTTGTCGATACCGGCGTCATTGTATTAAGCAGTTTCATCAGCCCTTACCGCGCTGATCGGGATACTGTTCGTGCTTTGCACGATGCAGGCGATATGGATTTCCTTGAAATTCATGTTGACTGTGCACTGGCCGAAGCTGAAAAGCGCGATCCCAAAGGTCTGTACAAGAAAGCGCGCGCTGGTGAAATCAAGGGTTTCACAGGCATCGACGATCCGTATGAAGCGCCTGTCAAGCCGGAAGTCCATCTCCACACGGATGAAATGACGCTGGAGCAAGAGGTGGCTATCCTGATCTCTGAGCTTGAAAGCCGCGGCATCCTTAATTTTTCAATCTGATCTGGAATGTCATTATGTTGATGAAAGATAAAGTAGTAATTATTTCTGGCATTGGTCCTGGTCTGGGTGTGGAGCTGGCCTTGCTGGCTGCACGTGAAGGGGCAGAAGCAGTGGTGCTGGCTGCACGAACTGCATCAAAACTGAGTGATGCTGCAGCACAAATTGCAGGCCTTGGACTTGGTACCCGGACACTGGAAGTGCCGACCGATATTGCAAAGCCGGAAGATTGCAGGAACCTGATTGAAAAATCGGTCGCTGCTTTTGGTCGCATTGATGCGCTGGTGAACAGTGCCTATATCCCCGGCAAGTTTGGTTCCTGGGAGAAATGGGATTTTGATGACTGGCGCAAGACACTTGATGTGAACCTGTTTGGTTCGCTCACCTTGTCGCGTGAGGCAGCGAAGGTGATGAAAGACCAGCCAGCACGTGGCGCCATCGTGATGGTCAATTCGATGGTGACCAAACAGGTCATCAGCGCCCAGGCCGGTTATGCAACTTCCAAAGGTGCACTCGCTACAGCCACTACAGCGATGGCGCAGGAACTGGCGCCACTGGGTATCCGCGTCAACAGCTGTTTTATGGGCTGGATGTGGGGTGCAAATGTAAAAGGTTTTGTGGAAGGTATGGCGGCGAAGAGCGGTGTTGATCCGTCTGTCGTCAAGAAAGGCTTCGAGAAAAATATTCCCTTGGGTGAAATGCCAACCGACAAGGAATGTGCAAAAGGTTGCCTGTTTCTGGTGTCGGATTATGCAAAAGTAATCACCGGTGCGTCACTGGATATCAATGGCGGCGAATACATGCCGGTTGGCTGAGGAGAAAACCTATGCGTTACACAGCAGAGATGGTGGCGGACCGTCTGGAAATTGAAGACTTGATCACCGATTACGCTGCGATTATCGACAGCGGTGAAGTAGACAAGCTTGACGATATCTTTACGCCGGATGCAGAAATTGACTATTCAGCCATGGGTGGTGCAAAAGGTGCGTATCCAGAAGTGAAGGAGTTCCTGCGTAAGGCGCTGAAGGGGTTTAAAAATACACAGCACTTGATCAGTAATTTTGAGATAAAGCTGGATGGTGACCGCGCGACTGGCAAGATCATGTGCTTTAACCCGATGGAAATGGAAACCGGCGAAAGACCTGCCATTCCTGTGTTTTTTATCGGGTTGTGGTATCACGATGAGTATGTGAAAACGCCAGCTGGATGGCGAATTGCCAGGCGTTCAGAGACAAAATCCTGGACGCACAATTTGCCGTCATTTATGACGTTATAGTCGTTATATTTCGAAAGACAGGCTTTCAGCGGAGGCTATTACCTCCGCTTCCCCTTTTACCACGACGTCACCATGCTGGTTGCGGCCTTCGCATTCTAGGGTAACCAGTTTGACGCGATCTTTCTTGTCACTGACCGTCAATGTAATGGTAATCGTGTCTCCCAGTTTCACCGGTCTGGAAAATTTCAGTGTCTGGCTCCGGTAGACAGAGCCGGGCCCCGGCAATGTAGTCGCAATAGCTGCTGATATGAGTGCGCCGCTCCACATCCCGTGTGCAATGCGCTCGCCAAAAGCAGTGGTGGCGGCATATTGCGCATCCAGATGCACAGGGTTGTAGTCACCAGATGTTTCAGAAAAAAGCAGCAAGTCCCGTTCTGTCAGTGTTTTGCTGTATTGGCGTTGCATGCCAGTCTCGATATCAGCAAACGGAATGTTATGGATGGTGGTCATGCTGCGGGTTTCTCCTGTGGAAAACTGGAATGGGCAAGCTTGATAAATGTCATCAGGATGATGATGGGCACCCAGAGCCGGATTTCCCATGGGTAGGCAACCACCAGCATGGCCAGCCAGTAGGGCGTGGAAGCCAGAAGGAATATTCCCAGCGTTTTTCGTGCATTCCCGTCGGTAAAAAACAGTGAAACCAGCGCCGGGAAAAAAATGGCGCCGACAATCGGAAGTGGGTCATTGCTGAAATTCTGGATGAACCGGATACTCCGGTGGGTGGCATCCTCCAGCCCCAGTTGCCAGCGCAGCAGGCTGTAGCACAGGATAAAAACCAGTATTTGCATCAACAAGCAGGTTTGTTCGTTGTTCAGCCATTTCGTGCGGGATCTGCTCAGGATTGTCTGGTGATGAACGGCAAAATAGAAAGACAATATCAATGCAGCTGTTTCTCTTGTGAGTGTTGCGAGTGCGACAATGATGCCAAGGCATATTCCATTAAATACGGAGGGTCTTGATTTCATCGCAGGCAGTATGGCCAGTGCAAGCAAACAGTACGACAGTGTGTCGTACGGGGTAATGACAAATTGTGCGAAACTCATGAACAGGGCGAGACTGAATACCGGTAGATCAATATGTGCAAAATCTTTTTTATCTGCATGCCTTGAAAATGCAATCACCAGGGCAATACAGGTAATACAGAGGAAAAATGTGTTCATCAAAAAATAGGCATAATAAAAATTGGGATCACCATTCTTGTCCAGAACTTTAAGCGCGTATGGCGCAAAATCAGCTATAGGCCAGTCTTTCATCTGCTGGTATGTCCATAACAACAGGTGAGAACCCAGTATGCGAAAGCGGTAGATGCTGCTTTCAAGGTACTGGTGTTCAAATCCCGCCTGGGAAAAAACGCAGCAGGTATAGTTGGTAAAAAATCCTACGTAGGTAAATATGCCCAGAAGTACAGGTATGATGATGCCGAGGGATAGTAGTCTTATCAGTATGGCGGGTGTTGTTTTTGTAATGTGCGACACAGCTGTTCCTTGGTGATATCCAGCAGATCAGGCGGCTACTATAATCAGCAAGTGTAAGTCAGTACAACAGTCATGCGGCATGATCGCCAACGAAGAGGGTGTGTTATGGCATCGCCAAAAACATCAGCTGTAATGCCGGCCATAGAGGCTGCGCGCGCTGCACTGGGTTATCCAGATGGGCTAGTACTGCAGGAGGGAACGATTCCTGATGTGCTTGCAAGATCTGTGCTGCGCTATGCCAGCAAGCCAGCATATACCTGCATGAACCATACGCTGAGTTATGCAGCCCTCGACGCACTTTCCCTGCAATTTGCTGCCTATCTGCAAAATTATACCGACCTTCGGCCGGGTGACCGTATTGCTATCCAGCTCCCCAATATCTTGCAATATCCTGTTGTCGCATTGGGTGCATTGCGCGCTGGTATGGTGATTGTCAATACCAATCCATTGTATACGGCGCGTGAAATGGAGCAGCAGTTTACTGATTCAGGTGCCACAGCCATTGTGATTCTCGCCAATATGGCCAGCAAACTGGATGCCATTATTGGTAAAACAGCTTTGCGTCACGTGATTGTTACCGAGCTGGCTGATTTGCACCCTGCGCCACAGCGTCTTGCGATTAATCTTGCTGCCAGATATATCAAGAAAATGGTGCCGCCTTATCACTTGCCGCGCGCTATATCATTACGCTGGGCCATAGGGCGTGGCGCGGATTCCCGTTTCGTTCCTGTAAAAACGAATGCAGATGATGTGGCTGTATTGCAATACACCGGCGGCACAACCGGTGTTGCCAAGGGAGCCATGCTGACGCATGCAAATTTATTGGCAAACACTGCGCAGTGTGCTGTTTTTATGGAGAAAGCCGGTATTGGTAACGGAATTGAAACAGCTGCGGCGCCTCTTCCGCTCTATCATATTTATGCATTTATGTTGCACTGTTTGCTGATGCTGGAATCCGGTAATCATTCACTCCTCATACCGAATCCACGGGATATAAACAGTTTTATCAAAACGTTGGCAAGGCAGCCCTGCACAGTATTCATTGGTATCAATACACTATTTGTGGCGTTATTGAACAATGACCGTTTCAGGCGGCTGGATTTTTCTGCTTTGAAAATTACGTTTTCAGGTGGCATGGCACTCACGGAAACGGCAGCAAAACACTGGGAAGCCACTACAGCCTGCCCGATACTGGAAGGCTACGGGTTAACAGAATCTTCACCGGTATTGACCATCAATCCACCGGGGCATTTACGGCTTGGCACTATCGGTATTCCTTTGCCAGACACGGCTATCCGCATTATTGATGAGGGTGGCGCTGAATTATCACCTGGTGAAGCTGGTGAGTTGTGTGCGTATGGGCCCCAGATTATGAAAGGCTATTGGCAGCGTGAAGAGGCAACCCGCGATACGGTGGTTGATGGCTGGTTGCACACAGGCGATATCGCTGTAGTCGATGACGATGGTTACATCCGCATTGTCGACCGCAAGAAAGACATGATTATTGTGTCGGGTTTCAATGTCTTTCCCAATGAGATTGAAAACGTGATGAGCGGGCATCCGGATATAGTCGAATGCGCAGCAGTGGGTGTGCCCGATGCGGATAGCGGAGAAGCGGTGAAGCTGTATGTGGTGTCACGCAGCATCATGCTGGATAGCGAGCAAGTGCGAGCTTATGCGCGGGAACAATTAACGGGCTATAAAGTGCCGCGTTATGTGGAGTTTCGTGATGAGTTGCCCAAATCCAATGTGGGCAAGATTTTGCGGCGCGAATTGCGCGATTGATGTTGGACGGTATTTATATCCGTTCCCAGCGTCCATTGCCCGCGCAGACGGCATAGCGCGCCCAGGCAGCAAACAGTGCGCGATTGACCACATGGATTTCACCCTTGTTGGCACCGGCAATGGTTTTGTAAATGACTTGTTGTTTGCGTGCCGTAGGCTCGCTGCTGTCAATAATTTGCCGGATGCACCATAGGTCACCGGACAAACCATTAGAGTAAAACGCTCCGGTTACCAGTTGTTCTTCTGTGAGATGTGTATTCTCCTGTTGGCGTGCCAGTGCCTGATATACCTGTTGTAACTGATCATCACTGATATCAATCACTGCATCTATATCATCCAGTGCCCGCGCGAGGTGCCGTTCAGTAAACGGCATTTCCTGTTCCAGTTGCGTGGTATTTATTGGTTGCACGGCAAGGTGCGTGTGCATATTGGCTGGATAGCGCCGCCATGGAAAAGGCAAGTTCAGTATGTAGGTCAGTACGATAATCGGGACTACATTGAGCCATACAGGATTGAGCACAAATGTCCATGGTGTCAGCGAATTATCCTGTGTTGCCAACACAGCAGATAGCGCAGTTGCGCCGCCTGGTGGATGTATACATTTGAACAGGTGCATGGCGCCGATGGCGAGTGCAACGGCCAATGCAGCAGAGAGATTTCCTCCGCCTAGTGTGTGTACTATCGCGAGCCCGACCAGTGCGGAGATCGTGTGTCCGCCGAGTACGGCCCAAGGCTGCGACAGCGCACCGTGTGGCAGGGCAAAGACGAGCACAGCTGTAGCGCCGATAGAAGCAATCAGTACCGGATGATTATTCTCCGGCTGTATCAGCTGCGTGCTGATCCAGGCAACCATTGCGATACCTGCAGCAGACGTTAACACTGCAGCCATTTGCTCGCGCCATGATGGAGTATGTGCCGGCACACCCATCACGTGCTTTATCGTCCACCAGATTTTTTTCATCGGTTTTTCAGTTGTTCCAGTTCTGCGCGCGTTTGTTGTTCGCGTTGCACAACATGCTGCGTGCCTGTCAGGATGCCGCGCAAGATGCTCAACTCCATCTGGTCAGGCCGAATACGCGAGAAAAGCCTGCGCAGTCGCGTCATGGTCTGTCGTGGGTTGCTACGGTTGTGAAATCCTATATCCACCATTGTCTGTTCGAGATGCTGGATGTAGTACTCCAGTTCCTCGGCCGTGGCAGGCGCAATATCCCATTCAGCCCATGCCGGTTTTGCGGGCGATTCGGCTTGTACCAGCGCGGCCTGACGCACTTCATAACTTGTACGGCGGTGGCGATATTCAGCGCACTATAGACAGGGTTGGCAGGGATGTGCAGATGCGCGTGGCAGCGCTGCAGCTCTTCATTGGTGAGTCCGCGGTCTTCGCGACCGAACAGAATGGCGACAGGATGTGCGGATGCTTCACGCACTGCATGTTCACCCGCTTCACGCACCGTATGCAATGACCACGGAATGGTGCGTTCTCGTGCGCTGGTTCCCAGCACAAGACCACAACCGGTAATGGCTTCATCCAGTGTCGCTACTACGCGAGCCTGTGACAGCACATCCGTGGCATGGCCTGCGCGCCATACAGCTTTGTCAGCAGGAAAATCCTGCGGATCCACCAGGTACAGTTGGGATAACCCCATATTCTTCATTGCGCGTGCAGTTGCGCCAATGTTGCCAGGATGCTGGGTGTTGATCAGCACAACTCGGATATTGGCCAATAGCGGAGCGAGTGGGTCAGAAAGTGTTTGTGTGGTCATAACAGTCGGGGTGTTTGCAATAAAAGCGGCAGTCTAGCAGAAGATAAAAACGTGCCGGACCATGCGGCGGATTCCACATTGACGGTCAGAAGGGCAGTCAGTAGAATGCGCCCCCTCAGTGAGGCGCTTTTGGCCGGCCTGAGCGTCTTTATATCGGGGTATAGCGCAGTCTGGTAGCGCGCCTGCTTTGGGAGCAGGATGTCGGGAGTTCGAATCTCTCTACCCCGACCATTTTCCTTATAGCCGTTTCGTTCATCAGGCTGTAAGGGGCATATCCCCTGGTTTTGCGCCCGTAGCTCAGTCGGATAGAGCATCCGCCTTCTAAGCGGATGGTCGGGGGTTCGAATCCCTCCGGGCGCACCATCTTCTCAATACTTCCAACGTTAACAGTCACTAACATCTAAAAGTTTCATCCTCGCTGGGGATCATTTGGGACTCATTTTTAAGAAATGGATTTTGTTTGTCGCCTCCGTGCGTGCGTAGTCATAATTCCAAATCGACGCCACCTACACGGTCATTCAAATCAACACATCGGTCTGCAGTGTCAGGTTTGTGGCGCTATTTTGGGCTACAAAGGTCAGACACCCCATCAAGTGTTCGATGGCAGTGTTTTGTGCAACAGAGGCCCCACAGGGCGCCCAGCAAGGCAAGGTTGTGCCGATGCAGCCATTCCGGGTCGCGGGCAATAGTTGGAGTCAGTGCGCTGGGTGTAACCCCTTGGTGTTGATTCGCGTTCGAAACCGCCCCAGTTGATCAGTTTTGGGGGCAATTCAACATGCTGAAATTATGACTAGAACTTATGGTTCTTCTGGGATTAACAGCAGTAAGTCAGTTGCCCCCACATCAATGCCAGCTTGCGAAAACAATGTTGTCGCTTGGCCTCTGTGATGGGTCTGGTGATTAAAGAAGTGCATCAGCAATCCAGCAAACGATCGATGATTTATTTCACCATTAACGCGTCGGTATTGTAGTGAGCGCTGCAAATCGCCTGCTGTAATTTGACTTACCCAGGACAGTATCAAGGCATCCAATTGCTGGCGTGCGACTTTGAAATCTATCAGGTTGTTGTACAGCTGTTGATCAAGTGCAGTGGGTACGGGAAAAGATGCCAGTGCATCCAATGCCGTGTATGCCGCTGAATGATGTTTGAAGCGATGTAGCCACAGAAGATCGCCCACTAACACATGATTCAATGTGCCCAGTATCGAACCAAAATAAGCGCCTTTGTTAGCTATCAGCGCATCGGCGGGTAATTGGTCAGCAGCATCCAGCAATTTATCATTCATGAAGCGGTTGTACTGCGCCATGCGTTGAATATGATCCAGCATGTTGAAGCTCCTGTAATCGCTACTGCTGTGCTGTTAATGCCGTCATCACTTTTATCCAGCCATCTTCTGCTGCTGTACCAGCTGCAGTGAATGCAGTATCCAGATGCTGCATTTGCAAGCTGGTTAACTGGTTTTCCAGTTTTTGTCCTGTGTCAGTCAATGACAATTGCTTTACGCGTTTGTCATGCTCTGCAATCTTGACGGCAATCAGTTTCATTTCAATCAACTGACGCAAGGGGGCATTCAATGCCTGCTTGCTCACCCCCAATATTGCCAACAGTTTGTTGACTGTCACATCCGGATTGTGGGCGACAAAGTAGAGAATGCGGTGATGCACGCGCCCCAGCCCCTTTTGCTCCAGCACCTTGTCAGCGCGGTCAGTGAAGGCGCGATACGCAAAGTAAAACTGCTCAATTGCGTGGCGGAGGTCGGTCTGTCTATTTAGGTCAATCATATTGACACTCTAGCGAATGGCGGGGTAGGATGTCTATAGGTCAATATAGTTGACATTTATTGGAGTCTGTCATGCCGCCCCCTCTAGCTTTCTCTGTTCGCACAAAGGATCTGCACGCATCGCCCATCCGCGAGATTCTGTCTGTGCTGGAAAAGCCGGGCATGATTTCATTTGCTGGGGGGCTTCCTGCGGCATCGACATTGCCTAGACTGGATCTGATACCACCCGCCGACATCCTGCAATACGGTCCAACAGAAGGGGACATGGCTTTACGTCAGGTC
>ERZ724520.1013-NODE-1013-length-14631-cov-12.484015_pt1 | contig 14631 bp, 12 predicted proteins | sample MGYA00376053_ERZ724520 | MGnify/ENA primary metagenome ERZ724520 (study PRJEB28724, sample SAMN07190886) | activated sludge metagenome | isolation source: activated sludge of sewage treatment plant in Hong Hong | place: USA: Christiansburg, Virginia | collected... | reverse complement strand
TTTTTAGGGACTGTGACGAAGAGGATTATTAAAGACAGCAGCAAGGTCAGTACCAACATAATGATGGTAATGAGCTTACGACGTCGGTCATCAGAGGGAAGGTTGTCCCACGGCAGCATGCCGTCCAGAGCCATCATAGTCTGGGTCATTTCTTGCTCCCTACTTTGATGACTCCGAAGGAGATTTTGGAGTAGTCATTGGCACTTAGAGTGGCCATAACCTTCCGCAATGCCTTGTAAGAGATGTCCTTGTCGGCCAGGATCGTTACCTCGCGCTCAGGTATGCCTTCCGCATTGATCTCTGGAGCAATCTTTGCGGAGCGGTATGCGAGCTCCGTAGCGAGCGTTGGAATAAGAGGGGACTCCTGGGCCAGAACTTCGGCAATAGAGGCCACCTTCATCCCTTGCACCAAGACATCTGCTTTGGTGAGCATCACCACCAGATTCTGCTTTGGGGTTTTCTCTGCCAACGATTGAGGCAACTGCAACGTATCGGTAGGCGGCAACTTGGCCGGATTCTCCGAGTTGATGAGCAGGAAGAACACCAGAATGGTGAAGATATCCATCAGTGAGGTCAGATTAAGCGCCGATTGCGGCTTATGACGCTTGGACCGGCGTTGGATACGCAGGGAACGTGCGGTTTTTTTCATTATGCACCTCCCTTGGCTGGATCCATCGGAGCATCACCAATACCTACGTCCGGAAACAGGGCGTACTTGGTTGGCTTGCCGTTAACTTCACTCTGGATAATACGCACGGCATCCATGGTCTGAATCAGGTTGTTGTAAGACGTTTCCTGCTCCAGAAGAACGGTGGCCTCAGTGATGGTGGGGTGCTGAGTCTTCACTTCCCGAAGATAGTCATTCAGGGCCTTGAAGTCATGACCATCAGCGCCATCAGCAATAGTTTTTAATGGGCCTGTCTGTCGGTCAGCCACGATGAGGCGATTGGCATACACCATGACTTCCAGTACCAGCGGTTTTTTTGGTTCGTTGCCGGCCGCACCACCGCCGTCCTTAGGCAGGGAAACCTGCAGGACAGCAACTTGGGTGAAGACGGCGTTCAGCAGCAGAAACGGAATCAAGATCACCATCAAGTTCATGAACGAGGTGATATCCAGATCCGCATCTGTGCCGCGCCTTTTGCGCGAGCTCATTGATCGGCTCCTCTTCTAATACTGTTTCAGGGCCGGCTTATTCGGACTTGCTGGCGCTGATCTGACGCAGCACATTAAGGAACTTGATTGAAGCCATTTCCAGGCTCTCCACCACTGAGTTGGTCTTGTTCTGCAGATAAGAGAAGGCCAGCAGCAAGGGAATGGCAACAATAAGGCCAAACAAAGTGGTGTTCATGGCCACAGAAATGGAGCTGGACAGAAGGTCACCCTTGATAGCCGGGTCAGCGTTGGCAACCGCGTCGAAGGCAGAGATCAGACCTTGCACTGTACCGGTCAGACCAAGGAGAGTGGAGATATTGGCAAAGGTAGCTACGTAGGAGGTACGTGCTTCCAGGCGTGGCATTACTTCCATCAGACCTTCTTCCATCGCGGTCTCGACATCTTCAACACGACGAGCACTGAGCCCGCGGGTAAGGCCGTTAGTAAGGATACGGGCAATGGCTGCATCGCTATCCTTTACTTTATCCAATGCCGGCTTCAACTGACCTTTGGACAAAAGAGGATAAACATCATTCCAGACCAGCTTATTACTACTGACCACTTTGGCCAGATACAGGGCGCGCTCAATGACGATACCCATGCCCAGAAAAAGAATGAGCAGGATGGGGTACATGAAAAAACCGCCGTTCTGGATGAACTCTATAACAAACATTGCTGGAAGCTCCTATAAATACCAAGGTTGTATTGTTGTCAGGGCTTTGGCGCCTTGGATTGCACAGGCCCTGTTGTTATTGAAATTGCTTAGTACTTAGTTCTGATCACTACTGCGATGAAACTCAATTTCACGTCGTAATACGTCACGGTCAAGCGGCTGCAGTGTTTCACGAAGAATGGACGTACTCACTTCATTTTTTTGTAGTTGAACGTTTTTTTCTTTCCAAGGAACCACGTTGAAAATACCGGGTGCTTCCTTGCTGCCGACCACATCAGACTCTGATACCGCTTCAGTAACAGTACTACTGGAGGGCTTGGCAGGTGCTTTCTCTGCTGTCGCCGCAAACGCAGATGAGGCAAGCAATAATGTAGCGCACGCAAGAGGGGAGAGAATATGTATCTTTATACTCATGTTCATGCTCCGTCGTCCTCCGACGCAGGTGGCTCGGTTGCTGCAGGCGTATCAACAGTATTATTTTCTGCCGATGAGGCCTCAGTGGCCTCGGCATCATCGTCTACCGCTGGAGATTCTACTGGCTCAGGGGCAATAGGAGCACGAGGCGGTGCCTTATAGACGCCGGTGCGCTTTTGCAGATCAACAATCCAGTTAGTGACAGCTGGGTCAGGCTTATCTTGTAATGCTTGATAACGCTCGTAGTGTGCAAGTGCAAATGGCAGGTCCTGCTGATAAAGATCGGCCAATACACCAAGATTGAAATGGGCTTTGGCATAATTCGGATCTATCGCCAATGCCGCCTCGTAGGCGACACGCGCATCCGCAAACTTCCCCTGTTCCCTGAGGGCAATGCCCATGAGGTTATAGGCATATGGATTGCGTGCATTGATGGCCAGCGCGGCTTTCAGTTGTTTTTCCGCTTCGTCATAGTGCTTTTGACGTAGCAAAATAACGGCTTGATTGACTAGGGGGCCAGAAAAAGAGGGCGCTTTTGCTGCAATGGACTGTAAAAGAGAAAGAGCCTCTGCATCCTGATTGCCAGCCATCAGACCCATTGCCTTGGCGTAGTCAGCGGCAACTGTCATAGCCAGTTGTTGCTTGCCAGTATCGACACTCACCACCGGCGAGCGCGATGTGTCTCCAGCTGCCTCGCTGGGCTTTTTATCTTCCGTTTTTTCCTGCCGTTGCAGAGTGCCGGCAGCCATGCGCTCACGCAACTGGGCGACCAGATCAGGCTCGCCATTATCGGCAGACACATCAACTGACGGCTCAGCAGGCTTTGGGGTGGATGCGCAACCTTGCAATAAGGTGAGGGCGGCAGCAATCGCACTCAAGGCGAGGGTATGTTTGATGTTCATCATGTGCCGCCTCAATAAATCACATCAATAAATGGTTCGGACTGTTCGCGCTTGTTGTAGCGGCCAGGCGATAGTTTGGCGAGAGCATCAAAGCTTTGACGAACAAAGTCATCGTAGATGTTCTGCTTTGCCAGATTGGCATTGGCGACATACAGATCCAGCGCTTTGTCTTCAAACGGTGTCGCCTGCTCTTCTAGCAGAATGCCGTACTGTTCCAACTCCAGCGCATTAAGTCCCTTAGGCCGTTCGCTGGTCATAAGGTCAGCAGCCAGTTTGCGATAGATTTCGGCAATCTGGTAATTGGAGGCAGTCGTGAATTCAGCAACACCGATATTGGCAACCTTGCTGTAAGCGTCTAGTGCTTTTTGCATTGCTTGACGCTTACGGCCAAGAGATTGCTTCAGCGGTTGCGTCAAAGTGATGCTGGCAAATTCGTCATACACAGGGCGGCTCAGCTTGAACTTCGCCATGGCACCAAGGTAACTCATACGAGCCGTATTTTCTGCGCCAGCACGGTCGAAAGAGCGAGCCAGTTCACGCAGCATATTGCCGCTTTCTGTTGCATTGTTTTGCTTGATGTAAGCCGTGTACAAACGGAACTGGGTTTCCATGTTCACGTCCAGCGGCTTCGGGAACGACGTGATGTACTTCCGATAGACGCGAAGAGACTCGTCGGTACGGCCAGATTTTTCAAACATTTCTGCTGCAGTGAGCAAGGCCTGCCGCGAAAGTTCAGGATTGGCTTGCTGCTGGCGAGTTGAAATACCTTCGTATTCCATCGCTGCCATGTCCAGCTGACCAGTTTTTTCGTAAGAAAGCGCCAGCTTCTCTGGAATGGTGTCGTTTAGTTCGTTACTCGGGAAATTTGTGCGGAAGGCAACCAGCAAAGGAATAGCCTCGGCATGACGCTCGGCATTCAGGTACATGGTGGCAGCATCAAACTCAGCACCTGCTTTGAACTTGATATCAGTAGCAACACTGGCCGCGCGTTTGTAAGCTGCAACGGCACCATCAACATCCTTGGCATCACGTAATTTTTCTGCCTGCTTATAAACGGAGGCAGTCAAACGATCCTGATATTTTTTGCGCTGGGCAGCATCCAGAGTTTGATAGGCCAAGACCTTGCCATAGGCAAACTCGGCTGCTTCAGGACGGCCCAAGTCAAACTCGCCATCTGCAACCACCATCCAAGCTTCTTTCTGAATGGACTCCGGTGCGGGTGGATTGAGCTGAAGGATCAGGCCGGCAGTCTTCATGGCGCCTTCCAGATCCTTGTTGGCAATCTGATCGTTAGTCAGGCCTTGAAGTACCAATGGGGTGTTCTTGTCGGCGGGGAAACTGCCAGCAAACTTGTAAGTGCTGGCAGTACGACGCACCCACCAGTCTTTTTGTATTTCAGCAGAGCGTGAGACAATATCTTTCTCCTGCTCAAGATAGCCCAGTAAAGCAAAGTAGGCGGCTTCATTTGCCTTGGTGTTGCTAGGATACTGGTAGGCGGTCTTTTCGAACTCGATAATAGCCTCATCAAAGCTACGTGCAGCAAAGAGGCTCTCTGCTAGCAGCTGATTGATGGTCAGCGCTTCCGACTCGGCCGGGTTCAGCGCCAGATGCTGGCGGTACCATGATGCGGCCTTCAGGTAATCCTCAGGCTTCTGCGATTGCTGTGCCACCGAATGCTGGTGCCTAGCCAAATCAATGATGTGTGACTGCAACAGGGGAAGAATTTCCTGGCGTGTTCGCTCATCAGACTTGGCCCAGAACTCGCTAGATGTATTGTAGTGTTTGATGAAGTTTTCTTTGGCTGGAAGCACCTCTGAAGGAAAGCCACCATCCTGGAATGCCTTAATTGTGGCGGAGCTAAACTCTGGTGCACGCGGATCAAACGGATATTTGGCCACGAAATAATCAAAAGTTTCAGCTGCATTCCGATACAAGCGCTTGCCCAGGTAGGCCTGCCCCAGATTCATGTAGACATCGGGAGTGTAGCTTTTTGGTCCAATTTTCTTGAAGTAGGCATCAACAGATTTGGGGCCATCTTGCTGAATAAAACCAAGGCTGATTATATTGAATGTATCTTCAAGCAACTTATAAGCATTAGCGGCTTTGGCCTTATTGGTATCGGCAAGTCGAGGCTGCCACTCTTCGAGCACCTGGAAAAATAGGGGCTGAGCAGCTTCGTAATCTGATGCCTTGTACAGTGACCACGCCTGCTTGTAGATAGCCTGATCACGAAATTCTTCGTTATCTTCTGCTTTAAAGACAGTGGCATAGCTTTCTGCCGCCGCAGCAAAGCGGCCTGTGGAGAATTCATACTCTGCTATACGGAACTGTGCTTCGGTGATGCGTGAGCTACCTGGATATTCATAAACCAGTTTACGCAGCATAGAGATTGATTCTTCACGCTGGGCATTCAGATCGTATGCCTTTGCCAGTTCGTAGTAAGCCTCTGCACGATCGGGGCCTGGCTTTGCGCCCTGTAGCAGCTGTTCATAAAGTTTGACAGCTTGCGCATAGTCAACACGAGCGGTTTTAGCGGGTGTCGTTTTTGCTCGCGTGGCTTCCGTCTGCCCCGGAATGCCATCACGGGCTGTTACAACGCCCTGCATGAATCGTTCGTACAATGCTTCTTCGTTTTCACCCTGAACACCAGAAGTCAGTGCTTGCGGTTTAGAGGCTCCACCAGAAATATCCCGCTCCATTGAACTATGCATGGTCAATTCGGCCATACGCTTCAGGGTTTTCAGCTGGTCATCAGGGTTGCGAAATAATGAAAGTGCCGTCTGGTAATTATCCAGCGCATCTTCTGCGGACTGAGAGGTAACTTCTCCCGTTTCAATGACGATATCGCGCCCTTCAAGGTCGGCAAGGGTCGCTCCGCTGAAGCGGCTATTGTTCGCTAGGGGCTTGGCAGGTGTTTCTGTCGGTGGCGTCGCGCAGCCACCCAGAAGGGAGATTGCAATCGCCAGAGGCGTTAGACGAACAGCAAATGACATACGGATACTCATGGCTGTATACCACCGGCCGGTTGGCCTTCCCGGATCAGTGCAGAATCCTGGAGTCGGGCAATATTGAGATAGGCTTGGGCAAGATCATCGCTAAGACGGCTTCGCTTATCCTCAAGTGCTGCTATTGTGAGGGCACCTAGATAATTGCGATGTTCAGTGAGAGCGATTTCTACTCCCTTTTGCGCTGAGTCCAGGCGCTTATCAAAAGCCAATGTACGATTGACAATATCGGCCTTACTGATGCGCTTGCTATCTTCCAGCGTCTGCCGGAGTGCTTCTGCACGTTTGCGAATTTGACGGAGCTCACTTTCGTAACGAGTTAATTCGACGAGCATCTGGTTCTGGGTTCGAGGGGCCTTGTTGGCAACATCGAAGCTATGGAGTCCCTTCAGTATGCGCATACGATTGACCAGCATTTCTTTTAATGGGCTATCGCTCAGTCTATTGATCGATATTTCCAGCTGTTCCAGTTGATTGTTTCGCTCGCGATCTTGAGGGCTTATGTTACCGGACAGATTACGTGTATTACGTGCAGCTGTGCGTGCACGGGATTGTAATGTTGGCCAATAATCCTGCAGTGCTAGCGTGCGGTCTTCTATAGCAACAACACGTTTTTCCTGCTCAGACAACAATGACTGGCGACGCGACATACTACCGGCTATGTCACGCATAGCCTTTAAGTCTTCATGGCGTTGAGCGAGCAGGACCTGTAACTGGCGCAATTGCTGATACTGCAGATAGGCCTCGTTAAATGTGTGGCTCGCAAAAAGTGATGATAGAAAAGCTGTTTCAGTTGGATTGGATGGCAGAGCCATGCGGGGGGTATCTAGAGGGTCGGAGCCTCTGACGCCATCAGTGCTTGGGCTTAGCTGATCAAGCCAAGCAGGTGCTTTCACCTGAGTGATGATCTGATCAACTGCGGCGAGTTGACTGCTCATCGTTTGTGCTGCCAGCTTGTAACCAAAAAATGCCTGCTGATTGGCTTGCAGCGCTTCATATGCTCTGGGGGCAAGCAGCATTGCTTCCTGCACCGAGCTATCAGCGGGGTTACGTGTCATCAACTCTAGCCAAAATGACAATGCTCGCTTTTGGTCATTACGAAGGAAATGTGCATAACCGAGTGACAGCATGGCGGAGTTACTGAATGGGCCTTCCAAGCGCACATTGACCAATGCCTCACGAGCCTTTTCGGGATTATTTGCTTGAAGATAGCTGTAGGCGATGGCCAAGGCAGCACGGTCTTTCAATGCATTAGTTTCATGGTCACTGACGGGCAATGCCATGACAGTTTCCAGCAACCGAACGCCTTCTTCGGGCTGATTGGCACGGATATGCGCAACCCCCATGTTGTACGTGGCATACATGCCGATCGCTGTATCCATTGGGATAGGAGCAAGCAGGTCACGTGCGCGGTCGAACTCATTCTTACCCATTAGCACATTGGCGAGCATTACGCGGCGTTCGGCTTCTAGAGGTACGATTTCTGTCGAACTAATGGGCACATTTAGGATGCGTTCTGCTTCAAAGTATTCGCCCTGACGGTATTTTAGGCGACCTTGACGGAACCACGTTTCATTACGTGTTTCACTGCGTAAGTCGCGCGTGATGATCCGAGAGAAAACATTGTCAGCCGCATCTGGCATACCAAATGCGGTGTAGAGATCACCGAGCAGTATTTCAGTGGCAGTCACGTCGTCAGACAGAATACCGGCGGCCTTGGCAGTAAGAATGCCGTTGAGGGAGCTGAACCCTTTGCCAAGGTAGTAGTCATGCATCACCTGACCCATAACCACTTCGGTCAGGTCCTGCTTTACCTTGAGGCGCTTGTTCAGATCGGCTGCCGTTGCTGGCAGTGCGGCACTCATAGCGACAGCAATAAACAGGCGCGGTAAGTGGCGACGGGATAAAAAAGGATATTTCATAATCCTAAGTGGTCCTCAGGTAAGCGATGGCGGCGGGGTTACTGAATTTCCCATTCCCTGAAGCGAAAATCGCCTTGAGTACGTGTCGCGTTATCGCTGGCCTTGAGTTCAATTACTTTGCGCGGAGCACCTTTCGAGAAAGTGTGAGTAACTGTGCGCTGGAAATCTTTGCCACCGGGCTCATAGCCGGTGATTACCGCTTTGATGGTGTGCTGGCCACTGGTCAGGTTGCCGGAGTAGAGGCGGTGCATGCCACCCTTGGCCAAGGCAGCAAATTCGGTGTCGGAATAGAAGTAATAGCCCGCGCTCTTGTCATCTACCGATAAGTTAATATCAACCAGCTTAACTCCTGAGCCAGCTTCTACCGAAACCACGAGTGATGTTTCTGCACTAGGGAACATAAGTTCATTCTCAAGCAAGGTAATTTCCTTGTTGAGAGTAACCAGATCCGTCTTGAGGGACTGGAGATCGCCCGGAAGCTTAGCTTCGGCAGCGTGAGCGACAGAGGAGAGTCCTGCGGCGGAAATTGTGCCCATCAGGAATAGGGCGAACAGGCGTCCACGAATCATCATGAGTAATCCAGTGAGAATTTAAAGTAATGAGAACTATCCGTGTACTCGAGCGTTGCGGTTCTTCGGCCGCTTGCAACAGGTATGGGTAGTGTCATCCCAAGACCTGCCCAGCTATTAACGCACATCATTCCATGCTCGTCAAAGCCTTGAAATTACGGAGTATTCGCTGGTTTATAACAATAGAGCCTAGTTCCTTTTCAGCTATTAATGTGCGGGATGCCGGCATATTTTTATAGCATTTAGGGTGTAACTCTTTGCCTTTTTACCACTGGTCGTGGAAAAGCAACCGGTTGGCGGCTTATTAGGGGATTTTGCTTAAGGATGGTGGCTGATTTGTGGCAGGTCCTGATGGGGCAAATTAGCTCCACGCTTGTCAGGGCTGCCTCCTTGGCTCAGAGTCGCGAGTTTGATTTTTCCCTACCGGATTCCCGAATGCGAATCGTTGCTGATGAAAACATGCCCTTGGTTGATGAGCTTTTTGGCGCTCTGGGCGAGGTGGTGCGCCTGCCCGGCCGGAGCATAAGGAAAGAGGATGTCAGGGATGCGGATATTTTGTTGGTGCGATCGGTCACACAGGTAACCACAGAGTTACTGAAAGGCAGTCAGGTAAAGTTTGTGGGTACGGCCACTATTGGCACTGATCACATTGATCTTCCGGCAATGGCAGAGATGGAGATTACGGTTGCCTCAGCTCCAGGGTGTAATGCTCGTGCGGTAGCAGAGTATGTTCTGGCTTGTCTGTCTTTGATGGCGCGAGAGCAGGGCTGGCAGCCTTCCGATCGCAGGGTAGGCGTGGTCGGCCTAGGCAATGTTGGGCGGCAAGTGGTTGATTTGCTTCAGCGAGTGGGTTTTGAGGTAAGCGGCTGCGATCCTTTCGTGGTGTCAGCGGCTTACTCCGGCCTGCCCCTTGTGGCCTTGGATGACATGATTGATGGCTGTGACATCCTCTTGCTTCATACCCCCTTGAGCCGGACTGGGCCGCACCCCACTTTTCATTTACTGAATCGGGAACGCTTGGTCCGGTTACGCCATAGCCAGATCCTGCTGAATGCAGGGAGAGGAGAGGTGATCGATAACGCGGCCTTGCGCGATCGCTTGCAGCAGGAAGATGCTCCCGTGGTGATTCTGGATGTGTGGGAAGGGGAGCCGGTTGTAATGCCGGCTTTGCTGGAGCAGGCGCGACTAGGGTCGCCTCATGTCGCCGGTTATAGCCAAGAAGGGAAGTGGCGGGGGACCGCCATGATATATGAAGCGTGGTGCCGCTTTGTCGGGGTGAAGCCCACGGCTACGTTGGCAGATCTTGGCTTACCGACAGGGCCAGTGTTGCCTTGCCCGCAAACAGACTCGCTCATTGGTGCAATCGCTGAATTGACGTCATCCCTTTGTGATGTGGCTCGGGATGATGCTGCATTACGCTCAAGCCTTACTGAGGATGATCCGGCCTTGGCCTTTGATCGGTTACGCAGAAACTATCCTCCCCGCTTCGAGTTTTCTTCCTGCACCATTACTGGCCCAGTACCGGTTGTATTGCGGTCAGGGCTAAAGGCACTCGGCTTTCAGATGGCAACGAACTGACAAACTGCAGTCAAGCCGATTGAATTGATGGTAATGACTTCCTAGAATCGCGGCCTTGTTTTCCGATCATGGATGTTGCCCATGTCTACGCTTAACATATTCGTCGTCCTTTATTTGATGCTGACGATAGCAATCGGCCTCTATGCGGCCCGCCGGGTGCACAATTCTAGGGACTATGTGGTCGCAGGTCGCAGCCTCCCTTTGTACATTACGACGGCCACGGTATTTGCTACCTGGTTCGGGTCGGAGACTGTTCTGGGGACCTCGTCGACCTTTCTGGAGGAGGGGTTGCTGGGTATTGCGGCAGACCCTTTTGGCGCGTCACTCTGCCTGATTCTGGTTGGCCTCTTTTATGCGCGTAAGCTCTATCGCATGAATCTGCTGACAATTGCCGATTTTTTTCGCAACAAATATGGTCGTACGGTAGAAATCTTGATTTCGATTGCCATCATGATTTCTTATCTAGGCTGGGTGTCGGCGCAGATGGTAGCGCTTGGGTTGGTGTTTAATACGCTGTCACACGGCGCGATTTCTGAAGGTTGGGGCATTGTTATTGGTGCCGCTATCGTGATTGGTTACACCACCTATGGCGGCATGTGGTCGGTTGCCATTACTGATTTTATCCAGATGATCGTTATCGTCGTTGGTATGTTATTTATTGGCTACGTTGTCACGGGCCAAGTGGGTGGTGTTTCAAGTGTTGTCTCTCACGCAATTGAGGCCGACAAGTTCAAGCTTCTGCCAGAGGGAACTTTGGCAGCTTGGCTGGCCATACTGGGGCCTTTCATTACCTTGGCGCTGGGCTCTATTCCTCAGCAGGATGTTTTTCAGCGTGTCATGTCGGCCAAGGATGAAAAAACGGCAGTCTTGGGTGGTGTTTTGGGCGGATCATTTTATCTAATATTCGCTTTCGTCCCTATTGGTCTCGCCTATTCTGCTTTTTTGCTGGACCCTCAGATGGTGGAGGCGATGATGGCGGATGACAGCCAGAAAGTGCTGCCGACTCTGATCACGCTGCATACGCCTTTGCTGGCACAAATCCTTTTCTTTGGTGCGTTGTTATCAGCTATTCTGTCTACGGCTTCGGGGACGTTGCTTGCGCCGTCGACTATTTTCACGGAAAACTTGTTGCGACCCATGCTGGGCAAGATTAGCGATGAGAATTTTTTATTGGTAATCCGTTCTGTGGTGGTGGTGTTTGGCATGCTGGTAACGGGGTTTGCTCTTAATTCGACCTCCAGCATTTTCGAGATGGTCGAGAATGCTTATAAGGTAACCCTTGTTGCAGCGTTCATTCCCTTAACCCTTGGTTTGTATTGGTCGCGAGCAACCACTCAGGGGGCCATGTTATCGATTACCTTGGGGGTGGTTTCCTGGGTTCTGCTGGAGATCGGCAATCCAGAAGGGGTCTGGCCGCCACAGCTTGTGGGTCTCGGCATGGCAACGATTGGTATGCTGGTGGGGTCATTGACTCCCCAGATACTGCACCGTGATAGTAATGTTATTGAGGACATGCCATCCGTATAATGTGATGTGGCAGGGGCGGGGGGGCGTTCGTTTTCCCTGCCTCTGGCCAAATCGGCTCTGCTTCCTTAAACTGCAACGCTGTCTGTACAGACTTCTAATAACAACAAAGCCGTCGCTTCTCCCTGAATACGGCGGACACAGGATTGCGTCATGCGCCGAATTGCACGATTTCTTGCTCTTGCCGCCCTTGTCGGGGCCACCTCCAGTGCTCAGGCCGATACCGGTCCGGATGATCTGTATGTGGGCATTGGCATGTTCAATGACCTGATGAACGTGAATGTTGAGTACGTGTCCGAGGACTGGGGCAACTTCGTGTTGCGGGTCGGCGAGTTCCAGGATGTCAACGAAGGCGTTGCTGCCAATGTTAGCTGGCGCAAACCAATTACCAGCGATAACCCCAAAGAAAGTGGCTATTTCCTCGGTGTATTTGCTGGGCAAGTAAAGGGAGACACCCCAGGTGGCGAGGTTGTCTATCGGCTTGGGGGTGGAGGGCAGTTGGGGTATCACTGGGTTAATGACTACACCCGGAAAGTATTCTCTGTCGGTATTGGTTCTGCGGAATCAGTCACCCGAAATGGCCAGACACTAGAAGCAGAGCCCATGATTTTCTTCGAATTCAGCATAGGCCTTGGTTACTGACGGCTTTTCGACAGAGTTATCCACAGCTTTTTCTTTGTAATTGAGGGCTGTGGCACCTGTTTACACATCATATTCCGTGTGTTTTCAGCGCTATCACAAAACAGTGAGAGCTTTCAGGCGGCTGTTCGTCGGTTTGCGTGATTTTTGTCCACACCCCCCTAAATGGATGATGTTGAGCATCTGCCAAGCGCGTTAATATGCACAAGTAGAGCGGCCAGCGTAGGGCTTCTCGTGCCTAGCCGGTGACTTGCATGAACATGGATGATCAGGGCCATAAGCCCTTGCACAGCGAGGATGTCCAGCGACTGCTGGACGGTCCGCAACGCGGCGACCCTTTTCGGGAGTCGTTAGAGTCTTTATATCAACAGGACCAAGCTCGGCGCCGTGAACCACAGTTGCGCTCAGGTCTGATGCTAGGGCTTGTCGTCTACACGCTATTCGGCATCATTGACTGGCTGCTCATGCGCGACATGATTGGCATGGTCTGGTTGATTCGCTTTGGTAGCCTGCTGATGGTGCTTGCCTTTCTGGGTATCTGGCAGAGTCACCGCAAAGTATTTCAAGTTGGCCAAGCCCGTTATATTTCAACCTTGCTGATGGCCTTGGCTATCGAAGGCATAATGGCGTTGGCTCCCCCTCCTGCGCGTGATGCCTACCTGATGACTCAGGTTTTACTCTTTCTCTTCAGTTTCATTCTGCTGCGTACACCATTTCATTATGCCTTATTGGTTACCGTCATTGTGGTAATGCTGCATAACCTTGTATTGATCTCTGTCGTGGGGGCGCCAGCACTGGAGATCATTATTCACAATATTTTATTGATGGGAGCTGCCGGTATTGCGTTGCTGACCAGCTATACACTGGAAGGCGGTGAGCGCCGTTCCTTTCTGCAGACGTTATTGGCTCAACGTCAGAAGGCCGAGATTGAGGAAATTAATACCTTGCTTGAGCGTCTCTCAGTTGAAGACCCGCTCACAGGGCTGGCTAACCGCCGTCGTTTTGAGAGCATTCTTGATGAAGAGTGGCGGCGGTGTCTGCGGCAGGAAATACCGCTGGCCGTCATGATGGTCGACGTCGATAGCTTCAAATTGTACAACGATACCTATGGTCATCAGGCAGGGGATGAGTGTCTCTCTCGTATTGCGCATGAGCTGCGTCTGTTTGCTCGTCGACCCGGTGATTGTGTTGCCCGTTATGGCGGTGAAGAGTTTGTCATTGTCTGGCCTGGGGCTACTGTTGAAGAGGCTTACATGGAAATGCAGAAGTTAGTTAGCCAGATAAGCTCATTGCGTATTCGGCATCATGTTTCTCCAGTTTGCGATGTAGTGACGGTAAGTGCTGGGGTTGCAGCCTGCGTTCCGGGCACGCACGATAGTCCTTATCGTTTGGTACGGGATGCGGACATGGCGCTTTACCATGCCAAGCATCAGGGTCGTAATCGTTGCGTCCAGGCGCAAGATCTGGCATCGCCACCCACGGCAGATATTGTTGTTCTAAATACCTCACGGCCATAAATTGCCGCACTGCATTGGAACCTGTCTGAGCAAGATGGGTGTTTTATGAGGACAGAGTAACGTGGCCATTGCGTGCAGGGTTGCTTGGCTCTTGGTGTTTGAAGTTGTTGACGCTACAAAAAAACGGGGTGCCTTTGCAGGCACCCCGTTTTTATTTCCGAGAGGATTAAGTCTCAGCGATTACCAAAGCCATCTTCGCGTGGACGATCACCGGCTGGAGATGGTTGCCGTGTGCCACTGGCAAAACCACCTTCGCGCTGTGGGCGATCACCAAAGCTGCGACGTTCACCCGTGCCACCTTCAGGACGTGGCTTGCGGTCGCCAAAATCGCGGCGGGGCGGACGATCACCGAAGCCTTCACGCTTTGGGCGGTCGCTAGCGCCTGCATAAGGCTTACGCTCGCCGGTACCAGCACCCGCATAAGGCCTGCGCTCGCCAGTAGCTGCACCAGCATAAGGCTTGCGTTCGCCGGTACCCGCACCGGCATAAGGCCTGCGCTCGCCAGTAGCTGCACCAGCATAAGGCTTGCGTTCGCCGGTACCCGCACCGGCATAAGGCCTACGTTCACCAGTACCGGCACCTGCGTAAGGCTTACGATCGCCAGTACCAGCGCCAGCATAAGGCCTGCGCTCGCCGCCACCAGCAAAGCCACCCTCAGTACGGGGCTTGTTGAAGTCACGGCGAGGATACTGATTGAAACCTTCGAGAGCCGAACGGTTGCTGTTATCTACCG
>ERZ724520.1011-NODE-1011-length-14670-cov-4.655149_pt1 | contig 14670 bp, 11 predicted proteins | sample MGYA00376053_ERZ724520 | MGnify/ENA primary metagenome ERZ724520 (study PRJEB28724, sample SAMN07190886) | activated sludge metagenome | isolation source: activated sludge of sewage treatment plant in Hong Hong | place: USA: Christiansburg, Virginia | collected... | reverse complement strand
TGGCAGAAAAATATTTTGGTACAATACCTCGTGGACCAGAGGTGAAAAATATGGAAAAGCAAAGTGCAGGAATTACCGAAACACGTTATATTTCTTATGAGGATAATGTACGTTTTCCAATGTTAAAAATTACTTATCCTTCTGTACCTTCAATGGATAAAGACGAAGCGGCTTTAGATGCTTTAAGTTCAATATTAGCAGGCTCAAAAAGTACTCCGTTTTATAAAACATTTATCGAATCGCAAAAAGCAGTTTCAGCAGATGTATACAATTATAGTAAAGAATTAGCTGGTGATTTTAACATTATAATTAGAGCTAATGCAGGAACTAAACTATCTGAAATTGAAGATATGCTAAATAAATCGTTAGCAGAATGGGAAAAAACTGGCGCTACTGATGATGATATTAAAAAGTATAAAGCCTCTTACCAAAGTAACTTATATAACACTTTATCATCTGTACAAGGTAAAGGTGGTACTTTAGCTGCTAATCAGACTTATGCAAATAACCCAAATTATTTAAAAACTGAATTAGCAAATAATTTAAAAATTACAAAAGCTGATGTAATGAGAGTTTATAATACATACATTAAAGGAAAGTTTGCTGTTATATTAAGTTGTGTACCTAAAGGGAAAACTGAGTTAATTGCTAAAGCAGATAATTGGAAAATGTATGAAAGAACAATTGAACAAGAAAGTGCTGAATATAAAAACTTGTCTTATACCGAGCCAAAAGATGTTTTTAATAGATCGAATATTCCAGCTTCCAAAGTATCTAAATTAGTTCCTGTTCCTAATTATTGGACTTCAAATTATAAGAACGGAATTAAAATAATTGGAGTTACTGATAATGAAATTCCTAAAGTAAATATTCAGTTTAGTATGCCACTTGGGCATCGTTTTGAGGCTACAGATAAAGCTGGAACAGCCGTTATGTTAGCCGCAATTCTTGGAGAATCTACTCAAAAACATAGTGCCGAAGAAATTGAAAATATGTTAGACCGCTTAGGTAGTAATGTATATTTTACTGTAAATAACGATGAGCTATCAATGGTTATTACTTCTCTAAAACAAAACTTGGATGCAACTTTAAAGATTGCAGAAGAAATGTTGTTTATGCCAAAATTTGATGTTGAAGATTTTGATTTAGTAAAAAAGGAACAATTGGATGGCATCACTAACCAAGCAACACAAGCTACAGCCATTGCAAATAATGTATATAGTAAATTATTATATGGTAGTGGTTTAACTATGTCGTTGCCAGTAAATGGCACAACAGAAACGGTTTCTTCAATTACTCTAGAAGATTTAAAAACATATTATTCAAATTTTTCGGGTTTTAATTCTGTAATTGCTATTAGTGGTGCAATTGACCAATTAAATGTAATTAAAAAATTAACTTTTTTAAATAAATTGCAAGCAGATAATAAAATGCCTTTAGCAAAATACCGATTGCCAGAAGTAGATAAAACTCGTTTGTATTTTGTAGATAAAAAAGGAGCTCCTCAATCTGAAATTAGAGTAGGGTATTTAGCTTTAGGTTATGATGCAACTGGTGATTATTTTAAATCAACAATAATGAACTATTCTTTTGCGGGCGCTTTTAATAGCAGAGTAAATTACATTTTACGTGAAGAAAAAGGTTACACATATGGCGCAAGAGGTGGATTTAATGGCGGTAAGTTTGTTGGGCCTTATACTGTAAGTACTGGTGTTAGAGCAAATGCTACAGATAGTTCGTTGGTAATAATAATGGATGAGTTAAAAAAATACAGCCAATCTGGTATTAATAAAGATGAATTAGATTTTACTAAAAATGCAATGGCTCAAGCAGATGCATTAAAGTACGAATCGCCTTTTCAAAAATTAAGTTTTGTAAAACGTATAGTTGATTTTGGTTTAGAAAAAAACTTTGTTGCTAAACAAGGAGAAATTATTAAAAATATTACAAAAGAAGAAATAGATCAATTGGCAAAGACTCATTTACCTTATGATAAAATGATTATGCTTATTGTAGGTGATAAAGCAAGTAATTTTGAAAAGTTATCTAAACTTGGTTACGAAATAATTGAGTTAGATATTAATGGAAATAAGGTTAATTAATTTCTTTTAAGAAAATGTTTAGTTAAGTGATTAATAGTAAATACATACTCTCTTTTTGTTTGTTTATATCTCAATTAACATTACTAGCAAGAGCTGGCGGTGGTGGGACAAGTGGCGGAGGTGGTGGCGGAGGTTTACATTCCTTTCATAGTCATGGTGGGAATGGTGATTCATCTTCATTTTTTGTTTTATTTTTAGTAATAATTGCTATTTTGTTGTTTGTTGTTGGAGGGCAATATATGGCCTCTCAAAAAAATAAGAAAAACTTACAACTATTAAAATTGGCTTCAGAATATGATGTTACTTGGAATTTAGAGTATATTAAAAAACATACTTTTGATGTTTTTGTTGAGTTGCAAAAGGTGTGGGAAGAGAAAAAATTGAAAAAAGTAAGATCTCTTATTACTTCTAAATGTTTTGATGATTTAAGTAAAAAACTTAATGATTTAAATGAAAGGCAGCTAATTAATATAATAGAGAATATAGAAATTAATAAGATTGATATTATTAGTATAAAAGATTATAAAGATAATTCTAAAGACTCTTATATTGCAGTTATAGAAGGGAAAATGATAGATTATTCGATAGATGAAATTACAAAAAGGGAATTAATAAATCCAAATAAAGACGTAATGGATTTCAAAGATTCTTACGAATTCATAAGAGTTGGAAATAAATGGGTTTTAGATGCTATTGTAAACAATCCAACACTGTCGTATGTTATAAATAATAATAGTTATAAAGAAGAATGAATATAGGAATTGTTTGCTATCCAACTTTTGGTGGTAGCGGTGTAGTTGCAACTGAGTTAGGTATTGCCTTAGCTCAAAAAGGACATAAAGTGCATTTTATTACCTATTCACAACCATTTAGATTAAATCAATTTAATGATAATATATTTTATCACGAAGTTAGTGTAAACGATTATCCATTATTTGAGTTCCAACCTTATGAAAGTGTTTTGGCTAGTAAAATTGTAGACGTTGCCATTTATGAGCGTTTAGATGTTCTTCATGTGCATTATGCCATACCGCATGCTTCGGTGGCTTATATGGCTCAGCAAATTTTAAAATCACGTAAAATAAATTTACCCTATATAACAACATTGCATGGTACAGATATTACATTAGTTGGGCAAGATCCATCGTTTGAGCCTGTAATTTTCTTTTCATTAAATAATAGTAATGCCATTACTTCTGTATCTGAAAGTTTAAGGAAGGATACTTTAAAAACATTTAAAATTTCAAATAAAATTACCGTAATACCTAACTTTATTAAAATTGAGGAGTATCAATCCATACAGGGTGTTTGCCATAGACATACTTACGCAAAACCAAATGAAAAAATATTAATACACGTGTCTAATTTTAGAAAAGTAAAACGTGTTGATGATGTTTTACGTGTGTTTGATATTGTTAGAAAAGAAATTCCTTGTAAATTAATTCTGGTAGGTGATGGCCCCGAAAGACCTGCTATTGATAAGTTATGCAGAGAATTAAATACTTGCAACGATATTATATCAGTTGGAAAAATTGCAAATCCAAAAGAGATTTTAGCAGTTGGTGATGTATTTGTTTTGCCATCGGAAACAGAAAGTTTTGGATTAGCGGCATTAGAGGCAATGGCAATGAAGATGCCTGTAATATCGAGTAATACTGGTGGAATTCCTGAATTAAATATACATGGTAAAACTGGTTATATGAGTAATGTAGGTGATTATGAGGATATGGCAAAAAACACAATTGCCTTATTATCCAATGAAGAAACACTTGCACAGTTTAAGCTTAATGCTTTTGAACAGGCCAAAAAATTTGATATAGAAGTAATTTTACCAATGTATGAAAAGGTATATGAAAGTGTATTATAAACTATAACTTAACAATTCCAAGTCCTACATTAAACAATGCATCTATACAACTTAGGTTTTCTTTAAATCCTAATTTGTCTGAAAATACTTGGTAATAAGGAGTAAACGTATTTTGTTGATTGTTTTTTAAATTACTTAAACTTCTTAAATCAATAGTATTTTCAGGGTCTTGATTATAAGTTTCGGTAAAACTCATGTCTTTATTTACTCTAATAATTTTTAAAACTGTATTAAATAGTTCTAAATTAAAGTCAAATAAAAACTCATATTTATTTTCATAAAATGGTTTAAACTCATGTTCAAAATAATCAAAGTAAGGTGAGTTTTTATAGGCACTTACTAATGTTCTCCAATGTTGCTGTTGCCAATTTTCGGCATAAGAAATTCGTTTTTCAGTAATAATTTCTTTGTCTGCTTGTTTAACTAATGGTATGCTTAATGTAATTGGCCCATTCGAACAAATAATATTACACCTGTTTCTATAAGTTTGTTTAATAAAATGCTCGTGCTTTTCAATAATGATAGAGTCCGCCTCAAGTATTTGTTTTATATAATAAACAGGGGGTAAGTACACTGTAGATAATAAAATAATTTTTTCCATTTATTTTATTGCATTTAGTATTCTATTCCAACGTATGCCTTTTCCAAAAACTTTATCTATAGAAAAAACAATGCGTGTTGCTTTTCCAATAATATGATCTTCTGGCACAAATCCCCAATGGCGACTATCTTGAGAGTTATGTCTATTATCACCCATCATAAAATAATAGTTTTGTTTTATGGTGTAACTTTTACTGTAAATCGAATTAATAAAAACACTATCATTTTTAATATCTAATGTATTATGCTCATAGGCAGTAATAATACGCTCATATAAGCATAAATTAGTTGAATCTAATTGCACAGTATCTCCTTTTTGCGGAATTTTTAAAGCACCATAATTATCTACATTCCATTTATGATTTTGATTATAAGGGAAAACAAATTCATCCCACATTCCTTTTTGCTCTTTATTCCTTTCTATAATTGAAATAAAAGTTTTACTTTTTAAAGTGTCGTAAATTGCTTGTGTAAGTGTAAATGAATAATCTTTATTTTCCGAAATTCTACCACCTTCTGTGATATTGTATTTAGATGTAAATACAGTGTCTAGGTCTTTATCTGATTTTAAATGGTAATTGAATTGCAACTGATCATTAGTATTAGAAATTTTGTTATTTACATAAACAATACCATCAATTATTTTTAAACTGTCTCCAGCAATGGCAACGCAACGTTTTACAAAATAAGTTCTATGGTCAACTGGATAGTCAGTTTCTTGCGGGTAATTAAATACAACTACATCATTTCTTTCAATATCAGGGCTACCAAATAAACGCATATATGGTAAAGAAATAGCTTCTGAATACAGTCTTTGATTAAAAAAAGGAATACTTAATATGGTTTTAGGCAATCTGGGACCATAAGATAATTTATTAATTAGCATGAAATCCCCTGTATATAAGCTCTTTTCCATAGAGGGAGAACTAACGGGTGAAATTTCAAAGAAAAAAGTGCGAATAATAAGTACGCATAAAAACGAAATAACAATTGCTTTTGTCCATTCAATTACTGATTTTTTATTTGGTACTAAATTTTTCAAAGTTATATATTAGCCTATAAAGATATTATTATTTCAATAAAAAAATCCCCTCATTTCTGAGAGGATTTTAAGCAATTTTAAAAAGTTTAACCCTTAATTATACCCTTAATTGCTTTATCTTAATTTAATTTAAATGCAGGAATTTTTCCTTCTTGCATTAGTAAAGTTGATTTTTTAATATGTTCTTGAAAATTGCCAAAAGCAAGTGCATCTAACATCTCAGAACGCGACATGTTTGGATTTCCAAATTGTTTTTTTATTTCATCAGCACATCTATCTACATATTTTTCAAATTTATTAGGAGCCCATAAGTATTCTTTTTTTAAAGCTTCTTTTTCAACTTTAAATTCTTCAGGTAAACCTCCTTCAATTTTTGATTTAATATCTAATCCTTCGTATGTTTTTGGTAATTGACGGTTGTCAAACAAAAAAGGTTTAGAAATCATAATGACATGTTTCTTTCTTTTAGGATCTATCATTGATAAACCCTCAATACGCAATCCTTTCTTTTTCAAAGAACCGAATTTACTTTCAAAGCTTTTTAGTATCTCAAACATGATATTAGTAGATTAGTGCAGTTATTAACAAAAGTATTGTTAAAAATGTTAATAACCTAAATAATTAGACGAATTAAGAAAAGATGTCTACTAAAAAAAGTGAATAATCTGTTAATTAGACGTTTATAATTCGTTAATATCAAGTTAATTTAATTTTAAATTACTGATTATCAATAGTTTAAAATTATAATGATTTATGTTAAAAAACTAGATTTTTCCTTTTTTCTCCAAAATCTAAAATCTTATCAATAAACTGATACGGCTTGTAATTATTTATAGCAGCTTGGTGATAAATACAAGTTGCTGGTGTCATACCCGGTAACGAATTTACTTCAATAAAAATAACCTGTACATTATCTGGATTATAGATTCTTACAAAAGCATCAATTCTGCAATAGCCAATTACATTTAAAACTTTAGCAGCCGCACCTAATTGCTGTTTTACATAATTTGATATTTTTTGTCTGTCAGCTTCATTTCTTGAGTAACGCGCTGGCGTTATATTTTGTCCTTGGCCTGCTAAAAATTTTTCTTCTAAACTTAATACATCACCAATTGCTAATGATTCAGAAGCTTCAAATACTTCGTACTCAAGTTCATTTTTTTCATTTAATTTAGTAAGCATACCGCCTGTTACTTCTAAAAAGTGTGTGGCTCCATTTTTACTAATTAATTCTTCAACCAATAAAACTTGCTTTTGCGGAAATTCTTCTTTTGGTTTTATATGTAAAATTTCTGCCGATTTTTCATCAAATGCTTCTGAGCTTCTAAATATTAATGTTGCAAAAGCTTCAAATTCTTCATACGTTTTAATTTTCTTTACTGCGCTGCTGCATCCATCATCTACAGGCTTTGCAATAATAGGATATTGAAATTCGTGCTGTAATTTTTGTTTAACTTGCTCTTTGTTTTTTGTCCATTCATCATGTGTAATTAAGCAATGTTTAGCTGCTAAGAAACCATGTTGCATTAATATTTCATTGGTTTTAAACTTGTCAATAGTAGTTGCAGAACTTTCTTTCCCTGATCCATTATAAGTTAAACCCACTTTTTCTAATTCAGCTTGTATAGCTCCATCTTCACCTGGTCTGCCATGTAATGCAATAAACACTTGTTTTACCTCCTGCGCTAAATCGTTATATGACAAAGGTTTTGGAGCTAATAAGGTTTGTGTATGACAATATTTTTCAGTGATAGTTTTACATTCATCAATTATTTCATTAATTATTGGATGTATTTTCCAGTTATTAATTTTGTCTTTTATATCATCTGCATTATCTTTTAATAATGCATTAATAGGAATGTGAAATAGTTCATGTTTTTCATTACTGCCAGTTAAAAATACTGGTATTGGTGAATATTTTTCTGATGAGGCAAGTTTCTCAAAAATATTTCTCCCACTTTCAACAGAAATATGTCTCTCACTCGAATAACCTCCTAATACTACTGCAACTGGTATTTTGGTAAGACTCGCATTTTTTTCGTTATTTAAACTTTCATCTAATTTTTTAAGAATATTATTATAAACAAATGAACCTTTACTGTTTTTTATTCGTTTGTGTAATGAAGTTCGAATGATGTATGTTAAAAACTGCGAAGGATTTAAACCAATTTCTGCTGCTTGATGAAAGAAGAAAGAAGATGGCATCATACCAGATGTCGTATTTGGGTCATTTAAAAATACTTTTCCATCGTTGCTCAAAAAGCCATCTATACGTGCATATACATCAAAGCACAATTCAGAAAACAAACGTTCACATTCTTTTCTAATAGCATTAATATCTTTGTCAGACGCATCTATTGGTGTTATTTTACGAGATAAACCTGGTAAATATTTACTTCTGTAATCAAATAGTTCTTTTCCTTTTCTTATTTCAGTTGGAGGCAATGCAATAGCTTTACCTTTAGAATCTGTATCTTCTAATACAATACAAGAAAATTCTTTCCCTTCAATAAATGATTCAATAATTACAGTACTCTCGCCATCTGTACTCTCTAATACAAAACCTTCTGTATTATCACAATTAGAATTTAAGAAATCAATTAACTCATAAGGATTATAAAAAGTTTTTATTTCATTAGAGTTTTTATCTGATAAGCCAGTATTAATAACTATTGGCATTCCAATACCTTCACGTATATCAGAAAGTGTTTTTACAAATTCTATTTTTTGTTCACTTGATAATTTTTTCCATTCGCTGCAATCTAACCATTTAGTGAAAAATGCTTTTTCAACAGCAGCCATAAAGCCTTCTTCATTATCAGTTCCATAAATTGAAATCCCAATAGATGAACCCTGATTGGCAGGTTTAATAACCATTGGGAAACCTATTTCTTTTTTTGATTTTTCCCAAATGCCTTTAGTTTGTCCGTTAATCCAATCGTTTCTGTCGATAGTAAAAAATTGGGGACTATTAAACCCCGCATTAACCATTAATCTTTTTTGCACACTTTTGTCAATACCAATTGCACTTGGTAAAATGCCACTTCCAGAATATGGTATTTGTAAATATTCTAAAACGCCTTGTATACGACCATCTTCACCGTAAGGGCCATGTAATGCTAAAAATGCAAAATCAATTAAACCTGATAATTGCGTTAGTTCAACTTTTTTTCCAATTTTTGAAATTAATTCATCTTGCTCTTTTATACTTAGATTACCAAGGTTTTCGGCGTAATATTGAAAATCTGTATTTGAACTTGGAATAAATTCAACAGGTGGATAAAAATCCCTAATTGTTCCTTTGTAAACAAAATTCCAATCAAGTAAAATGATGTTCCCAAATGAATCTACAAATAAAGGAATAGCTTCAAATAAGGATTTATTAAGATTATCATATACGGTTCTACCTCCAGCAAAAGAAATTTCTCTTTCTTTTGAACGACCACCAAATAAAATTCCAACTTTAATTTTTGACATATAAAAAAGTAATTAGTAATAAAAGATTAGTGATTAGCTAATCAAATCCTAAAGTTAGGCTACAAATAGTGAATTTGTTATATCTAGCTAAGAAACTATGAACTAAAGAATGTTAAAATCAACAGCAATTATTGATATAATTTATGCGGTTTTAATGACCAAATACTTATAAAATTCTATAGTTACAAGAGCGTCTAATTCGCAGTATTCAATGAGTTGAGCTTTAGTTTGTTCCGCTTCAATACTGTTTGTTTGCAATAATAAACTCTCATAAATATACATGGCTGTAATTCCCGATTGTATGGGCAAAGCATTAAAATCAAAATCTGTATTTAAAATGGGAGCTATACTTTTTAAAGTAAAATTGCCATTCATATTTGGGTGATAATAATTGGCTTTTTGAATAGGCTCAGCAATATCTACAATTTTATTTTTTAATTCAATTATATCCATTTTATAAGTGGGATATATTTCCATAAGTTGATTTAATACCGATTCTTCTAATGATTTATCATACATTAAAATGGTATTAAATGGTTTGGTTTTTTCTAAAATAGTTTCTAAAAAAGCCAAACGATTATCTTCATCTATAGGTTTAAAATAACTATATGTTTCTAATTTATTTTCATTTTCACTTACCATCGAAAATAAGAACGGTATTTGTTGAAATGGTTTAGTTCCTTGATAATAGGGTATAGCAGGCATCCAAACTTCAATGTCTAAGCTACAAATGGGTTGCTTTACAGTTTTTAAAAATGACTGTATTTCATTTTTATAAATTTGTTCCTGCCCTTCTTTGCTTGCAGTAATTTGAACTTGAATTTCTTTTCTTTTTAAAAAATCATGTGTGGCATTTTCAGTTACATCTTCAATATTTTTAATATTTTGATTATATAACTCAAATTGCATGTGTTTAGATAGTTTCCCTAAACTAAAAATAGTGTTTTCTGAAGGGGTATTTTTCCAACATGTTCCTAAAAAGTCACAGTCGTATGGCTGAAAACAATGGGCTCCAATTTTAATATCTGGTATTTTTCCTTGCTCTAAAATTAATTTTGCATTACCAGTTTTATGGGCAAAATACTCACTGTTTTTTTTAGCATCTTTTAAAATAGATGTTGTTTTAAATAGAGAGTTTATTTCTAACTCCGACTTTAATACATAATTATTATTTAAAGTCAATAAATTAAAATCTACTAAGTTATCTAAGCAATTTTTTATAACGTAATACTGGAAGCATGCATCTTTAACATATGTTTCAGTAATTTTAATAGAACTCTTTACTTCATAAGCAACCCAACCATGTTCTGTTTTATGAAGAATATCTACCATTACTAATAAATTGTCAAAAATAAAAGTTGCTTCGTAAATGGTTGATTGACCACTTTCAATTAGTACTTTAGTTTTTTGTGCAAATAATTGTTGATCTCTTTTTTCGCCAACAGTAACATCAATGCCATCTGGGAATAATTGCTGTGCAAAAATTCCTACATCAGTTCCTCTTTTAAATATTAATATTTTTTCTTTAGAGAAATTATCTTTTAAATACGGATGATTTTTGTACAGATAAAAATGTTTTAAACATTGTTCTGATTTAATAAATGCTGATTTACTTATTGGGCTACTCATATTGTTTTTTCTATACTTTGCCAAAGTAAATTAGCCGTTTTATCCCACGAAAATTGTTGTTTGCGGATTATTCCTTTCTCTACAAGTTGATGCTGTATGGTTTTATCTCTAAATAATTTTACCATAGCATCAGTAATTTCTGTTACTTCAAAGGGGTTTACTAATAGAGCAGAGTCATTTACTATTTCAGGCATACTAGTAGTATTACTGCAAATAATTGGAATTTCGCATTGCATTGCTTCAACTAACGGAATTCCAAATCCTTCAAAATAGGGAACAAATGTCAATGCAAAAGCACTTGCCATAATTTTTTCCAACTCCTCTTGTGGCTGTCTTCCAGCAAAAATAATGTCATTTTTAAATTGAGATTTATCTATTGCTTTTTTTACATCACCTTCACTTGTATAAACTGCACCAACTAATAATAATTTATAATCACTTTCTGTTTGTTTTTTAAATGCATCAAAAGCAGCAATTAATCTATTTAAATTTTTACGTGGACTTTGCGAACCTACAAATAAAAAATACGGTTTACCTTGTGAATATTTTTCTTGAGTAGTTTGTTTTTCAGTATCCGTTAATGCTTTAAATCCATCATTTATTCCATTATAAACTACATCAATTTTAGAAGCATCTATCAAATAATTTTTTGCAATATCTTGTTTACTGTATTCAGAAACTGTTGCAATTCGGGAGGCTAATTTTGCGTATTTAGGAAAATAATAATTATAATATTTACTTGTTAAAGGTTTTAAGTCTTTTGGATTATGTAAAAAATTAATGTCATGTATTACAGGTAATTGCTTGCATTTAGCGCCTAATGCTAAAAAACCATCAGGCGATAAAAATAAATCGGGCTTTAATTTGTTTAATACATTTTTTACGGTGTAGTGAAACCACATATAATATAAAAAGGGGTGCCTTGCCTGTGGGCCAATAACTAAGGGAGTTATATTATCTGAAAAAATAAACTCGTCATCATAATCCCGATCAAACAAAAATACAAAATGAACATCTGGGTTATTGGTAGTAATGCGTTTAAGTGTTTGATAACTAAACCATCCAATTCCATCTAATTTATTAGGCAATAATAATCGTGTATTTACTACAATTTGCAAGCTTCAATTTTTTTTACAAAGTAAGGGTATTTGCTAGGATATTAAAATGCTTTTGTACTGTTTTATAAACAACTATTTTTTTACATTTACATTAAAAATAGTTTATGCAATCAAAATCTAATACTGTAAATGATTATTTAAAAGAAATTTCTGCCGAAAGGATTGAATATTTCAATAAGTTAAGAGAAACAATATTGAAAAATATACCTAAAGGTTTTGAAGAATGCATGGCTTACGGAATGATTGGATATGTTGTACCACATAAACTATACCCTGCTGGGTATCATTGCGACCCAAAAATTCCGTTGCCATTTGTATCTGTTGCGTCCCAAAAAAACTTTGTAGCATTATACCATATGGGAATTTATGCTAGTCCTGAGTTATTAAAATGGTTTGTTGATGAATACCCAAAACATTGTAAATCCAAATTAGATATGGGAAAAAGCTGCATTCGATTTAAGAAAGCAGAAGATATCCCATTTAAGCTTATAGGTGAATTAATGAAGAAAATAACAGTTAAAGACTGGATTTCTAAATACGAAGAGCTTTATAAAAAATCTAAATAATTTTATAATGCATCAAAATCAATCACTACTTTTTTTTTTTTTTTATGAGCTTGACACGTTAAAATAAAACCATCTTCAACTTCAGCTTCTGTTAAGGCAAAGTTATTATCCATTTTTACTTTTCCTTCAATTACTTTAGCACGGCAAGTGCAGCAAACTGCACCTTTACAGCTAAATGGAGCATCAACACCCGCTTCAATGGCTGCATCTAAAATTGTATGACCATTTGTGTTTAACTTCATGTTTGTTTCATAACCGTATTGTATAACAGTTAATTCACAATTTACAGGTGCACCTGTAACGGTTGTCTCTGCTTTGCTAACGGCATCAATAACTGCGCTAAAATATTCAATGTGTATTTTTTCTTTTTTTACAGATAAACCTTCTAATGCAGTTTTAATGTTTTCCATTAATGGCCCTGGGCCACAAATAAAATATTCATCAGCATTTGCTAAATTATAAGTACTTGAAATGGTTTTTACTTTATCGGCTGTTAACAATCCTTTTTCTATATCAGAAACTGTATTTTTAGGATTATCAAATGTATTTATAACTTTAAATCTATCAGAGAATTCAGAAGCAATTTTTTCAATTTCAGATTTAAAAATCATTGAATCTTCATCTCTATTGGCATAAACTAAAGTAATTGTACTTTGTTTTTCAATATATAATACACTTTTTAAAATGCTCATCATCGGTGTAATACCACTTCCTCCAGCAAATAAAACGTATTGCTTTTTGTTGTTACCTGATAAAACAGAGTAAAAACTTCCCATTGGAGTCATTACTTCCATTGTATCGCCAACTTTTAATGATCTATTTATGTAAGTTGATGCTCTACCATCTGTAACTTCTTTTACAGCTACACGTAACTCTTTTTCGTTATAAGGGCTTGTACAAATACTATAAGATCTGCGAATTTCTTCGCCGTTTACAGTTAATTTTAATGTAATGTATTGTCCTTGTTTAAATTGAAATTCAGGTTGAATTTGTGCAGGAATGTCAAATGCTACAGAAACTGCATCGGCAGTCTCTCTGCGAATATCTTTTACTTTTAAAGTGTGAAATCTAGCCATGTTTTTTTATTTAAGTTGCAAAAATAAACTATTATTAAACAATTGAAAGATTAATTGGTTTTTATTGTTGCGAAATAGTGATTTTAATCATGTTTTTCTTTGTAAAAAAGCCTTGAATAGGTATATTTGTGAATAAACTTAATGTTATGGAAAATATTTCTTTTGAAGATGTGTTTGAAGGCAAATTAGCCAAGAATGAAATGGTAGAGCCAAAAGATTGGATGCCAGAAAATTACAGACTGCACTTAATTCGTCAAATTTCTCAACATGCTCATTCTGAAGTTGTAGGAATGTTACCTGAAGGAAATTGGATAACTAGAGCCCCAAGCTTAAGAGCTAAAGTTGTTTTATTGGCAAAAGTTCAGGATGAAGGTGGACATGGTTTGTATTTATATACTGCTGCTGAAACGCTTGGCATTAGTAGAGATGAATTATTAAATAACTTACATACTGGAAAAGCTAAATATTCTTCCATTTTTAACTATCCAACTCTTACTTGGGCTGATATTGGAGCTGTGGGTTGGCTAGTAGATGGTGCGGCTATTATGAATCAAGTAATGTTGCAACGTACTTCATACGGTCCTTACGCAAGAGCAATGGTGCGTATTTGTAAAGAAGAAAGTTTTCACCAACGTCAAGGTTATGAAATTATGACTCGTTTGGCTTTTGGTACTCAAGAACAAAAGGATATGGCACAAGACGCTTTAAATCGTTGGTGGTATCCAACAATGATGATGTTTGGTCCACCTGATGCTGAATCGCCAAATAGCGAAAATGCAATTAAATGGCGTATAAAACGCGAAACTAATGATCAGTTACGTCAACGTTTTGTAGATCAAACTGTTCCTCAAGTTCAGTATTTGGGTTTAACAGTTCCTGATGCTAATTTAAAATGGAATGAAACTAAAAAGGGTTACGATTTTAGTCAGCCAGATTGGAATGAATTTAAAAATGTAATTAAAGGAAATGGACCTTGTAATAAGGAGCGTTTAGCCGCTAGAAATAAAGCACATAATGATGGAGCTTGGGTTAGAGAGGCTGCTCAAGCTTTTGCTAAAAAGAAAAATGAAATTTATGTAGCTGCTTAAATAATTTTGAATTCAGGTTTTAAATATTTACTAGTATCACCAATCACCAATCACCAACCACTAATCACTAATCACTAATAATAATGAGCGATAATCAAGGCCCAG
>ERZ724520.1003-NODE-1003-length-14745-cov-6.439619_pt1 | contig 14745 bp, 7 predicted proteins | sample MGYA00376053_ERZ724520 | MGnify/ENA primary metagenome ERZ724520 (study PRJEB28724, sample SAMN07190886) | activated sludge metagenome | isolation source: activated sludge of sewage treatment plant in Hong Hong | place: USA: Christiansburg, Virginia | collected... | reverse complement strand
CAGTCGAAATGCACAGGCGTATCAATTCATTCGGCGCGGATGAGACCTCGCCGGTCTGCAGGTTTTCCACGGTGCCGCTGGTCTTGACGCATTGGCAGGAGCGGCAGATGCCGATGCGACAACCGTGCTTGGGCGACAGACCCGCACGCTCGGCCTGCACCAGCAGTGGCTCTGTTCCCTGGGTTGTGAAACTGGAACCACTTTCAAGCATTGACACATGCGCCGGTGTACCGGGCGCGGTACTGGGCAGCAGCGGCGCACCGACAAAGCGTTCGCTGAACAGGGGCGCGAGCAAACCCTGCGCATGCCAATACGCGGCGACGACGTCCATAAAGCCTGTGGGTCCGCACATCCAGGTGCTGCGCTGCGCCAGATCCGGCACTTCCAGCGCCAGCACCTCGGGTGAGAAGCGACCCTCTGATGCGCTGTAGTGCACGACCAGACTCAGTTCGGGAAATTCCTCGGCGATGGTGGCCAACTGCTTGGCAAAGATCAAATCATCAGGCGCGTGGCACACATGCAGAAACACGACATCGCCTTGGTAGCGCCTGGCCTGCAAATCCCGCAGCATGGCCATCACCGGTGTGATGCCACTGCCCGCGCTGAGCAACAGTATCTTGCCCGGCAGGTCTGCGGGCATGCTGAACTCACCCAGGGCCTGGCTAATGGTCAGCACATCGCCCAACTTCACGGCATCGTGCAGATGGCGGGACACCAGCCCCTGCTCCTGGCGTTTCACCGTGATGGCGATGCGGCGCGACCCCGGGCGTGACGACAGGCTGTAGGCGCGCTCTACCTGGCGCCCGGCTATCTCGATTTGAACCCGGACAAACTGGCCGGCCTGCGCACCGAGCCATAAGGCATTGGGTTGCAGCACAAAGGTTTTTGTAGACGCGGTTTCGTCAATGATGCGCACCACGCGGGCCCGCACCTGGGTCAAAGACAACAAAGGATGTACAGCGGTCAGGGCGTCTTCCACCGCGCTCAAACGAACGATGGATTCGACCCAGGGGTGGCGCAAAGCCGCGACCAATGGTGGATTGACCCGATGCGCCAAACGAACGAGGCCGGCGTGGCGGACCGACACAGGTGTTTTTATTTTCATGAGGAATGGGCCGCTGCGCAACATGTGGATCTCCAGGTTTCTAGCAGTTGAATCGGTGTGGTTTTGTGTCATGAATTTATTGTGTACATACGTACACTAAAAGTCAATATTTGAAATGAAGTTTAGGGAGAGCCACCAAGAATACCCAAGCGCAGCTCGCTTTTGATGTGGCGCTTTGAGCAGGGCTAAAATACAAACGTACACAAACCATAAGCCGATGACCAAACTCTCTACCCTGGCCGAACGCAAGGACAAGCTGACCCGCACCGAGCGCAAAGACCTCACGCGCAACAGCCTGTTGCAAGCGGCCCTGGCCTTGATCGGTGAAGGACGCAGCTTCACTAGCTTGGGCATCCGCGAAATTGCGCGCGAAGCCGGAATGGTGCCCAACGCCTTTTACCGGCACTTCCGCAACACCGACGAGCTGGGCCTGGAGCTGGTGGAGGAAATGGGTGTCACCCTGCGCCGACTGCTGCGCGAGGCGCGTCAGACGGATGTGGCCGAGGGCGACCGGGTACGCCGCTCGGTTCAGGTCTACCACCAGTACGTCATCGAGAACCGCTTGTTGTTCTTGTTCGTCTCCAGCGAACGTTCAGGTGGCAGCCGCATCCTGCGCATGGCCATCCGCAATGAGGTAAGCCACTTCACCAGCGAAATGGCCCAGGACTTTCGGCGTCTGGGTATATATAAGGATATGTCCACGACGACACTGCAAATGGTCTGCGGCCTGATCGTCACCACCATGCTGGCGGCTGCACCGGAAATACTCGACCTGCCACCCGATCAGCCGCTGCTTGAAGCCGAAATGATGGAAAACTTTGTTCGCCAATTGCAGCTGGTGTTGATTGGTGCCTCCGTGTGGAAAGAAGCGCTACGCAAGGCCTGAGCAGTCGCGCACACGACTGCGCCGCCCTCTGGGATAATTGATCCATGACAATTACCTACAAAGACGCCGAAGGCATTCACGGCATGCGCATCGCGGGTCGGCTCACCTCTGAAGTGCTGGACTACCTGACGCCGTTCATCAAGCCTGGTGTCACCACCAACGAAATCGACAAGCTGGCACACGACTACATCACCCAGGTGCAAGGCGGAATTCCGGCTCCGCTCAATTACAAGGGCGGTGGTAACCGGCCCTACCCCAAATCGGTGTGCACATCTGTCAACCATCAGGTTTGTCATGGCATCCCGAATGACAAACCCCTGAAAAAGGGCGATGTGGTCAACGTCGACGTCACGGTCATCAAAGACGGCTGGCACGGCGACTCCAGCCGCATGTTCATGGTCGGCGAGGCATCCATAGCCGCCAAACGGCTGGCCCGCATCACCTATGAGGCCATGTGGAAAGGCATCATGATGGTCAAACCAGGTGTTCACCTCGGTGATATCGGCCATGCCATTCAACAATTTGCCGAAGGACACGGCTTCAGTGTGGTCCGCGAGTTTTGTGGACACGGCATAGGCCGGGTGTTCCACGAAGAACCCCAGGTCCTTCACTACGGCAAGCCTGGCACACTGGAAAAACTCGTGGAAGGCATGACCTTCACCATAGAGCCCATGATCAACGCTGGCAAAAGAGACATCAAGGACGGCCCCGAGAAGGACGGCTGGACCATTGTGACCAAGGACCACTCGTTATCGGCCCAATGGGAGCACACCATTCTCGTCACCCCAACCGGGTATGAGGTGCTGACACTCTCGGCAGGCTCGCCTGCCATTCCCGAGTTTGTTCCGCCTCTGGCAGTAGCCTGAGATTGTTCAGGCGGCAGTTGTCCAACCATGGCTGATCTTCAGGCAATTCGCGCCGAATACCGCGCCGAAAAAGCACTGCTGCTGCAGGCAGTTGGTAAACGCGGCTCCAACGGGCGTGATGCGCACGAGGCCCTGAGTCGAATGGCCCAATTGGCCGATGACGTCTTGCGCCGATTGTGGGAGCACGCCGGGCTGCAATCTCCTTTTGCACTCCTGGCCGTCGGTGGATTCGGTCGCGGCGAACTTTTTCCCCACTCGGATGTGGACGTATTGGTCCTGATGCCGGATGGATTTGATCCTGAAAGCGACCCCAAACTGAAGGCCCGCATCGAGGCATTTATTGGTGGCTGCTGGGACAGCGGACTCGAAATAGGGTCCAGCGTGCGCACCCTCAGCGGTTGCCTGGCCGAATCCGAAAAAGACGTGACGGTTCAAACCGCACTGTTGGAAAGCCGTTTGGTCACCGGCAACGCCGACCTGATGCAGCAGTTTAAAACGGCATTTGCTGCGGCCATGGACCCCCAGGCTTTTTTTGTCGCCAAAACACTGGAATTGCGCCAGCGCCATACCAAGTACGAAAACACGCCCTATGCGCTGGAACCCAATTGCAAGGAGTCACCTGGCGGATTGCGTGATCTGCAGGTCATCCTGTGGGTTGCCAAGGCGGCCGGTTTTGGCAATAGCTGGAAAGACCTGGCCGCCAATGGTCTGGCGACACCGTTTGAGGTGCAGCAAATCCTGAGAAATGAATCTTTGCTGACCCGGATTCGCGCCCGCCTGCACCTGATTGCGAATCGGCGCGAAGACCGCCTGGTGTTTGACATGCAAAATGCGGTCGCAGAGTCCTTTGGTTATGTAAACCCTTCGCCGGAACCGTTTGACGCCAGCGGCGCCCCCGCGCGGCGAACCTTTGTGCGTGCCAGCGAAACCTTGATGCGGCGTTACTACTGGGCGGCCAAGGCCGTTGCCCAACTGAACCAGATTTTGATGTTGAACATCGAAGAACGGCTCAACCCTTCGACCCACACACCCCGGCGCATCAACGACTACTTCAACGACAAAGCCGGCATGATTGACGTGGTCAGTGACGACCTGTACCAACGCGAACCACATGCCATTCTGGCGACGTTTCTGGCGTACCAGACCACGGTAGGGGTCAAGGGGCTGTCGGCCCGAACTTTGCGGGCGCTGTACAACGCCCGTAACCTGATGGATGCGGGTTTTCGGCGTGACCCGGTTAACCGCGAAACCTTCCGCAGAATCGTGATGGAGCCCGAGGGCATTACCCATGCCATGCGCTTGATGAACCAAACGTCGGTGCTGGGCCGGTACCTGTGGGTGTTTCGCCGCATCGTCGGGCAAATGCAGCATGACCTGTTTCACGTCTACACAGTGGACCAGCACATTCTGATGGTGTTGCGCAATATGCGCCGTTTCTTCATCGTGGAGCACGCCCACGAGTACCCGTTCTGCTCCCAACTGGCCAGCGGCTGGGACAAACCGTGGCTGTTGTACATTGCGGCCCTTTTCCATGACATTGCCAAGGGGCGTGGTGGTGACCATTCGGATCTTGGTGCCATTGAAGTACGCCGCTTTTGCAAACAACATGGCGTCGACAACGCAGATACCCAGCTGATTGAGTTTGTGGTGCGCGAACATCTGTCCATGAGCCAGATTGCTCAAAAGTCAGACCTGAGTGACCCCAAAGTCATCGCAAATTTTGCCCGACGCGTGGGCAATGAACGCCAGCTGACGGCCCTGTATTTACTCACCGTCGCCGACATCCGAGGCACGTCGCCGAAGGTCTGGAACGCCTGGAAAGGCAAACTGCTGGAAGACCTGTACCGCTACACCAGCCGCGCTCTGGGTGGGCATGCGCCAGACCCGGACGCCGAAGTTGAATCCCGCAAGCGTGAAGCCCTGGTGATGGTTGCCATGCATTCACTGCCCTTCGAAGCGCACAAACCGCTGTGGGACACGCTGGATGTCGGATACTTTATGCGCCATGACGCGGCCGACATTGCCTGGCACACACGGCAGTTGTCGCGCATGGTCGGTGCACATAAGACGGTGGTGCGTGCACGCCGCTCACCGGCTGGCGAAGGCCTGCAAGTACTGGTGTACACGCCAGACCAAAGCGACCTGTTCGCCCGCATTTGTGGTTATTTCGACCAACGCGGATTTAGCGTTTTGGACGCACGAATCCACACGGCCAAAAACGGCTATGCGTTGGATACGTTCCAGTTAGTCACATCGGCTCCGCCCGAAGAATACCGGGAAATTACCAGCATGCTGGAAAACGGCTTGGCCAAGGTCATTACCGATGCCGGACCCTTACCCAAACCCGGGCGTGGCCGCGTATCGCGCCGGGTCAAGAGTTTCCCGATCGCACCAAGGGTCACCTTGACACCGGACGAAAAAGGACAACGCTGGCTGCTCAATATCTCGGCCAGTGACCGCGTTGGTCTGCTCTACAGCGTGTCCAGGGTGTTGGCCCGGCACCACGTCAACCTGCAACTGGCAAAAGTGGCGACCCTGGGTGAACGGGTGGAAGACACCTTCCTCATTGATGGCCCGGAGTTGCAGCACAACAAGAAACAAATCGAAATCGAAACCGAGTTGTTGGAAGCCTTGACCGCCTGAGCTGTTTGGCCGTGAATACGGGACGGCTTCTCCAAAGGACAAAATGACAGCAGAATGCACAAGCGCGGTGAAACCTGGAGCGCTCTCATCTTCTGGTTGGAGGTTGATCATGCTGACGTGTACGCATCGGGTTCGCATATTGGCCAGCGGTTTGGCTTTTGCCACGCTCGTTTTGGGGCCGCCACTTTCGGCGCATACGGTCACACCCGCACTCTCGGTCGGCACGGAACACAGTTTGGCTTTGCGCAGCGACGGCAGCGTATTTGCTTGGGGCTCGGACCGAGACGGACAACTCGGACAAGGGCGCCAAACCTATGAAAGCCGCCCTGGTCTGGTGGTTGGATTGAGTGGGGTCAAAGCCATTGGCATCGGCCCCAATCACTCGTTGGCCATCCGCAGCGATGGCAGCCTGTGGACCTGGGGTAGCAACGGGAACGGACAACTTGGCGACGACAGTACAGACTTTCGCTCCGAACCGGTTCAGGCGCGGGCCATCAGCCGGGTTAGCGCGGCATGTGGCGGTGACTACTTTTCCGCTGCGCTGGACCAGGATGGTGCGGTCTGGACCTGGGGCGACCATGCCACCATGGGCAGCGGCGCATTGGAATCGACCCGGATACCGGCCAAACTACCCGGCATCAGCGGCATCCAGGCCCTGGCGTGTGGCAGCGGGCACATCCTTGCCTTGCGGCAAGACGGCAGAGTTTGGGCTTGGGGAGCGAATGACGAGGGCCAACTCGGCGACGCAAGCCGCACCCAGCGTTTGACACCGGTCGAGGTCCGGGGTTTGACCAACGTGAAGGCGATAACGGCCGGCAATGAGTTCAGCGCAGCCCTGAAACACGATGGCACGGTCTGGGAGTGGGGGGTCATGTCGCCCTTCAACACCCCGCGAGGTGCGCCGCGAACGGTGCCTGTGCAGACTCCGGGTCTGACCGGGGTGGTCGCGCTGGACGGTGGCGAAGCCAGTTATGGCCTGGTTGCGCTGCACGCCGATGGTCAGACCTGGTGGCGCTGGATCAGCGGGACAGCGCCAGAGCGCCAAGAACCGGTAGGCACACTGGTCGGCGTTTCCACCGCGTATGGGCTGACACAATTGTTACAAGCCGATGGCACCGTGTGGTCCTACGGCTTCAGCGGAAATGGCTTTGGTACTTTGGGTGATGGCACCACCACTTACCGTGACGTGCCCGGGCCGGTGCTGGACCTGCGCAGCATCATCAACATCGCGTCCGGCACGTGGCACGGGCTCGCGCTGGACGCGGGCGGGCGAGTCTGGAGCTGGGGGCTTGACACGTCGGGCCAGCTCGGTCGGGGTCGTATTCTGGGGCAATCGGTTCCGGCTGCTGTCGCGGGCCTGTCCAACATCGTTCAAGTGTCTGCGGGAACATCGCACAATCTGGCAGTGGACACATCGGGGGCGGTGTGGGCATGGGGCAGCAATGGATATGGCCAACTGGGTGACGGCACCTATGCTGACAGCGCCGCCGCAATGCGATTGACGGCGATCGCAGATGTGACCAGCGTTGTTGCTGGTTCCTATTACTCGCTCGCGTTGCAGCATGATGGCTCGGTTTGGTACTGGGGCAGCACATTGCCCGGCGTATCAACCCAGCAGCCGGCTTTGCCGACACGCGCGCTGGGCGAGGCAAAATCCGTGGTCAGTACCAATGGGCACGTGCTGGTGCTCAAGCGCGATGGCACGGTCTGGGCCTGGGGCTTCAACCCTAGCGGCCAATTGGGTACTGGCAACCTGGAGAGTTCGCCCAATCCGCAGCAGATCGCGGGCTTGGTCGACATTCAACAAGTGGTCGCCACAGCCAGCGGCAGCTATGCCCTCACCCGTGATGGCCGCGTCTTGGCCTGGGGCGCCAACTGGACCGGGCAAGTCGGCGATGGCACGTTGGACCAGCGACTGACACCCACACCTGTGATCGGTTTAAGCGATGTGGTGGAGATCGCCGCCGGGTCCGAACATGCGCTGGCCCGAAAGCGTGACGGCTCAATATGGGGTTGGGGACTTGCTGAGTCGGGTGTGCTGGGCAACGTGACCGAGGCCAGCGCGGTCGCGCTGCAGATGAGCACGCCCACCACAGTACAGCAACTGTCAGCCGGTGGCCGAAACAGCGCCTTATTGACAGCGGACGGTCTGGTTTACATGGCAGGCGACAACACCGTGGGCCAGCTCGGTGACGGTACCTTTGCAAAACAGGCTGGTTTTGTGCTGAGTGTCAACGCCTCGACCGACGGTTTGCTGGACCTGGCACCTGGCACGCCCAAGAACGTTGCCGCCTCATCGATTCCGGTATTTTTGGTCAAGACCGAAAGACGCGGCGAGCTCTCGGCATTGAGTCTGCGGGCCAACGTTTTTGGTCTTTTGGGTGAAGGGGAAGTGGCACGCGGTACTCGCGGTACACGCGCTGCAACCAGTTACAAGCTCTACGTGCTAGCGTTGATTGGGGACTCCAGCGCGTTCCAGTGGATTTCCCTGGATGCTAAACGCAACTGGGCTCCTCTTTCGTTTCCTCTTGCGGAGTACTTAGCAGGTGTTTCTCTCAACGCCAGGACGGACTCGGTACTGGTGCAGATTCTCGACGCGGTTGACGTTTCCGGCATTGTCGGCGCACGCATCTTTGTGGGCTACGGCATCGACGCGCTGGAAATGGTTGCAGCAAGCCGTTATCGCGAGCTGATCACCATTGCGCAGCCGAAGACGAATTAATGCGCTGTACAACTGCGAAATGCGCTACGGCTGGCTAGTCTGCTCTCTCCAGGTTTATGCGATGCCCCGTCATATACTGGTCACTTCGCCGAAACGGAACCGGCGTCCGATTTACTCCACATTGCTTACGAGACTAAGGTTCTAGGATGCCAACTCCCAATACTCTGGAATCGCCCGAGCGCGACCTGACCGACGCCAGCCTGCGTGAGGAACGCGAAAAAGCCGACCGAGAAATGACGGCAGTTCGCTTGGCCGTAGAAAGAGATGCCGACGCCGTAGTTGAACACGCCCGGGAGAACGCCGACGCTGTCATGGTTGCGGCCCGCGAGAAAGCGGACGAAAAAGCAAGCGAAAAGACGGACGGCGCCACTCACGTGGAAACCCAATCCACCATTGCACGGGATCGGAAAGTCGAGGACAAAGCCTTGTACGACGAGCGGGCTGCGGCCGACTTGAGCGTTCGCAGTGAGCGCGATGCAAGGACACGCATGCTGACACGGCTGTTGCCCCTGGAGCGCGACGCAACCGATCAATACCTGCTGACAGAACGCGCCCGTTCCGACGACGCGCTGGCAACCCGAGACGATTTCCTTGGCATGGTCTCCCATGACCTGCGCGATCTGCTGAACGGGATTGTGGTGAGTTCGCAGTTCCTCGCCCAAAAGCTTGAGAAGCACACTGACAGCGAGCAGTTGCTCATTGAGACGGCGCGTATTGAGCGTTACGGCACCCGCATGAACCGATTGATTGGCGACCTGGTCGATGTCGCCAGCATCGACTCCGGCAAACTGGCAATGCATGCGGTTCCCGGCGACGCCAGCTTGCTGGTCACCGAGGCGGTGGATGCCCTGCAGGTCTCCGCATCGGCAAAGGGAATTTCTCTTGAAGTTCAGAATGCGCAAGAGCCTTGTGCAGCAGAGTTTGACCACGACCGCATGCTGCAAGTGCTTGCCAACCTGATTGCCAATTCGATCAAGTTCACTCCCACGGGTGGCAGTATTCGCGTGCACTGCAAAAGTGTGGGTGAATCGTTTGAGTTTTGTGTGGACGACACCGGTGAAGGCATCCCCGTGGCCATGCTGGAGGCGGTATTCGAGCGGTTCTGGCAGGTCGGCAAGAACGACCGGCGCGGACTGGGCTTGGGCCTGTACATCTCGCGCTGTATCGTGGAGGCCCATGGCGGTAGCATCCGGGCGGACAGCAGCCCTGGTCAAGGGACGCGGATGTTCTTCACACTTCCGATCGGCGCCAAACAAAGTTCCTGAAGAACTTTCGTTTAATTCACCGCAAAGCAATAGAACTTGCCCGCACCCCCGGTGCGCACCAGCGCCTCCTGGCTGCAGCCTGCAGACTGGTGCGAGAAGTTCCATGACTTCGCCCAGTTGTCCCCGGTCGGGCCAACGCGGTCATGGTGGCCGACGATGGCGGAACCATCGGTCGAGCTGGTCCAAGATTTGCAGGTGGTGTCAGTCGACGGTGAAAAGGCGGTGCCGTCGGTGCGCGAGCCGGTCAGCATGTCGTGTTCGTTGGGTGCGTCGCCGCGGCCCTTGACCCCATTGCCGCGCTCGTCCAGTGCCGTTTCCTTGCTGATGTGGTTGCCGTTGTGCAGGTGGTCGACGTCACGGGCAATCAGCGTGCCTTTGGCGTTGTACCAGGGGCCTGTGCCAATGCGGTCGCGTGCGTGGACGGCTGCCACGGCCGGCGTCGTGCCCGAGGCATAGGTGGGTGGTGTGCTCAGGTAGGCACGCCAGGTTTTGCCACCGGCGCCGGCCGCCGTTGCCAGTTTTTGGCAATGCGCATCCGCACCAGCCAAGCCACCCAGGTCGGCGCCTTTGCCGCTGCCCACGCTGGTGGCGAAAAAGCCCATCGGGCCGGTGGACGATGACGGCGTGGCACAGGCCGCAAGTAGTGCGAGCGTAGTGGTTGCCAATGCAAGCGAGCGAAGTGAGCGCATGGTGGGTTTCTCAAGAGTTGTGCAGACGCCAAGTATCGACTTGCATAAGCGGGATCAACCCGCGTGAAAACCCTTGATTTGTTGTCCGGCCTGGCTAGGCTACGCCAGCACCGGCAGGCACGGCCCGCGCTGCCCGTGGGTGGCGCTTGCCATTCAACAGCTGGCTGATCCAGGTGTGGCGCACCAGGAGCTGGTAACTGCCCACACACACCAGTGTCGTGGCGGTGATGTTGATGGCGATTTTCAACAGGGCGGGCAGCGGCAGCTGGTACAGCACGGCCCCAAAAATGATGGTCAACGGGAAGTGCAGCAGGTAGACCCAATAGGCGCTGTCTGACAAATAACCCAGCACCACATGGCGCGACTGCAGGAACTTCAGGGCCAGGCCGATGCTGGCAAAGCTCCACAGCCAGCCCGCGCAGTGGTAGCTGTAAGCGCCTAACAGCTCCGGCCCGTGCCGGTGCGTCACTACACCGGCACCAACGTAGAACAGCAGGCCCGCCGCAGCGTAGAGCGCCCAGCGACGCTGAAACTGCGCGAAAAGTTCAGTCTGGCGGCCATGCAGCATCAGCCCAAACACGAAGAACAGCCCGTTGTGCAGCCACTCGTTCCAGGGCGGCAGGAAAGCGCCCGAGGACACCATGAAGCCGCGCGGGTAACTCGCGCCCGCGGCCAGCAAGGGCAGCGCAAGCACCGCAAACCCCCAGGGCTGGCGCGCCAGCCAGGCAAGCGCGTTTGCCGCCGGTGTGAGCCAGGCGCGCGGCAGGCGCAACATCACCGAAGTGGCCACGCAGAACCACAGCAGCATCCACAGAAACCACATGTGCATGGTGTTAGGCCCCTGGGGGACTGGCAGGTTCGCGATCACGATTCGGTCCAGCCCCCATTGACCCAACGCGATCCGGTTCAGGAAAGCCAGTGCAGCGAGACCCGACGCCACCCAAAGGAACGGCCAGAACAAGGCGAACGGCAGCGCCAAGCGTGCCAGCCGGTGGCGCAGCAAGCCGCCGGGCCCTCGGGACTGCGCCAGCAGCATGGCAAAAAACCCCGCCAGGATAAAGAACGCTGGCATCCGGAACGCATGGATGGAAGTCGTCAGCAGGTCAGCCAGGATGGTGCGCTTCTCATCACGCCAGATGATGGGCGAAGGCTCGAACCCGTAGATGGCGGTGACATGCAGCACGATGCCCAGCCACATCAAGATGGCTCGCAGGTTGTCCAGGGCATGCAGGCGTGCTCCGGCGGCTACGGGCGCGGGGTGTTTACTCATGGTTGCCACAGACATTAGCAGGTTGGAACGGGTGGCGCAATCAGGTGACACCCCCCGCCACAAAATACATATCAACCTCCCCCTTGCCCTTGGCCCCCACCTTGCCCCGGTATTCACACTGAAACTCGCCCCGGATCAGGTCGTAGGTGTAGGCGGAGACATTCACACGCCCGACCTCACCCGAGCTTTCCATGCGCGAGGCGATGTTGACGGCGTCGCCCCAGATGTCGAAGGCGTATTTGCGCTTGCCCACCACGCCGGCCACCACGGGCCCGGAATGGATGCCAATGCGCAGCTGCCACTTGAAGGCGGCGTTTATGTTGCGCTCTTCCAGATAGGCGAGCATGAGCCACCCGGCACGCACGCAGCGCTGCGCGTGGTCCGCGCAGGGTTTGGGCAGGCCTGCGACTGCCATGTACGCATCACCAATGGTCTTGATCTTCTCTACCCCGCAGGCGTCGGTGATGTCGTCGAAGGCGGCAAAGATCTCGTTGAGCTCGGCCACCATGCGGTCAGCCGGCATGGTGGCCACCGCCATGGTGAAGCCGCTGAAGTCGGTGAACAGGATGGTCGCCGCTTCATGCCGCGCCGGGCGGGCCGAGCCGGTGGACGAAATCTCCTGCGCAATGTCCACCGGCAGGATGTTGTGCAGCAATTCCTTGGTTCGGGTCTGCTCCTTAGCCAATTCATCCGTGCGCTGGGCTACCTTGGATTCAAGCTCCTGCTCGGACTTCTGCAGGTGGTCCACCAGCGCAGTCTGGGCGATGGACTTGGCACGCTTCTCCTGATTGAACTTGTCGGCCAACAGCAGCGACATCATCAGCATCTCGAAGATCGAGGCCCAGATCAGGAAACGATTATCAGAAGGGGTCTGGGTCAGCATGCCAAGCGTGAAAGGGGTCGAGGCGATGATCAATGGGAGCCATGCGATCACGATGAAAACCACCGCCCGGCTGCGCGCCTTGGCGGCGCGGACCAGGGCGAACAAAACAATGAAAGACATGGCAACGCCCACCACCGCCGCTGCGGCCAATACGAAGCGCCTGGCGCCTGGAAGATCTCCGCCGAAGGTAGTGCCGAGCGCCGCCAGAATGCCCGTGGTGAACAACGCACACCCTCGCAACAGCCACTTGTGCAAGTCAGGCATGCCGTGGCGCATCTCGAGAACCTGCGCGAAGAACGTCACGGACAATAGGTGAGAAACTGCCATCGACAGCGCCCACCCGGCGCGCTCGAAGCGTGGTGAGTCGGGCCAGAGCATCTCGAACGCAAAACCGAACCCGCCCAGCGCGCAACTGACCGCCCAGACGATGCCGCTGGAGGCGGATGAGTAAAGCAGGTGGTTGGCATCGCGCAGGGCGGCAAACAGAAGCAAGTTGTACAGGATGATGGATGCCGCCATGCCGACATAGAGCAGCCACTGCGCGCGGTCGTGTTGTGCAGCGGCGGTCAGCGCTGCGGGCTCCCAGAACACCGGTTGAATAACGGCGAACTGCGAGTAGCCGAGCAATCGCAGGTACACGGTGGCCGGCTGCCTCGGCTGCAGTTCAACCGGAAACACAAAGTGCTTGAACGGCAGCGGTCGGGCCGAAAATGGCAAGTCCGCGCTGGCATGCTGGTGCTGATAGTTGCCCTGCGCATCCGGGGTGTAGAGATCGAGCGCCTTGGGGAATTGCGTTCCGGTGCTAAACCACCAGGTCTTGGGTTGGGCCGACGCATGGCGCAGCGTGAAGCGCACCCAATGGACGGGCAAGGTGTTGCTGCCGGACGGCTGGCCCGCAATGAAGCGGCCCGCGTAGGCCGGGCTGCGCACATCGTCCAGCGTCAGCTGCCCGGTGGGGTCCTCTAACACTTCAACGGCGGAGCGGATGTCTACACGTTCCGCATCCGCCTGCAGCACCAGCGGCGCGGGGTTGTCTGGTGTCTGGGCTCGGGCAACCCCCAGCGCGCACAGCGACAGAATCAAGATGGCAAGCGGTAGGACAGATCGAAAATTCAACGCCATGCGGCCCAGTATCGCTCCTTGGAAGCTCCCTCGATCCGCGTGCTGACTTGGGGTTTTGCCAAATCGCTCGATTTGCAGCCCGCGTGTCGGCAGGGTGCCAGAGCCCAGCAGCCTGACTTTCTTAAGCATTTCTGTGCTCTGGCCCACGTCAATATTGCGTGAGTAGCTACTGAATTTATAGCGACCACGCACCCTATCAACCGTCACCCAGAGTTTTTAGCGTAACTAGCGTAGAGCAGGTACAGCACGGCCGCTATCAGCCCACCTGCCCCAGGGCTGCCCTGACGATACTCGCCGCATCCACCCCAAAGTAGCCCCGCAGCGCCGCCCGTGTATCGCTGCGGCCGAAGCCGTCGGTGCCCAGCGTGACGTAGCGGCGACCTTGCGGGATGAAGGCCCTCACACTTTCCGGGACGGCGCACACGTAGTCGGTGGCGGCGATGATGGGGCCGGCGCTGCCCTGCAGTTGCTGTTCGATGAAAGGCACGGGTTCTGCCGCATCACCCGCGATTTGGCGCTGCAGACAGGCACGGCCGTCACGGGCCAGTTCGCTCCAACTGGTAACGCTGTACACGGTCACATCCACGCCCTGGGCGGCCAGCAGGTGGGCGGCCTTGATGACCTCGGTCAGAATGGCGCCAGAGCCCAGCAACGTCACATCCTTAAGCGAATATGGGCCGTAGCCCTCGTCAATATTGCGTAGATAGCTAGCAAAATTATAGCAACCCCGCACCACATCGGCCGCTGCGCCTTCTGGCAGATTCGGCTGGGCGTAGTTCTCGTTCATCAGCGTGACGTAGTAGAAAACGTCCTTCTGCTCGACCAGCATCTCGCGCATGCCGTGGTCGATGATGACGGCCATCTCACCTGCAAAGGCCGGGTCGTAAGCCTTGCAATTGGGAATGGTGGCCGCCACCAGGTGGCTGCTGCCGTCCTGGTGTTGCAGGCCCTCGCCACCCAGCGTGGTCCGCCCCGATGTGGCACCCAGCAGGAAGCCACGCGAGCGCTGATCCGCCGCGGCCCAGATCGCGTCGCCCACGCGCTGGAAGCCGAACATCGAGTAGTAGATGTAGAACGGCAGCATGGCCAGGCCGTGCACGCTGTAGCTGGTGGCGGCGGCCGTCCAACTGGCGATGGCACCGGCCTCGCAGATGCCCTCCTCCAGAATCTGGCCGTCCATGGCTTCGCGGTAGCTCAGCACCGAACCAATGTCTTCGGGCTCGTAGCGCTGGCCCACGCTGGAGTAGATGCCGACCTGCTTGAACAGATTGGCCATGCCAAAGGTGCGCGCCTC
>ERZ724520.998-NODE-998-length-14801-cov-5.551336_pt1 | contig 14801 bp, 5 predicted proteins | sample MGYA00376053_ERZ724520 | MGnify/ENA primary metagenome ERZ724520 (study PRJEB28724, sample SAMN07190886) | activated sludge metagenome | isolation source: activated sludge of sewage treatment plant in Hong Hong | place: USA: Christiansburg, Virginia | collected... | reverse complement strand
TTCATGTAAATTATTTATTTAGATTTTTTTGCTATACTAGTTTTTTTGTAATTAAAAAATAGATCATTTGAGGGAAGTTCTTTTAATTTGCCTGAAAATTGGCACATTACTTTATTAAATATTAATTGTTCTTCATTTGAAATGGAAGAGAAAAGTAATTCATCAATTTCATTAAATGATTTTACAATTTGAAGCGTTTGCTTTTGTCCTTTTTTTGTTAATACAATATGAAATTCCCTTCTGTCTTCTGGATTTGTTTTTCTTTCAACAAAATCGACTTTAATTAAGTAATCAATTACTTTAACCATAGCTGTTTTATCTATAGCTAAATTATTACAAATGCATTGTTGGTTACAACCATTATTTTCATAAAGGAAGTGTAAAATCGAATAATACCTTTCTATGTCTAAATTTTCAACACTTTTACTTAATACACTGTAATACAATTTTGAAAGAATTAAAGATTTTGTTCCAATGGATAATTTTGAAAAATTTTCTTTCAGCATTATTTTAAAATAGTTTAATTATATAATAGTTGGTAAATATAACTAATAATATTCGGCTTTAGAATTTTAAATGTAATGCTTTTCATGATTAAAAGTTAACTAATAGTTATTACAAATGATTTGATTGCTGTTTATTTAAAAAAAAGTACAGTTCGTACATTTACCCTAGTTTTACAATGTATGTTTGGGATTAATAATGTAAATTTGAGTTATAAGATTAAACTTTACAATCAAAATTTCAGTCCTATGAAAAAACAACTATTTTTATTACAAGTATTATGTTTTATTACAACTCTAGTAAATGCTCAAAACATTGGAATAAATGGAACAGGTGCAACTCCCAATGCGAGTAGTATATTGGATTTAAATACAGGTAATACGTTTACATCTCCAAATGGTAAAGGATTTTTACCGCCAAAGTTAGCATTAACAGGAGTAAATGATTTAGTAACAGTTACAAGTCCTGCAACTAGTTTATTAGTTTATAATACTGCAACAGCTGGTTCAGGCTCATTAGCAGTAACTCCTGGTTATTATTATTTTGATGGTACCAAATGGGTTGCTTTTTCTGGAAATGGCAGTAATGATTGGGCGTTATTGGGAAATGCTGGAACTAATGCAAGTTCTAATTTTGTTGGAACTACTGATAATGTACCTTTAAATTTTAGAGTTAATAATCAAAAAGCAGGGAGAATAGAGTATACATCTGCAACTTCTAATACTTTTTTTGGGTACCAAGCTGGGAACACTATTACTACAGGCTTTTCTAATCTGGGTGTGGGTAAGCAAGCCTTATATGGAAATACTTTTGGTAATAATAATATTGCCATTGGTACAAGTGCTTTGTATACTAATACCGGAAATTTTAATTTGGCTGTTGGAACTGAAGCTTTGTATAACTCTACTATTGGCTTTGGGAATATTGCAATTGGAGCTAATTCATTAAGAAATAACACTACTGGACGTAATAATATTTCATTGGGTTATATGTCTTCAAATCTGATTGATAATACTATTGTTAATAGTCCGAATATAGTAATTGGTAGTGAGGCATTAACCGGAGGATCATCTACCGCTGCTTTAAATACAACTAATGGAAATGTTGTAATTGGATATCAGGCAATGTTTGGAACATCAGGCACTGCTTCTACAGGTTATCAAAATGTTGCAGTAGGTAATTTAGCACTTCAGAAAATTACTGGTGGATTTAATAATACTGCAATTGGTAAAAGTAGTTTAGATGCAAACTTGACAGGGTCTGATAATACAGCACTAGGTATTTCTACTGGCTCTACAAATATTACTGGGCATAGACACACTTTAGTTGGCGCTTATGCAGATGTTAGTGCTAGTAACCTTGTTAACGCTACTGCAATTGGTTATAACGCAAAGGTAGGTCAAAACAACTCATTAATTTTAGGGGGAACTGGTGCAGATCAAGTAAAAGTTGGGATTGGAACAACAACTCCAACCGAGCAGTTTACAATAGAAAATGGGGATATGCAAATGGGAGAAAGTCTTGCAGTTCCTGGTGTTGGTCGACGAATGTTTTTTAGTGATGTTGCGAATAATAGTTTTGATCCAATATTTTTTCAAAGAGAGAATTTAGCATCAGATGTTTCGAGTTTAAATTTAAATATTGGTGATAATTACCGTGCGCCAGCTGCTGCTGCGCCAGACAGATTTAATGTGGGTGCGGGGTATACTGCTGGTGTTTTTAATTCAATTTTAACTGTAGAAACAAAAAATGCTAGAGTTGGCGTTAATACAATTGACCCCATAGTAGAGCTTCAAGTAGTGGGTCAAGTAGAATCAAGTTACAGGTCTGCATCAACCTTGCCATTAAACGCCCATTATTCGCAACTTTCAGCTGATGGTGCTCTGCGTTTACGTCGAAATCCTGCAGCGCCAACATTTACAAGCTCTAATGGCTATATTGACTTTGTGAATGATGCCGGTACTGGTTATGATTTTAGATTATCCTATGAGAGAGATAAAGGACCATTGGGAGCAATGGCTTTTTCGGATAATGCAAATACACATATGACAATAGCTCAAGGTACAGGTAGAGTAGGCATTAAATCATTTTCTCCTGGTGGGTTGTTTGAGCTTGGTTTTGATGAAGGTAGAAAACCATCAACATCATCTTGGACTATTGTTTCTGATGAAAGGTTAAAAACTATAAAAGGGAATTATACCAAAGGATTGAAAGAAATTTTGCAGTTAAATACAATTACCTATTATTATAGAAATGCTGGTGAACGTCAATTTCAACCAGAAGTTTTGAAAAATTTAAATGTTGGATATAGCGCTCAAGAAGTACAAAAAATTTTCCCTGAAGCAGTTGGTGTTGATGATGATGGATATTTAAATTTGAATATGCATGCAATATTAGTTGCCTATACAAATGCCATTAAAGAACAGCAAACGCAAATAGATGAACAACAAAAACAGATTTTAGAGTTAAGAAAACAAAATGAGGAAATTTTGAAATTACTTAGAAATAAATAAATTAAAAATATTACAAATATGAAAACAAAACTACTTTATACATTAGTAACATTATTTTTTGTTCAAATGGTTTATTCCCAAAATATAGGAATAAATGGAACAGGTGCAACTCCCAATGCAAGTAGTATATTGGATTTAAATACGGGGAATACCTTTACTTCGCCAAACGGTAAAGGGTTTTTGCCGCCAAAATTAGCGCTAACAGCCATTAATGATTTAGTTACAGTTACAAGTCCTGCTACAAGTTTGTTAGTTTATAATACTGCTACAGCTGGCTCGGGCTCATTAGCTGTAACTCCAGGTTATTATTATTTTGATGGAACAAAATGGGTAGCATTTGCTGTTAACGGAAATACTAACTGGGCTCTGTTAGGTAATGCAGGCACAACTGCAGGTACAAATTTTTTAGGTACAACAGATAACCAAGATTTAATTTTTAAACGTAATGGTGTTCAATCAGGTTTATTGAATACTTCAATGTTCAATACTTCATTTGGTGTTGGAGCATTAAATCCAATAGGCACAGGAATGTTTAATGTTGCTATTGGTATATCAGCTTTAGCAGCTAATACTTCAGGAGACCAGAGTGTTGCTGTAGGTCGTTCTGCACTTTCAAGTAACACAACTGGTCAACTAAATGTCGCTTTAGGAAATTCTGCTTTATTTTCTAATACAACTGGTTACAGAAATACAGCAAGTGGTGCCAATGCAATGGTATTTAATACAACAGGTACTGAAAATGTTGCAAATGGTTTTTATGCATTACATGCTAATACAACAGGAAGTTTGAATACGGCTAACGGAATGCAATCTATGCAAGTTAATACAACAGGTAATGATAATACGGCAAATGGTAATTATTCATTAGGACAAAATACAACTGGAAATAGAAACACGGCAAATGGTGCTTTTGCGCTTTTCGCTAATACAACCGGAAATGAAAACGTTGGAGATGGTTTTCAAGCTGCACGTAATATTGTGAATGTTACTGCTAATCCAAATATTGCAATAGGTGCTTATGCTTTATGGGGAGGAAATACAGTTACACTTGCAAATAATACAGCTAATGATAATGTTGTAATTGGTTATAGATCCATGATTGGAACAACTGGTATTTCATCTACTGGTTATCAAAATGTAGCTGTTGGCAATTATGCGATGTCGCAAAACACTTCTGGTTATAATAATGCTGCAAGTGGGTTTTCAGCTTTAAGGTCTAATACAACAGGTTTTTTTAATACTGCAAATGGTTGTTATGCTTTGTATTCTAATACTACAGGAAATTACAATACTGCAACTGGTTATTCTACATTATACATTAATACTACGGGTAGTCAAAACATAGCTTATGGTCATAGAGCGTTATATAATAATACTTCTGGGTCTAATAACACTGCAATTGGTTTAGAGGCCTTGTTTACTAATAGTTCTGGATTTACTAATACGGCTTCTGGTTTTGCGGCAATGCAACAAAATACAACTGGAGGTAATAATTCATCTTATGGTGGTCAATCTTTAGCTTCAAATACTTCTGGAGGTAATAATACAGCTTTGGGTAATAATACATTACTTTCAAATACTACAGGTGGTAATAATACAGCTGTAGGTTATGGAGCAGCTCAAAACGTTGTTAATATTACTACAAACCCAAATACGATAATTGGAACAGAGGCATTGCTTGGAGGTGATGGTATTACTCGAACAAATAATACTGCTAATGATAATGTGGCAATTGGTTACAGAGCAATTTATGGAACAAGTGGAGTTGGATCAACAGGAATAAGAAATGCTACAGTTGGTAATTATGCGCTTTTTTCAAACACATCAGGTTGGGCAAATGTTGCTAATGGTTACCAATCTATGTATTCTAATACAACAGGAGCAGGAAATACAGCAAATGGGTATAGATCATTATATTCAAATATTTCTGGTACAGATAACTCTGCTTATGGTTGGCAAGCATTATATTCAAATACAACTGGTCAACAAAATTTATCATATGGTTCCAACTCTACTTATTTTAATACAACAGGTAATTTTAATAATGCTTTTGGTATGAATGCTTTGCAAGCTAACGTTTCGGGGTCAAGCAATACAGCAATGGGGCATAATGCTTTAAATGTAAATACAACCGGTGATTATAATTCAGCATTTGGTTTTGGAGCAAATGTATCTGTAAATAATCTTACACAAGCTACTGCAATTGGCGCTTTTGCTATTGTAAATGCTAGTATGAAAATTAGAATTGGTCAGCCAGCAATATCTGTTGTAGAAGGACCTGTAATGTATACTGTTTCTGACGGACGTTTTAAAACAAATGTAACGGAAGAAGTTCAAGGGTTAAATTTTATTACTAAGTTGCGACCAGTAGTTTATAATTTTGACACAAAAAAGTATGACGAATTTTTAACTCAAAATTTACCAGATAGTATTCGAGCTAAACGTTTGCAAAATGATTTTGGTCCATCAACAGCTATTCGCCAAAGTGGTTTTATTGCTCAAGAAGTGGAACAAGCTGCCAAAGCCTGTGGTTATGATTTTAATGGTGTTCATATTCCAGAAAATCCAAATGATAACTACAGTGTTTCTTATTCTGCAATTGTAGTGCCTTTGGTTAAAGCTATTCAAGAGCAACAAGCGCAAATAGAAGCATTGAAAAAACAAAATGAGGAAATCTTAAAATTGCTAAAAAACAAATAACCAAATAGTATACAAATATGAAAGCAAAACTACTTTATACTTTAGTAACATTATTTTTTGTTCAAATAGTTTATTCCCAAAATATTGGAATAAATGGAACAGGTGCAACTCCCAATGCAAGTAGTATATTGGATTTAAATACGGGGAATACCTTTACTTCGCCAAACGGTAAAGGGTTTTTGCCGCCAAAGTTAGCGTTAACAGGCATTACAGATTTAGTTACAGTTACAAGTCCTGCAACTAGTTTGTTAGTTTATAATACTGCAACAGCTGGTTCGGGTTCATTAGCAGTAACTCCAGGTTATTATTATTTTGACGGAACCAAATGGGTTGCTTTTACAGGAAATGGAAGTAATGATTGGTCTATTTTAGGAAATGCTGGAACAGTTGATGGAACAAATTTTATTGGAACTACTGATAATATACCCCTTAATATAAGAGTTAATAATCAAAAGTCTGGAAGAATTGATAATGTATTAGGAAATGCTTTTTTTGGTTATCAGAGCGGAAATTCAAATACAACAGGAAATAGCAATGTTGGTATTGGACAAAGCTCTATGCAGTCAAACACAACTGGTATTTATAATGTTTCAATTGGGTCAAATGCTATGTTGTCTAATACCACAGGTGGGTTTAATGTTGGTATTGGTAATAGAGCTTTAACAAGTAATAATGGTTCGTTAAATGTTGGAATTGGAGTTGACGCTTTAAGATTTAATACAACTGGATCAAGTAATGTTTCAATAGGAATAAATTCTAACCAAAATAATACTACAGGCCAAGATAATGTTAATATTGGAAATAGTTCTTTACAAGCAAATACAACTGGCAGTAAAAATGTTGTGATTGGTACTTTAGCAGCAGAATTGATTGTTAATGTTTCCGCTAATCCAAATATTGCTATTGGTTACAGAGCTTTAGTAGGTGGTAATCCAACTCCTGTTAATAATACAGCAAATAATAATGTAGTTATAGGAAATACTGCAATGGTTGGAACTCCAGGTGTTTCATCAACAGGGGTAAGGAATTCAGTTTTAGGAAATAATTCAATGTATTTAAACACATCTGGTGCGGATAATGTGGCTATTGGTTACCAATCACTGTATTCAAATAGTGCAGGCTCTAGTAATGTTGCCAATGGATACCAAAGCCTTTATTCAAATACCACTGGAGGTAATAATGTTGCAAGCGGTTACGAGAGTTTATATTCAAATACCACTGGTGGTGATAATGCTGCTTATGGGTATAGAACCCTTTTTGTTAATACAACTGGATTTGGAAATGTTGCCAATGGTTACCAAAGTATGATGGGAAATACTACGGGATTTTTAAATACAGCAACAGGATACAGAAGTCTTTTCTTAAACACAACCGGTTCTAATAATACTGCTAATGGACATCAAAGTCTTTATTCAAATAGCACAGGTACAGCCAATGTAGGTGTTGGAGTGTTTTCGGCTCGAGGAAATTCAGTTGGAAATAATAATACGGCTGTTGGTTTTTCAGCAATGGCAAACAATACAACTTCTGATATTACTGCAGTTGGATATCTTGCTTTAAATAACAATACAACTGGAAATTTTAATACAGCAATGGGCTCTGAATCTATGAAAAATAATATTGGTGGATACCAAAATACAGCTTTAGGAAATCTTGCACTATCATTAGGTACAAGTGGTAACGATAATGTAGCTTTAGGGTTCTTAGCATTATATAGAAATAATGGCGCTTCTGGCAATACAGCTGTTGGTGCTAATATGATGTATAACAATACATCTGGAGCTAATAACACAGGTGTTGGCTCTTATGTTGCTAATAATAATACTACAGGTAGTTTAAATGTGTTTATGGGATATACGGCTGGGGCTATGAATGTTTCTGGATCAGAAAATACTTATATAGGTGCTCAAGCCGATGCAACTGCTGGTACTTTTTCTAATTCAACAGGAATAGGTTTTAATACCAAAGTAAACGCATCAAATAAAGTTGTTGTTGGTAATGCCGCCGTAACATACATTGGTGGGCAAGTAGGCTGGACAACCATTAGTGATGCCCGCTATAAAAAGGACATTAAAAATTATGATTTAGGTTTAAATTTTATTTTAAAATTGCAGCCAAAATCTTATGTATATAGTAATAGTGATAATGGTTTGATTTATCAAGGTTTATTAGCTCAAGAAGTTGAAAAAACATTGAATGAATTAGGTGTTGAATTTAGTGGGTTAAATAAGCCTCAAAACGAAAATGATAATTACGGAATTCGTTATGGAGATTTTGTTATTCCTCTTATCAATGCTGTAAAAGAACAGCATAAACAAATGAATGATCAACAAACGCAAATTGAAATATTGAAGAAGCAAAATGAAGAAATGTCTAAAAAATACGAAGAGATTTTAAAATTATTAAGCAAGTAAAATTTAAAGAATAAAATTCATCAATACAATAAGTTTCTTGAAAATAAAAATATTAAAAATGAAAACATCTATACTATATTTAATAATATTTAGTGTTATTAAAATTTCACTATTTGCTCAGAATAGAATTATATTCAACAATAACCCATATATTGTAATTACTAATAGTGCAAATTTAGTGGTAGATAATTCTGCCACAAATGCATTAACAACTGTAGGTACAGGTGGTAATGTAATTAGTGAAAATGAGTTTAATGTTGTGAAATGGAATATAGGAACAGGAACAGGTAATTATGTTGTTCCGTTTACAACTAGTTCATTAGTTAAAATTCCATTACAAGTAAATATTACTGTTGCAGGTGCAGGAGCCGGATCGAATATTATTTTTTCTACATATGAAACAACTACCGATTTAAATATAAGTTATCCTAGTGATGTTACAAATATGAACTCAAGCTGTACTACTGGTAATGCATTGTATGCAACAGATAGATTTTGGCGAATTGATGCAGGTAGTTATACAACTAAACCAACACCAATAATAAATTTCGCTTACAATGATGCCGCAAATGAAATTGGTGTAACAAATACAATTATTGAATCAAAATTAAAAGCAGAGCGGTTTAATTCTGGGTTAGGCTCTTGGCAAACTCCTTTAAAATTGTACGGATTATCTAATGCTGTTTTAAATACTGTATCTGGTGTAAGTGTTACTCCAGCAGATTTTTTTAAGTCATGGACATTGATTGATACAACTATTATGACAATTCCACTTGGCATTCCAAGTGTTAGCAGTGGCACAATTTGTTCAGGAAGTAGTTCAATTATAACACCATCCGGAGCAAGTACATATACATTATTACCTGGTAGTTTATCTGGAACTAGTTTTACAGTAAGTCCAACTTCAACTACAGTATATACAATAAGCGGTACAAATGCAGCTGGATGTGTAAGCGCACCTGCTAATTTTGTAAGTTCTACTGTAGCAGTAAGCCCAACACCAACCATAACAGCAGGCTCAATAAGTTCAGCTTCTATATGTTCTGGAGGTAGTTCTGTTATTACACCAGCAGGAGCAAGTACTTATACTTTAATGCCAGGAATCCTAACAGGCACGAGTTTTACAGTAAGTCCAATTGCTACCACTGTTTATACAATTAGTGGAACAAGTTCAACAGGATGCATAAGTTCATTTGCTGGTAATTTAACTACAACCATAACAGTAAGCCCAACTCCTACAATAACTGCAGGATCAGTAAGTTCAAGCACTATTTGTTCAGGAAGTAGTTCAATAATAACACCATCCGGAGCAAGTACCTATACATTAATGCCAGGAGCATTAACTGGAACCAGTTTTACAGTAAGTCCAATTGCTACCACTGTATATACAATTAGTGGAACAAGTTCAACAGGCTGTGTAAGTTCATTTGCAGGAAATTTAACAACAACTATAACAGTAAGCCCAACTCCAACCATAACAGCAGGATCAATAAGTTCAGCTTCGATTTGTTCGGGAGGTAATTCTATTATTACACCTTCGGGAGCAAGTACTTATACTTTAATGCCAGGAGCTTTAACTGGAACCAGTTTTACAGTAAGTCCAATAGCAACAACAGTTTATACAATAAGCGGAACAAGTGCTACAGGTTGTGTGAGTTCTTTTGCAGGAAGTTTAACAACTACCATAACGGTAAGTCCAACACCAACCATATCAGCAGGCTCAATAAGTTCGGCTTCCATATGTTCAGGTGGTAATTCTATAATTACCCCAACAGGAGCAAGTACTTATACTTTAATGCCAGGAAGCTTAACAGGAACAAGTTTTACAGTTACGCCAATTGCTACCACTGTATATACAATTAGTGGAACAAGTTCAACAGGCTGTGTAAGTTCATTTGCAGGTAATTTAACAACCACTATTACAGTAATTCCAACTCCAACCATAACAGCAGGATCAATAAGTTCAAGTACAATTTGTACAGGAGGTAATTCTATTATCACGCCATCAGGCGCAAGTACCTATACATTAATGCCAGGAAGCTTAACAGGAACAAGTTTTACAGTGAGTCCAATAGCAACTACTGTATATACAATTAGTGGAACAAGTTCATCAGGCTGTGTAAGTTCATTTGCGGGTAATTTAACTACTACAATAACTGTAGTAACAAGCCCAACTATAACAGCAAGCTCAATCAGTTCAAGCACTATTTGCTCAGGAGGTAATTCAATTATTACACCTTCTGGTGCAACTAGTTACACATTAATGCCAGGAGCTTTAACAGGAACAAGTTTTACAGTTAGCCCTATAGCAACTACAGTTTACACAATAAGCGGATCAAGTGGTTCTGGTTGTGTAAGTTCATTTGCTGATAATTTAACAACTACTATTACAGTAAATTCCACTCCAACCATAACAGCAGGATCAATTAGTTCAAGCACTATTTGTTCAGGAGATAATTCTATAATTACACCAACAGGAGCAAGTACCTATACATTAATGCCAGGAGCATTAACAGGCACGAGTTTTACAGTTAACCCAACAACAACTACAGTGTATACAATAAGTGGAACGAGTGTAGCAGGTTGTATAAGTTCTATTACAGGTGACTTAACATCAACAATTACTGTAAATGCAAGCCCAACCATAACAGCAGGGTCAATTAGTTCAAGCACTATATGCTCAGGAGCAAGTTCAACAATTACCCCATCAGGAGCAAGTACCTATACATTAATGCCAGGAACTTTAACAGGAACAAGTTTTACAGTGAGCCCAACAGCAACTACAGTGTATACAATAAGTGGGACAAGCCTAGCGGGATGTGTAAGTTCATCAACAGGTGAGTTAACAACAACCATAACCGTAGGAACTAATCCAACAATTACAGCCTCATCAGTTAGTTCAACTGTAATATGTAATGGAAATAGTTCTATAATTACACCTACAGGAGCAATTAATTATACATTGCAACCAAGTGGAATAACAGGTACTAGTTTTACTGTTAATCCATCAACATCAACTACCTATACAATAAATGGGTCAGATGCATTTGGGTGTATTAATGGAATTGCAGATGAGTTAACAGTTAGTATAACTGTAACCAATATGACCTTAAATATATCGAATGTTGTAAATGTATTATGTGCAAACGAATCAACAGGAACGGCATCAATCACACCAATAGGCGGAACGCCAGCATATACTTATACATGGTTACCAACAGGAGGTTCGGCAAGTACCGGAACAAATTTGGCCCAAGGAAATTATACAGTAACTGTAAGTGATATAAATAGTTGTGTTAATACAACAACGTTAGAAATAACTGGAGTTTCACAACCACTTAATATATCAATAACAGATACAATAAAACCAAATTGCGAAGGTCAAACAAATGGCTCTATAGTAATTGGTGTTACCGGTGGAACACCCGGCTATACTTATATGTGGAGTAATGGTAATACAACGCCAAGTAATAGTAACATTGGCGTATCAAATTATACGGTAACAGTTACTGACGCTAATAATTGCACTGATGAGTTAGCGATTACTTTAGAGTGTTATACTGAGTTTTTTATTCCTGAAATTTTCTCGCCAAATGGAGATGGTAAAAACGACTTTTTTGTAATAAAAGGATTGCAACAGTATCCAAACAATAAAATCACCATATACAACCGTTGGGGTAATAAGGTTTACGAAAAAGAAAAGTATAATAATGATTGGGATGGTAAACCTAATGTATCAACAGGTACAGGATCAAATGTATTAGCATCAGGAACATATTATGTTATTTTTGATTTTGGAGATGGAGTTACCAAAATTTATACAGGCTATGTACAGTTGGAATATTAGTATCGTAATGTTATTTTTTTAATATGAGAAGTCTTAGTTTATTGTTTATATTTTGTTTTGTATTTAATGTTTTAATGGCACAAAACTTTCAATGGGCAAAACAATTTGCTGGCACAGGATCTCCATTAAATCGAGCACTTAATTTTCCTAGATATATTACAACAGATGCTTCAGGTAACGTTTATACAACTGGTTGCTTTGGAGGCTCAGTAGATTTTAACCCAAGCGCTGGTGCTTTTCCATTAGCAACTGTTAGTTTATCTAACACAAATGTTTTTATTTCCAAACTTACTGCTTGTGGCGATTTTATTTGGGCAAAATCTTTTGCTGGTTTAGGTGATGATCAAGCATTTTGTGTTAAAATAGATAATCTTGGAAATGTGATTACTTCTGGGCATTTTTCTGGTACAACAGATTTTGATCCAGGTGTTGGAGTTTTTAATTTAGTTGGAACTGCTAACAGTCCAGGGTTTATCTCTAAACTTGATGCATCAGGAAACTTTGTGTGGGCAAAAAGAATAAATGTGATTACGATTTCTGCAACACCTGATGCAGTTGGTGATATTTATGCAAGTGGAACTTTTTCTGGTACAGTTGATTTTGATCCTGGTGTAGGTGTAAGTAATCTTACTGCTTCTGGTATTGAAGATATGTTTGTTGTGAAGTTAGATGCAACAGGTAATTTTGTATGGGCTAAAAAAATTGGAAATTCTACTGGTAGAATAACAGGAACGAGAATAGCAAAAAAAATATTTATAGATGCATCATCTAACTTGTATTCAGTTGCCTCTTTTTCTGGAACCGTGGATTTTGATCCAGGTGTTGGAGTTTCAAATTTAACTGCCACTAGTTCTTCTGATATTGTTATTGTTAAATTAGACGCGCTAGGTACTTTTATTTGGGCTAAACGGATTGGGGGTGGCTCTACTAGTTCACTTTATTTAAATTCAGTTGATTTAGATGTTTCAGGTAATTCATATTTTTCAGGAACATTTTCTGGGACAGTTGATTTTGATCCAAGTCTTGCTACCTTTAACTTAACATCAGTAGGAAGTGCTGGAGGAGTAGATATTTTTTACGCGAAAATAGATGTTTCTGGAAATTTAGTATGGGCAAAACGAACAGATGTAAATGCAACTAGTTTTTTTTTATCAATTATTTCAATCGCCTCTGATGCCTTAGGAAATGCTTATTTAACTGGTAATTTTAATGGTGTTGTGGATTTTGACCCGAGCCCAGCTACTACTACATTAAACACTACTACTGGCGATTTATTTATTTCTACATTTGATGCTACAGGTAATTTTAAAGGAGCCGCTAACTCTTCAGGATTATCAATGTGTATAGGTACAGACAATTCTGGTAGTGCCTACATTGGAAGTTTTTTTGGTGGTGTTACCACTGATTTTGATTCTGGGCCAGGAACTTCAACATTAACAATAAGTCCTGCTGACCATGCAGATATTGCTATTATAAAATTTAACGCATTTACCACTACTGTTACTGGACCTACAACTATATGTAGTGGAAGTTCTGCAAGCTATTCAATTAATACAATTCCAGCAGCTACCGGTTATACATGGACTGTTCCATCTGGCGCAGTTATAAATTCAGGACAAAATACGCCTACTATTAATGTTACTTTTGGCTCGTCATCTGGAACAATCTCTGTTACTCCAAGTTATACTTGTATTTCTGGGGGATCATCAACTACTCTCGCAGTTACAGTAATTCCAAGTCCAACAGTTAATTTAAGCTCAGTAAGTTTAAATACTATTTGTATTGGTGGAAGTGCAGTAATTATCCCAAGCGGCGCAATTACATATACCTTAATGCCAGGAAGTTTAACGGGAACAAGTTTCACAGTAAGTCCAACATCAACAACAACTTATACTATAAACGGAACAAATACTTCTGGTTGTATTAGTACTTCTTTGTCAAACTTAAAAATTACAATTTATGTTGCACCAACGCCAACAATTGGCTTAGGTTCGGTAAGTTCAGCAACAATATGTTCAGGTAATAGTTCAATAATAACACCAAGTGGTGCTTCTACTTATACATTAATGCCTGGAAGTTTAACTGGAACAAGTTTTAATGTTAGTCCAACTAGTTCCTCTACTTATACAATAAGTGGAACAAGTTCAGCAGGTTGTGTAAGTAGTTCAGCAAGTAATTTAACAGTAACTATTAATGTTAGTCCTACACCAGTAATTAGTGCAGGACCTACTAGGGTTTTAACATGTGCAAGAACTTCTACAACTCTAGTAGGTTCGGGTGGAGGTTCTTATTTATGGGCAGGACCCGGAATAGTAAGCGGTGGAACTACAGCAAATCCAACAATTAATTTGCCTGGTACATACACTGTCTTAGTTACAGCAACAACTGGGTGTACAAATACTGCAGTAGTTACTATAACTCAAAACACAACTACACCTGTTACATCTGCTTCAACAACAGGAAGCGTAACTTGTGTTACAAATACTATAAATTTAAATTCAACCTTGGCTGGAATGAATTACACATGGACTGCTCCAGGAGGTAGTTCAATTACGAGTGGAGTAAATACCCAAAGTGCTATAGGAAATGGTTTAGGAACTTATACGTTGTTAGTACTAAATCCTGTAAATGGTTGTTCAGTTCAAGCAACTACTGCTGCCATTCAAAATACTATTGCGCCAATAGGTTTGAGTGCTGGTTCAAATAGAACAATAACTTGTGGTGCGCCATCAGTAACATTAGCAGGCAGTTACACAAGCCCAGTTGGCACAACAGCAACTTGGCTTGGTGGAGTAAGTGGTTCTTCAACAAGTTTTACAACAA
>ERZ724520.988-NODE-988-length-14918-cov-7.330889_pt1 | contig 14918 bp, 15 predicted proteins | sample MGYA00376053_ERZ724520 | MGnify/ENA primary metagenome ERZ724520 (study PRJEB28724, sample SAMN07190886) | activated sludge metagenome | isolation source: activated sludge of sewage treatment plant in Hong Hong | place: USA: Christiansburg, Virginia | collected... | reverse complement strand
CTTGTCTGATGCCTAATGAAATTAAAATTCCTAATGAAATCAACCACAAAGCCAACAAAGTATATTTGGCGATATTGCCTACAGACTTCATGCTTGGAGACAACAATTTGAATCCCAAAAGCAATAAGAAAAAGAGTGGAATTCCGATAGCGAAAAACATTAGTAAACCAAAAACCCATATTGGATATTCAGAAAAATTTCCTGCTTCAATAAAGCCTTGCCAAGGGAAATCAATGAACGCTGTTGAACCTAGTGTAAATACGCCGATGAATAAAATGACCAGCCAAGTTAAACTTGATAAGATCAAAATCACGCCTAAAAATTTAGCGAAGATTCTAAAGATGTTCATGAATACTTCTCCGATACTACCAGCAAATCTGTCAAAACCAGTTTTAACTTGGTTTCCCATTTTGTCATAGTTGGCATTTTTGAATTTATCAGAAACGCTGTCAAATTCTTCCCGTACTTTTTTTTCGATGTTCGAAATGGTGATGGGTTCGCCTTTCATTTCTAATTTCTCAGAAGTAGTGATGGCTTCTGGTGTTACAATCCAAAGTACTAGGTAAGCAATGATGCCTGATCCGAATCCAGCGAAAACCAATACTACCAATATGATGCGCAACCAAACTACGTCAATGCCGAAATAGTGACTTAATCCAGATGCCACGCCGCCAATCATACCGGTATCTTTGTCGCGGTATAGTTTTTTGTTGGCTCGGGTAGCCGAATTGAAATCGGTATGTTGCTGTTTTGGTTCGTCTCCGTCAGGATCAATTCTATAATCTTCAGGTTGTCCCATTACGGCTATAATTTCATCAAGTTCTTTTAAATTGATAACTTGTTTTTCGCTGGTGTGTTTTTCGGCAACCAGTTCGGCAATACGCATTTCGATGTCTTTGATGATTTCGTCTTGCCCGTTAGAATTTGATAATGAACGTTTGATAGCATCGAAATAGCGTGTCAACTTTTGGTATGCGTCTTCATCAATGTGAAAAAACATACCGCCTAAATTTATGTTTACAGTTTTATTCATGACTATTGTTTTTGATTTGTGATTATGTTTACGGCATCGGATAGTTCGGTCCAAGTGCCATTTAATTCAGTTAAAAATGTTTTTCCAATTTCAGTTAATCCGTAGTATTTTCTCGGCGGGCCTGAAGTTGATTCTTCCCAACGATAGTTGAGCAATCCGTCATTTTTTAGTCGGGTTAGTAGCGGATAAACCGTTCCCTCTACGACCAGCAATTTAGCGTTTTTTAAGGTATCCAGTATTTCTGATGTGTAAGCATCTTTTTCTTTCAAAACAGATAAGATGCAAAACTCGAGAACACCTTTACGCATTTGGGCTTTTGTGTTTTCAATATTCATGATGCTATTTTTTTATTTGGGATTTTTTACTCATTTTTTGATTCCCTGACATTAGTTTCTCATTTCTTGATAAGACACTAATTGATTGTAATCGGTTTTTTTATAGGCATGTGCTTCTTCATTCAACTCAATTTTCTGTGGAAATCCGGTGTAAGAAGCGCTGGCTTGTTCTGTTACATGCAAAGCAATGCTGTTGTTGGCATGTAGTTTAGCAATCGATTTTCCGTTAGCATTCAAACCAATATTGTTGGCTATAAAATTTTTGGCACTTAACAAAACTGTATCTGTGGTATGAAAAGAAGCTTTTTTTGCATTACCAGTTAAATTGATTTTGGCAGTGCCTTTAAAGTTTCCTTGTAACACATTGGTTTCAATTTTTCCGTTGAATACTGTTTCGTTCGTTGCATACAGTTTTGTTTTACCGAGCGTTTTAATGTTTCCTGTTAAGCTTGCTCCCGAGTCTAATAAGATGCTAAGATTTTTGGCATTTATTTGATCCATAATTGTGATTTTTGCTTTGGAATGTGCAGCTAATGCAACAACATCCTGTGCTGTTAGATAAACTTTAATCATTTCATTTGACAGCAACGCAACGTCTGTTTTTAAATAAATTTTCAAAGTTTCTCCGCGCACTTCTGTGATGATGTTTTTTAAAGTGGCTTCGTTGTTGGTTTCGATTTCCAATGAAGGAACGTTTTTTTCGCTGTAAATGAGTTCAATGCCATGAGCTACTTCTACTTTTGAAAATTCAGCTACATTTCTGTTTTCTGTTACTTGTGCTTTTGCTAACATTCCAAATAGGAATAAAGTTAGCGTGGTGATGATTTTTAACATGATTTCGTTTTTTGATTAATGATTTGATGATTGAAACTCTGATGATTAAAATTGATTGAATAAATTATTGTTGATGATTATTTTAAAAAATTAATGGTTAATGGATATTTAAAGTCATCGCCATTGGATGTTTTGAGCGAAGCATAGATGATTAGAAAAAACTCTGCGATTTTTAATCCGATAAATAAGATGACAGCGACGATGGCAACTGTCAGTATTCCGTTGATGTTATTAAAATTAAATTCGTCTAAAACCAAATCATTGTTGCTTACAAAAGCTGAAAAGCTTGCATTTCTAATGACAGCAATCACAATGATAGGAACGGCAATCAAAGCTAGGATACAAGAATAAACGAACAAACTCAATTGAAAATTAATCGTTTGCTTACCTTGTTGGTCGATGTATTCCGACTTATCTTTATTGGTACTCCAAATGATAATTGGAAAAATCAAATTTCCAAACGGAATAAAATACTGGGTCAATGTGCTTAAGTTCATTAAAGCGGCTGTACTGTTTTTTGATTGTGTTTCCATGATGATTAAAAGTATATAGTAATTTCTTATGCAAATATATGTTCAAAAAACAATACCTTGTTTCGCATAGTACCATATATTAACAAAATTTTAACAATTATTAAAAACAGCTAACCCTACAAAAAAGTAGTATATTTAGCCAATAAATCTAGCAAATTCAATATGTCACGTTTCCAAATCAATCTTTTTTTATTCTTTAAGTTGCCATCTGCTTTTTGGTGTGGCGTTCGTTTGAAAAGCATCACACAAGAACAATGCGTCACTTCAGTACGCCACCGCTGGTTCAACCAAAACCCATTTCAATCGATGTATTTTGCTGTGCAAGCTATGGCAGCTGAACTTTCAACCGGTGCATTGGTCATGCAAAACATCAAGGAAAGTGGCAAAAAAATTTCAATGCTGGTAGCCAACAATAAAGGCAATTTCACAAAAAAAGCTACAGGAAGAATTACATTTACTTGTCAAGACGGTTTAAGCGTAACACAAACAATCCAACAAGCCATTGTCACCGGTGAAGGGCAAACCGTTTGGCTCAAAGCCATCGGAACCAACGAAAAAGGAGAACAAGTTTCAGAAATGGATTTCGAATGGACACTCAAACTCAAACTGTAATCCCAACAAACATTCGTTAAAGCAAACCTAATTGTGAAAACGTTTCAGCAACCTTTACCTAACTTTGAAATAAAAAAATGAGAATTCTTATCACAGGTGCTACAGGTTTAATCGGGTCTGAATTGGTTTCGCTATTGTTGCAAAACGGAATTGAAGTACATTATCTCACCACTTCCAAAAAGAAAATCAATAAAGAAGAAAAATACCAGGGCTTTTTCTGGAATCCCGCGCAAGGCACCATCGACGAGAATTGTCTAATCGGTGTCGACGCCATCATTCACCTAGCCGGAGCCAGCATCGCCAAACGTTGGACGAACAGCTACAAACAAGAAATCATTGAAAGCCGAATCGCTTCTTCCAATACACTCTACAAAGCCCTAAAAGAAAATCCACACCAAGTCAAACAAATCGTTTCCGCCTCAGGAACCGCCATTTATCCTGATAGCGATACTGCCATTTACAACGAACTTTCTATCGCAACACAAGATAATTTTCTCTCGAATGTAGTCGTAAAATGGGAGGAAAGTGTCAATAAATTCAAACAACTCGATATCAAAGTTTGTAAAATCAGAACCGGAATCGTATTTGCCAAAAACGGTGGCGCGCTCCAAGAAATGATCAAACCCATTCGTTTCGGATTCGGTGCCGCATTCGGAAATGGCAAACAAATGACGTCATGGATTCACATTCACGATCTAGCTGCAATGTATTTTTTTGCTGTAAAAAAACAATGGGAAGGCACATATAACGCAGTTTCGCCCAATCCAATCTCAAATCAAGCTCTCACAAAAGCTTTAGCCGAAAAACTTCAAAAGCCTTTGTTTCTACCCAATATTCCAAGATTCGTAATGAAGTGGATCCTCGGAGAAATGCACGAACTCCTCTTCACCAACAAAAATATCAGTCCACAAAAAGCCATAGATGCCGGATTTATTTTCCAATTTCCCACAACAGAAAAGGCTTTAAGCAACATCATTTCATAAGAAAAGCTCCGTTTTTTGAACGGAGCTTTTCTTTTATAACCAAAGTGAATTAATAATATTTAGAAGCTTAACGCTAACCTTAAGTTTCAATTCCGGACAATTTTTCGAATCGAACGGAAACAAACTTACTCAAAACGAAATCGTTTTAGTCTTAAAATTCTATTAAATTTTTCATTTTAACTTTTTAGAAGCTATTCCCGCTGTACGTTTCTATCTTTTTCGCCGAACACCGGCAAAAAAGGATAACCACTGCCATCGGGGCTAGGGCATAAGTACACCAAACAACTTTACGAATAGCTTTGCGCCTCTGCGTCTTTGCGAGCAAACATCAAAAACTCAAAAACTCAAAAAAAAACCGTGACAATTTGACATTTTCCAACAAATGGCAATACTTTTGCCTTTCAGCGAAAAAAAAATGATAAAAAACATCTTTAAAAATAAAAGCAAAATGACGACTGAACCTAACGAGAACGAAGCATTGGTAGATCAAATTCCTACTGAAAATCACGAATCTGCTATTGGTTCCGCAGACGAACTAACGCCAGAACAAAAATTAGAAGAAGATTTAGCCAACGAAAAAGATAAGTTTTTAAGACTTTTTGCTGAATTTGAAAATTATAAAAGACGTACCGCAAAAGAGCGTCTCGACCTATTCAAAACTGCCAACCAAGAAGTGCTTCAAGCCATGTTGCCAGTCATGGACGATTTTGACAGAGCACTAACAGAAATCAAAAAATCAGACGATGATGTGTTGCTAAAAGGAGTAGAACTAATCCATGAAAAATTAAAATCAACACTATTCTCCAAAGGTTTAGAAGAAGTTGAAGTTAAAGTCGGAGATATTTTCAACGCCGATTTCGCTGAAGCCATCACCCAAATTCCAGCACCATCCCCCAATTTCAAAGGAAAAATTGTTGACGTAATCGAAAAAGGATACAAGTTGGGAGACAAAATTATCCGTTTCCCAAAAGTAGTTATCGGAAATTAATACCAGTTGCAACCCTAAGCACAGTCGAAGGGCTAATCGAACATACAAAACATGAAAAAAGATTTTTACGAAATACTAGGCATCTCTAAAAATGCTTCCGAAGCTGAAATCAAAAAAGCTTACAGAAAGAAAGCCATCGAGTTTCATCCCGACAAAAATCCGGGAAACAAAGAAGCCGAAGAAAAATTTAAAGCTGCAGCCGAAGCCTACGAAGTACTAAGTGATCCACAGAAAAAAGCCAAATACGATCAATACGGACATCAAGCTTTCGACGGCTCAGGCGGTTTTGGCGGTGGTCATGGTGGCATGAACATGGATGACATCTTCAGCCAATTCGGTGATATTTTCGGGGGTGCGTTTGGAGGTCAGTTCGGCGGAAATTCTGGTGGACAACGTCGCGTAAAAGGCAGCAACCTGCGCATCAAAGTCAAATTAACCTTAGATGAAATCGCCAACGGTGTTGAGAAAAAAGTAAAAGTAAAACGCAAAGTCCAAGCGGCTGGCGTATCTTATAAAACCTGTTCTACTTGTAACGGTCAAGGTCAGGTAATGCGTGTGACGAACACGATTTTAGGTCGTATGCAATCAGCTTCTACGTGTCCAACTTGTGGTGGTGCAGGCCAAATCATCGACAGAAAACCAGCCGACGCCGATGCACAAGGGATGATTCTAGAAGACGAAACTGTATCCATCAAAATTCCAGCTGGCGTAGTAGACGGTATGCAACTCAAAGTATCCAACAAAGGAAATGACGCACCAGGCAACGGAATTCCAGGCGATCTAATCGTAGCCATCGAAGAACAAGAGCACGAGTTTCTAAAACGCGAAGGTGAAAACCTGCATTTCGATTTATACATCAGTTTCGCAGAAGCCGTTTTAGGCGTGTCAAAAGACATCGATGCGGTCAACGGAAAAGTCCGAATCAAATTAGAAGAAGGCATCCAATCGGGTAAAATTTTAAGACTCAAAGGCAAAGGTATTCCAAGCCTAAATGGTTATGGCAAAGGCGATTTGCTAGTGCACATAAACGTGTGGACACCAAAGACATTAAACAAAGAACAAAAGCAATTTTTCGAGAAAAATCTGACCGACGAAAATTTTATTCCACAGCCCGAAAAAAGCGATAAATCTTTTTTTGAAAAAGTTAAGGATATGTTCTCGTAAATTAAAAAAATATTTTATATTTGATTATTACTAGGCAACTAGTAATTTCTTTTTCATAGCAATTTTTCCCATCCTTGTTGCAAAATAAGGGTGGGTTTTTTTTTGTAACGTTTTGAAATCAAGTTCTACTAATTGCCTACTTTTACGCATCAAATTCAAAAGCATTAATCCACGAGGCAAATAAAATCAGCATGAGTAATATTCTTGAAGTTCAAAATGTAGTCAAACAATACGGCGATTATGTCGCACTCAACAAAGTATCACTCACCGTTCCTAAAGGAAGTATCTACGGACTATTAGGCCCGAACGGAGCAGGAAAAACTTCTCTCATCCGAATCATCAATCAAATCACCATGCCTGATAGCGGAGAAGTGATTTTCGATGGAGAAAAACTACAGCCACATCATGTGCAATACATAGGTTATCTGCCCGAGGAACGCGGTTTATACAAATCGATGAAAGTCGGTGAACAATGTCTCTATCTAGCCCAAATGAAAGGACTTTCTAAAGCTGAAGCCACGAAGCAATTGCATTATTGGTTCGATCGCCTAGAAATTCAAGGCTGGTGGAACAAAAAAATCCAAGAGCTTTCTAAAGGTATGGCGCAAAAAATACAATTCGTAGTTTGCGTTTTGCACAAACCGAAGTTGCTCATTTTCGATGAACCTTTCTCCGGTTTCGATCCAGTCAACGCCAACATCATCAAAGACGAAATTCTTGAATTGCAAAAGCAAGGTTCTACGATTATATTCTCAACGCACCGTATGGAAAGTGTTGAAGAACTCTGCGATCACATCGCTTTAATTCACCAATCCAACAAACTCATCGAAGGCAAACTCACCGATGTCAAAAAAGAATACCGAACCAACAGTTTCGAAGTAGGTATTCTCACCGATAACGTAGAAGGTTTGATGTACGACATCACACAAAAATTCACAGTAGGGCAAACCAATTTCAAATCGCTCAACGACGAACTCAAGCTAGAAATTCAACTCGGAAATGCAGCACCAAACGAATTGTTAAACATCTTAACCCAACGCGGACAAGTCACACATTTTCTAGAAAAAATACCTAGTGTCAACGATATATTCATCAAAACTGTAAGTGCATAAAATTATTTCAGATATTAGATTTCAGATTTCTGATTGAATCTAAAATCTAAAATCTAAAATCTGAAATCAAAAATCAAAAAATCCAACATGAGCATTCTAACCTTAATCATAAAAAGAGAATTCATAGCCAAAGTGCGCAACAAATCCTTCATCGTGATGACGTTTTTGAGTCCGTTACTTTTTGTCGGAATTGCCGCTTTCGTAGCCTACCTAGGTTCCATCAAAGCCGATGTCAAACAAATTGCCATCCACGACGAAACCGGAATTTTCGCTGGCGAATTCAAAAATTCAGAGGAATACCATTATCTCGACCTATCGAAAGTCGATATCAAAATCCTCAAAGACAGCATCGTCAAAGAAAGCTACGAAGGCCTGATTTTTATTCCCAAAACCGACAGCCTAAAAACCCTAGAAAGCAAAATCCAATACATTTCTAATGACAGTCCAAGCCTCGGATTCTTAGGCGCTACAGAAGATGTGATTGCAAAAAAAATCACCAAACTCAATTTCGAAAAAGCCAAACTCGATACCTTAGCCATAAAAAATGCCGAAGCCGATGTCAACATCAGCGTAGCAAAATCTTCGGGTGAAGAAACCCTAAAAGGGCTCAACGAAATCAAAATCGCAATTGGTGGTGCTTTCGGATATTTAATCATGATGTTCATCATCATCTACGGCAACATGGTCATGCGTTCGGTCATCGAAGAAAAAACGAATCGCATCATCGAAATCATCATTTCCTCCGTAAAACCCTTTCAACTCATGATGGGAAAAATCATCGGAACCTCGCTTGCTGGCGTTTTACAATTCTTAATTTGGGCCATTATCGGTTTGGGATTAATGTTTGCCGCTTCCGCTTTCTTCGGAATAGATGCCTCGCCAACCGCCAAAGTGCCACCACAAGTGATGCAGCAAGCCCAAGAGCAAATGTCAACCATGCAGTTGTATATCAAAGAAATCTGGAACTTACCCATAGCTACAATCGTAATCTGTTTCATCGTTTATTTCATCGGTGGTTACTTCTTGTATAGTTCTTTTTATGCTGCCATCGGAGCTGCAGTCGATAACGAAACCGATTCGCAACAATTCCTTTTACCGATCATCATGCCTTTAATATTGGGTGTTTACATAGGTTTCTTCACCGTGATCAACGACCCGCACGGAACCATAGCAACCGTGTTTTCAATGGTGCCTTTAACATCACCAATCGTCATGTTAATGCGAATTCCATTCGGTGTGCCGTGGTGGCAAATTGCACTTTCTATGCTGATTCTTTTCGGAACATTTTTCTTTGTCGTATGGTTCGCCTCGAAAATTTACCGCGTCGGAATTTTAATGTACGGTAAAAAACCAACTTGGAAAGAGCTTTACAAATGGCTTAAATATTAATTCGATATGAGAACAATTTCATACATTTTGTTTGTCATCATGCTGCAATCATGCGTCGGCTATAATCCCAAAGAAATATTTACACCGCTCAATAGCAATTACAAGCCTGATTGTACTGTTCCGCCAACACAAGTTGAATTGCTTTTTGAAGTCGAGCCAGTCAATTTTAAATATGAAAAAGTGGGTCTCATAGAAGTTCAAGCAGAATACACAGGAAGTGAACCAGATCAACTCAAAAAGCTTTGTGCCTTGGCCCAATCCAAATGTTGCGACGCGGTCATCGGCGTTAAAAAAGGATACGTAACCCGCGAAATGGGCTTGGTTTTTACCAATGAACCTAATCAAACCTATCAGGCCGTTTCCTTTTCAGGCATTGCAGTAAAGAAAATCGAATAGTGATTTTAGAAGCTTAATCCCGCTATCCGTTCCCAATTTTTTGTGCTGAACCCCAGCACAAAAAGATTTCCACTACAAATGCGAAGCATTCATCGAACACAAATGAAAAATGTAAGCAAAGTGAGATAATCGGGGCTAGGGCACTTGAATTCACATTCACTATTATTTTAAATTTGCGCCTTAGTGTCTTTGCGAGCTATATATAAAAAAACTTGCGCACATTGCGAAAAACTTTGCGACCTTTGCGGTAAAATCCAAACGAATGCCCAAAATACTAATCATAGAAGACGAAGCTTCCATCCGCAGAGTACTAATCAAAATACTCTCAGAAGAAAGCAGCACTTACGAAGTCGAAGAAGCCGAAGACGGTGTACAAGGCTTAGAAAAAATAAAAAACAACGACTACGGTTTGGTGTTGTGCGACATCAAAATGCCCAAAATGGATGGCGTAGAATTGCTAGAAGCCGTCAAAAAAATCAAACCCGAAGTCCCAATGGTGATGATTTCCGGCCACGGTGATATGGAAACTGCCATACAAGCGATGCGATTGGGCGCCTTCGATTACATATCCAAACCACCCGATTTAAACAGATTACTCAACACCGTTCGCAACGCTTTAGATAAAAAGCAACTCGTGGTTGAGAATAAAATCCTCAAGAAAATCGTCAGCAAAAACTATGAGATGATTGGTAACAGCGAAGCCATCAACCATATCAAACTGATGATTGAAAAAGTAGCCCAAACCGACGCCAGGGTTTTGATTACGGGACCCAACGGAACCGGGAAAGAACTCGTAGCGCATCAATTACACGAAAAAAGCGAACGTGCCAATTTCCCTTTGATTGAAGTGAATTGTGCCGCGATTCCAAGTGAACTCATAGAAAGCGAATTATTCGGACACGTAAAAGGTGCTTTTACATCAGCCGTTAGAGACCGCGCTGGGAAATTCGAAGCCGCCGATGGTGGAACCATTTTTCTAGACGAAATTGGCGACATGAGCCTTGCAGCACAAGCCAAAGTATTGCGTGCTTTACAAGAGAGTTTGATTCAAAGAGTAGGCGCCGATAAAGATATTAAAGTCAATGTGCGTGTCGTGGCAGCTACCAACAAAGATTTAAAAGCAGAAATTGCAGAAGGAAGATTCCGCGAGGATTTATACCATAGATTGGCCGTAATCCTGATCAAAGTTCCTGCATTAAATGAAAGACGTGATGACATTCCGTTACTGGTTGAACATTTCACCGAAAAAATAGCATCCGAACAAGGCAATGCACCAAAGTCATTTTCAAAAGAAGCCATAACTTTATTGCAAGAATATGATTGGACGGGCAATATCCGTGAACTTAGAAATGTAGTAGAACGACTGATTATTCTGGGTGGCAATGAAATTTCAGAAACCGATGTAAAACTGTTCGCAAGTAAATAATTATTGGCTTTAGGCATTAAGCTATAGGCAATAAGCAATAGAATGCTTTAGCTTACGGCTTACAGCTTACGGCTTACAGCTAAAAATATGAACCTAAAAAAAATAAACCCCAATCTACAACAAGCCCTCATCGAAAGCGGCTTAACTGAAGCAAACCCAATGCAGCAAGATACTTTTTCAACCTTGAAAAGTGGTGCCGATTGCGTGATTATTGCTCCGGAAAAAAGCGGCAAGTCGACAACGATTGTACTCAATGTTATCCAACAATTGGTAGCTGAAGGTGAAGAATCTCCGAGAGCCTTGATTATTGTAGAAGACAAAGCCAAAGTACTGGCTATGGAAACCCTTTTCGACGCATTAGGAAAGTACACCAACCTACGCGTATACGGTGTTCACGACAAAGGCGATATGGAATACGACAAAAATTATATCTCTACCGGAATCGATGTGCTTATTGGAACGCCCAACAAACTCAACGAAATGTTTTCCACGGCAGGTTACAATGTCAACCGACTGAAGATGTTTATTTTAGACGATGCTGAACCCATTTTAAGATTGCGTCATGAAACCAAAATCATGCGCATCTCCAACAGTATCAACAAAACACAACGTCTGATTTTCTCCGAACAACTCACAGAAAGAATAGAAATACTAGCAGAAAAAATGCTGACAGAGCCGTATTGGTTCGAAATGGAAGACGACGAAACCTCAGATAACTAACAACCAACAACAATCAAAATGGGATTAATGAAATTATTCTCCGGAAGCGAAATCTTAGCACAAGCTTTACAAGAAAAAATAGAAGCTATAGGTGTCAATACCGTAATTCGAAACAACAACCAATCGAATGTTTTGCCTACGGTGTCAAATACAAAACCAGTCGAATTGTTCATTCAAGAAACCGATTTTTCTAAAGTGAATGCGATTGTAGAGGAATTTAGATTGAGCATCTAGTTTATCGTATCTAAAAAAAATATAAAAATGAAGAAAGTTATTTTATTACTGATCCTTTTGGTAACCATAAATAATAATGCTCAATGTTGGGAAACCATTTCTGCCGGCAATGGATTTATACACGCCATTAAAGACGATGGTACTTTATGGGCTTGGGGCAGTAATACGCAAGGACAACTTGGTGATGGAACCATAATTAATAAAAATACGCCTGTCAATGTTTCTAACAACAGTACTTGGCTTGCAATTTCAGGAGGCACTTATTTTACAGTTGGAATAAAGTCAAACGGAACTTTGTGGTCATGGGGAAGCTCTTTTGGAGGATTAGTTCCAACGCAAGTAGGAACCGACTCCGATTGGTTGAAAGTATCAGCAGGTGGTTTTCATGCACTTGCTATTAAGAATGACGGAACGCTATGGGCTTTTGGGCAAAACCTAAGAGGGCAATTGGGTATTGGCACAATTGTAAATAATTATACGCCAACGCAAGTGGGAAATAGTAACGACTGGCAATCGATTTCTTGTGGTGGTTACCATTCAGCTGCCATTAAAACAGATGGCACTTTGTGGACATGGGGATACAATTTATCTGGACAAATTGGCGATGGCGGTATTAGTAACAACAGAACAACACCCTATCAAGTAGGAACTGGCACAGATTGGCTTTCTGTTTCGTGTGGCGGTGGTAGTGCTAGCGTTTTGGCTATGAAAACTGATCATTCCATTTGGGGTTGGGGTTCGAATGCTTTTGGTGGTTTAGGAATTGGTTCTACAACAGACAAAGATGTTCCAACGCGGATTGGCATATTAAACGATTGGCAATCACTTCAAACCGGATTCTATCACACATTTGTTATAAAAAACAATGGTACACTTTGGGCATGCGGTTTCAATACTAGTGGTCAAGTGGGCGATGGCACCAATACCAATAGAACTACACTGGTTCAAATAGGTTCAGATAGCAATTGGCAAGAAGCATTTGCTGGCGGCAATCACAGTATTGGAAGAAAAACAGATGGCACCTTACTGACTTGGGGTTACAATAATAATGGAGCCATTGGCGATGGTACTTTTATCAATAAGAATATTCCAACTGCCATTAGTGGTGCATGTTCTAATTTAAATGTAGCTCCAATTGTAGAAAGCAATAAACTGTCTTTATATCCTAATCCCGTACAAACTATTTTAACTGTAGATAATCCGAATAGTTATACAATAGAAGAAATTTCAATAGTAAATAATTTAGGACAAACTTTTATTTGTAATGTAAATTCAAAACAAATCGACTTTCAAAAGTTGGTTGACGGACTATATTTTATTAAATATACCATCAACAATAAAGTCTACATTCAAAAAGTAATAAAAGAATAAAAACTACCGCCAAGATAGCCTAATTTCCAAATGTGCTCATATGCAAATTAGACTATCTTTGCGCCTTTAAATTTTTCGGCACCAATAACCAAATTATCGAATAACCAAATCCACAACAATGATCACAGTTAATGATATTTCCGTACAATTTGGCGGAACCACTTTATTTAGCGATGTTTCTTTCGCCATCAACGAAACCGACAAAATTGCCTTGATGGGAAAAAATGGCGCGGGAAAATCTACGCTTTTAAAAATTATCGCGGGTCAAAGCAAACCGTCAACCGGAAATATTTCAGCGCCAAAAGAAGCTGTGATTGCCTATCTACCACAGCATTTATTGACCACTGACAATGCCACAGTCGTGGAAGAAACTTCCAAAGCCTTCGGTGAAGTTTTTAAAATGAAAGCCGAAATCGACGAAATCAATGAGCAACTTACCATTCGCACCGATTACGAAAGCGACGATTATATGAAACTGATCGAACGCGTTTCAGATTTGAGCGAGAAATATTACGCCATCGAAGAAGTCAATTACGAAGCGGAAGTCGAGAAAATCTTAATCGGTTTGGGTTTTGTACGTGAAGATTTTACACGACCTACATCAGAGTTTTCAGGTGGATGGAGAATGCGCATCGAACTCGCAAAAATCCTATTGCAAAAACCAGATTTGATTTTATTAGATGAGCCAACAAACCACATGGATATCGAAAGTATTCAATGGCTTGAAGATTTCTTAATCAATTCGGCAAAGGCAGTCGTAGTCATTTCGCATGACAGAGCGTTTGTAGATAACATTACCAATCGCACGATTGAAGTGACAATGGGCAGAATCTACGATTACAAAGCCAAATATTCTCATTATTTAGAATTGCGAAAAGACCGACGCATCCACCAGCAAAAAGCCTATGATGAACAGCAAAAAATGATCGCAGATAACCAAGAATTTATTGATCGTTTCAAAGGCACTTTTTCAAAAACATTATCGGTTCAATCTAGGGTGAAAATGCTAGAAAAAATTGTTCCCGTTCAAATTGATGAAATCGATACCTCGGCATTGCGTTTGAAATTCCCGCCAGCAATACGTTCCGGACAATATCCCGTAATCGTCAAAGAACTTTCGAAATCCTACGGCAATCATGTGGTTTTTAATGATGCCAATATCGTGATTGAACGCGGTCAAAAAGTGGCTTTTGTTGGGAAAAACGGCGAAGGAAAATCAACCATGATCAAAGCCATCATGAAAGAAATCAATATTGATAGTGGTAGTGTAGAAATCGGACACAACGCACAAATTGGTTATTTTGCTCAAAATCAAGCGGCGCTATTGGACGAAAATGCCACGATTTTTGAAACCATCGATGATGTGGCTGTAGGCGAGGTGCGTACGAAAATTAAAGACCTTTTGGGCGCTTTTATGTTTCATGGTGACGATGTGACTAAAAAAGTAAAAGTGCTTTCCGGTGGCGAAAAAACCCGATTGGCCATGATCAAATTGTTGCTCGAACCTGTCAATTTATTGATTCTCGATGAGCCTTCAAATCACTTGGATATGAAAACCAAAGACATTATCAAAGATGCATTGCGCGATTTCGACGGCACTTTGATTTTAGTTTCGCACGACCGTGATTTCCTTGACGGATTGGCTGAAAAAGTTTTCGAATTTGGCAACAAACGTGTCAAAGAACATTTTGAAGATATCGCTGGATTCTTGGCACACAAAAAAATGGAAAACCTGCGCGAAATAGAGAAATAATATTTTATGTTAACCAACATTTTACCTTGGATTGG